>NPIG01001489.1_pt1 | contig 12015 bp, 12 predicted proteins | sample 8637441 | NCBI WGS metagenome assembly NPIG01 (sample SAMN07420675, study PRJNA396082) | bioreactor metagenome | isolation source: sample BR6 brine-fed electro-methanogenic bioreactor BR | place: Japan: Kochi | collected 2016-06-14
AGTTTGCCCGGCAGCAGGCGAACTGAATATTTTGCAAAAAATCAATGTAAAACCCCTTAAAACACTTCGTTCGATGCCGCAAGCCGCATTGACATGTGTAACTTGTGAGGTTACAATGATCGCATGATAAAATCATTTAGGCATAAAGGGCTGGAAGATTTTTTCTATAACAATTCAAAAAAAGGGATATGTCCTGAACACGCCAGAAAGCTGGCAAGAATTCTGGACAGACTCCATGCCGCAGAGGATTTGAGAGATATGGATTATCCCGGTTCCGGCTTGCATCAGCTTAGGGGGGACAAAGAGGGGCAGTATGCTGTTAGGGTTTCTGGAAACTGGAGACTGTTTTTTGAGTTTTTGGAGGGCCATGCGTATGTGGTTGACTACGATGACTACCACTAGGAGGTGTGATATGAAAGTCATGAAAAGAGAGCCCACCCACCCTGGTGCAATCATAAAAGAGGATTATTTGATCCCTCTCTCTATATCCATCAAAGACATGGCGGAAATGCTTGGAGTCTCAAGAAAGACCCTGTCAAAGATCGTCAATGAGCGAGGGGCCATCACCCCGGATATGGCGTTGCGATTGGCAAGAGCTTTCGATACCACCCCAGACCTGTGGCTGAACCTTCAGAAAAATGTTGACTTGTGGAACGCTGCAAAGGTATCAAAGGCCTGGCAGGCGGTAAAACCCGTAGCTCCTGAGCTTCTTCACCCTCAGCTATAGTCACAAACAAGTATATCGCAAAGATCACCGGCTTTTCGGAAGAAAAGCTTCAGGAGTTTGCCCGGCAGCAGGCGAATTGAAGGGAGAGTCGCGCTTGATCATGTGCCTTGCGGAGGAGTTTTCGGAAGCGTAACCTGCGGGGCGAGGGGCTTGCCCCTGCCTTGCGGGAAAGATCCTTGGAAATCAGTCCTCGTAGTGGTATCGTAACGCTGCAATCAAAAGATCTCCTTCAGCTATACGATATACCATGCGGTGTTCGGTGCTGATCCTTCTGCTGTGGTAGCCAGATAGCTGGAAGCGCAGCACCTCGGGTTTCCCAAGCCCCGAAAAAGGGTTTCGTTGAATATCCTTTATCAAAAGATGGATTCTCTTAACCACAGCTTTGTCCGTTTTGTGCCAATAGAGATAGTCCTCCCAGGCATGCTCTGCAAAGATTACCTTCACTCTTCTGTCAACTCTTTTGCGGAGCCTCCTCCTGCGTCAAGTTCCCGGATAGACTCCACAAGGCGTCGGGCATTTGCGGGAGAACGGAGAAGATAGGCGGTCTCCTCCAGGGCTTCGTATTCCTCAAGAGACATCATCACCACCGCCTTCTCTCCCTTTTTGGTAATGATAATCGGTGCTTTGTCGTCCACCACGCTGTCGATAACGGGAGCCAGTCTTTGCCGGGCCTCACTATAAGTTATGGCTCGCATGGGAACCCCTCCTTGTACAATAAGATGTACATATCATATCTCCTCTCGGGGATATTTGCAAGGATTTTCAACATGCAAAAAACAAAAAAACAGCTCAGGGATAAGCCTATGGTTTATCTGACATCGTAAAGATCACCGGCTTTTCGGAAGAAAAGCTTCAGGAGTTCGCCAGAAATCAATCTTCGTAGTGGTATCGCAACAGGGAAAAAGCCCCCGGAGATCCCGGGGGCCTTTGGTGACGCTATCTTTGAGGTGCCGGGTGGTGTCGGCACTGCTCGGATGCTGCTCCTCCGAAAGAAATTCCCCAGTTTTCCAAGAGTTTCCGAAGCTCCAAAAGCCTCAGGAGAAAAGAGCCTCTCCCTCCTGCCGGGCTTCTTCCAGAAGGGCGGTGTTCTTCTGGGCGTCCTGGGCCTCTGATAGTCCTCCCCGGCAGAAGATCAGGGGGGTGGGCATCTTGTGAAGGCCGCAGCTCCGCTTAAAGGAGTAAATCATGCCGTCGAAGGCATCCTTGCCGGCGTCTCCTCCGGAGGCCACGAGAATACCCTTCTTTCCCTCCAGCCGAAGGGGGGCGTTCTTCGCCACGTAGGGGAGGAGCCGATCCCGGAGGGCCTGAATGGGGGCACTCCAGGCGTACCAGTAAAGTGGACTGGCAAAGACAAGGTACTCCGATTCCTTGATGGCGGGATAGATCTGCTGCATATCGTCATCCAGAATACAGGGCTTTCCGGTGCTCCAGCAACGGCGGCAGTCCACGCAATCCCGGATGTTCATGGAGAAAAGCCGAAATTCCTGAACGTCCCAGCCCTCTTTCAGGGCGGGAGCGAGGAGCGCCTTGGAGAGGGTCTCGCTGTTTCCCCCCTGCCTCGGGCTTCCTAGAAAAAGACAGATTGATCCCATGGTCTGTTCCCTCCTCAAGAGAAATATACGGGGGAATTTCCCCTCAAGGTAGAGTATACCAGCAAGGGCCTATTTTTCCTCCCCTTTTTCCCTTTCTTTCTTCTCTTTTCCCGGTTCTTCCGGAGAAGCGAGAGGTTTCTCCGGATCTCGCCAGGCGGCACAGCTTCCACTTCGGGAGCACCCTCCGCACCCTCCGGGACAGGTCCCCTCCCGAGCGCTTTTCAGGAAGCTTCGTCCCAGAAGGAAGGCGGCTCCCGCCACGATAAGAACTACCACAAGGGTCTGCATAACTGTGTCGCTCCTTCCTTGCTACACTCCCAATCCCAGCAGGGTTCCCAACTGAAAAACCCCCACAGAAAGAAGAAAGGCTATGAAAGTATTGAAGAGCAGGGCGAAGAGTCCCCAAGTCCAGGAGCCCGCCTCCCTGGCGATACATATCAGAGTGACGAAGCAGGGGGCGTAGAAGATCACGAAGAGGATCACCGAAAAGGCCTTCAGAGGTGACCACTCGTCGGAGCGTTTCAGCACCTTGCTCAGGGAGTCTCCTTCTTCTGGATCAACCTCTCCCAGAGAGTAGGCGGTGCCCAGGGTGGAGACGATAACCTCCTTTGCCGCCACTCCCCCCAGAAGGGCGATGTTGGTGCGCCAGTCGAACCCTGCCCAGCGGGTGACTCGCTCGATTCCCTTTCCCATGCGCCCAGCTATGGAGTTTTCCAGAGCCTCCTCCGCCCGGCGTCCCTTCAGAACGAGAAGCTGCTTCTGGATCTCCTGCTCCTGCGGTGTAAGCTCCTCCTCGGGGATCTCGTAATCCAGTATCCGTGAAGCGTCTTCCACCGTATGGCTTGCCAGAATTTCCTGGCGGGCCTCCTCAAAGAACGCCTCCTTCTCGGGGGAGAGAAGAGGAAAGGTCATCATGGCCCATACCAGGATAGAAATGCCTAAAATTACCGTTCCCGCTTTCTTGATGTACTGCCAGGTGCGCTCCCAGGTATGGATGCAGAGCCCCTTCAAGGTGGGGAATCGGTAGGGGGGAAGCTCCATCACGAAGGGGGTGGACTCTCCCCGAATCACCGTAAGCCGCAGAATTTTTGCGGTGATCAGCGCTCCTACCCAGGAGATGACGGTGATGGCAAAGAGCATCTCCCCCCGGGCTGTAGCGAAGAAAGTTCCCACCAGAATGGCGAAGATGGGTATTTTGGCACCGCAGTTCATGATAGGGGCGGTGAGCATGGTGGCGAGTCGTTCCTTGCGGGATTTGATGGTGCGGCATGCCATGACGCCGGGCACCGCACATCCCCCTACGATCCCCCCGGAGATGATAAAGGGCATAACAGAGCTTCCATGAAGGCCGAAGATGCGGAAGACCCGATCCAGCATAAAGGCCATCCGGGCGAGATATCCCGAATCTTCCAGAAAGGAGATGCCGAAGAACATGAAGAGAATCAGGGGAACAAAGCCCATCACCCCTCCCACGCCGTCGATAACCCCGGAGACGATCATGGAGCGCAGCAACCCCGGGGGAAGAAGGCCCTGCACAGTATCCCCCAGCCAGCCGAAAAAGGCCTCGAACCACCCCACGGGAATCTCGCTGTAGGTGAAGGTTACCTTGTAGAGGGTCATGAGAATGGCCACCATGGCAAGGGGCCCCAGAAAACGGTTGGTAAGCACCAGATCGATCTTGTCTGATATGTAGAGCTTGCTCTGGTGGGTGGCGTAGTTCACAATGCCGTAGCTCACCAGAGATTTGATGTAGCCGTACCGCTGATCTGCAATGAGCGCCTCGGGGTAGGTGTTCAAGGTGCTTTCGAGATGCTTGAGAAGCTGCTGGTACCCTTCGTCAAAGGCCTGGGCAATCTCCGGAGCATGTTTTTTGCAGTACTCCATGATCTGCTCATCCTGCTCCAGATACTTCAGGGAGAACCACCGGGGATCGTAGCGACCCTGCAGCATGGCATGCCCCCTGATGCGATCCTCCATCCGATCCAGGGTACGATCAATATCCGAGCCGTAGCTGATTCGAAGAGGCTGGGGAGGAGGACTGTCCTTCATGGCCAGAGCGGCATCAAGAAGCTCCTCCATCCCCTTGCCGGTGCGGGCCACCGTGGGGATAATGGGAATGCTCAGGAGTTTCGAGAGCTTTTCCGGATGAATGGTGATTCCCCGGCTGGAGGCCACATCCATCATATTCATGGCTCCGCAGATGGGTATGCCCATCTCCAGAAGCTGGAGCATCAGATAGAGATGCCGCTCAATGTTCGAGGCGTCGATAATGTCGATTACCACCTCGGGCTTCTCCTGCACCAGGTAATCCCGGGTGACGATCTCCTCCAGAGAGTAGGCGGTGACGGAGTAGATCCCCGGCAGGTCTACCACGTGGATGGGTTCTCCCCGATGGGTGAAAGTGCCCTCTTTAAGTTCTACCGTAACGCCGGGATAGTTGCCCACGTGCTGCCGGGATCCGGTAAGTTCGTTGAAGAGGGTGGTCTTGCCGGAGTTCGGATTTCCCGCCAGAGCAATGGTGGTCATGCCTCATCCACCTCCACATCAATATGATCCGCTTCGCTGTTCCGCAGGGTGAGGGTGAACCCCCGAAGGCGCAAAGCCACGGGGTCGTAGAGAGGAGCCCGACCCTGAACGTAAAACTCTGTTCCCGGCACCAGTCCCATGTCACGGATGCGGCGCCCCAGCTCTCCCTGGGCCCGGACGGCCCGGATGATTCCTTTTTGATTGTCCTTCATGTGGCGCATGGCGATAATTGGCATGATCTCTCTCCTCCGAATCACTTCAAAAGGCTTTTGAAAATGTAGAAAACCTCCCCGGGAGAAGGCTCTTTCATGTACAATAGGGCAATATCTACTACGTACAGAGAAACATCTTGCGTATGGTCTGCGTAGAATTCTGGCACCTGGGAGATCTCTCCGTTCCTTGGTATCTCCTCATATCTCGGAGCAAAGTATAGCACGGAGGAGAATATATGTTCAATAGGTCAAACAACGGGATTCCCGGAGTTGCGAAAAGGGGCTTTTTTCCGGAGCCTTCAGGAGAGAACGTTCATGGTATTTCTGTGAACTTCCATGAAACGCTCTATGCCGCAGAGAAGAGTCTTGGGGAAGATTGGCTCCGGAAGGAAGAGGATGAAGCATGGGCGCATTTGCAGATGTGAAGAAGGAGGATGCTTGAGTATGAGAAAAAAAACTGTTCTTGCTGTGGCGGTGATTTTGGGAGGGCTTCTTCTGGGATTTGGAGCGTTACTCACCACGAACATGGGAACTGCCTTCATCGGCAGAGTTCTGGTGGAGCAGGCCCGAACCCATCTTGATGCGGCTCTCACCTTTCAGGGGTTGCGGGGGAATCCTCTTCGAGGGTACACCATAGAGAATCTGGGGCTTTTCAAAGAAGGGGTTCCCCTGGTGCGGATGCGTCAGGGGTTTGTGAAGGTGAAACTTATGCCTCTGCTCAAAAAATCCTTTGAGCTGGATCGGATAGAGCTTCGGGATTTTCAGGTTTTTCCCCAAGAGCTTGCTCCTTTTGTGGAGCATCTGAAAAATCTTCCTCCGGAGCTTCTCCGACCCCTCGGGGGAACCTATCTGGAACTGCTTCAGCAGGGGGATACCTTCTCTCTGGGGGGAAAACTTCAGTACGGCACGCTCCCCCTCGAAGGAGAAGGGGTCTTTCGGGTGATCCACTCTCGCCAGGGAGGTATGGAGCGGATCGAGATGCGGCGTGGGAAGATCTCTCTCGGAGCCGGAGTCGGAGGTCTTCAAGCAGAAGGGCTTCTCTTTCCTCGCTTCGATCTTCGGGGGGAGCTCCAGACAGCGAATCTTGAGGCCTTTCTCAAGGCCCTGGACGTACCTCAGGGGGCGGGGCTTGCCCTTCCTCTTACCGCCTTTCTGGAGCTTTCCGGTACCGGGGCGGAAGATCTGGCCCTCTCCGGAAGGCTTCTCACCGAGTCGGGGGTTCTCTACGGGGTTCCTCTGGGGGTGAGCGTCTGTGATTTCTCCTGGGGAGAAAACCGTTTAGAAATGAAAATTCCCGAATTCCGCCCCGGGGGGATTCCCTTTCAGGGGCACGGATCGTATCAGTTTTACGAAAAGCCCGGGGTGGCTCTGCCGGGAGTCTTCTCCCTCTTTCTTTCCGCAGAGAACATTCCTCTAGAAGAGCTTCGGAGCATGCTTCCCGCCGCTTCGGATATCCCCCTGGGGGGAACCGTGGAGCAGGGAACCATCCAGATCACTGGAGAGGACGGTGTGTTCCAGGGGGATGCCCAACTCTACGCCCCTCGGGTCTCTTTGGGGGATGAGAGCTTTACAGAGCTTAAAATGCAGATCAAGCTTCGGGAGCAGAACACCCTCCACATCACCGCCCGGGGAGAGGGATGGGGGGGGAACCTGGCTCTCTCGGGTAAGGGCTCCTTGCCCGGGCCTTCCCTGGATCTCTCCTTCAACTCCAAGGGGCTTCGGCTGGAGCGGCTTCAGAAGTTTATCCCTCCTCTTCAGGGGTATCCCCTTCGGGGGGATATTCACCTTGGGGGAACCGTTCGAGGAAAACCCGGGTCTCTCGTTATCGCCGGAGAGCTCCAGTCTCCCAAGCTGGCGGTGTTTCACACCTTTATAGATGACCTGCGCATTCCCTATTCCTACCGGGAGAAGGAGCAGTCTCTGGCTTTGCAGAAGGCCACCGCCCGGATTGATCAGGGAAGCCTGTATCTGGATGGGATGTTCCGGAACCTCCAGGCCGCTTCCCCCACCGGTGAAGGGGCTCTGGAGCTTCGGCAGGTTCCTCTCGCCTCTCTGGGGAGTTGGTTCCCCGAAATGAAGGATGCGGGGCTTAAGGGAGAACTCACCATGAAAGCCTCTTTCCGAGGTCCCTTGAACGCCCCTGCCCTGGAGGGTACCGCCTATGTGCCGGTGCTCACCCTCCCGGATGGTACGGTGCTGCGGCATGCCAAGGGGGATGTGGCTCTCGCTTCGGGAGAGATGCCCAAACTTCTGGCGGGGCAGATCAAGGAGCTTCCCTTCACCCTCACCGCCGCAGATATCCGGCATCCTTCCGGGGTGCTTCTGGAAAATCCCCGGGGAGAGCTGGCGTGGAATTTCGGAGAGCAGAAGCTCCGGATAGCCCGGGTGGAGAGCCGCATGGGAAAGGCCACGCTCCAGGGAAAGGGAGAGATGGCCCTTGCGGATCCTGCCGCTAAGAGCGTCTTTCGTCTGGAGCTGGGGGGGGAGAATCTGGACATATCCCGGCTCTATACGACGGATGCCGGGGCCATGCCCTTGCAGGGAATCGCACGCATGGGGATAACTGCTGAGGGAACCTTCGAAAAACCCCGCTTTGATGTGCAGATCAGTGCCCCCAAAGTGCGGTACGATACGCTCACTTTGGAGCAGATCACCCTTGGAGGAGAAGGGGGGCTGGAGGGCTTTACCCTCTCCGAGGCCCGGGGATCTCTCTACGGAGGAACCATCAACCTCTCCGGAGGAGTGCGTTTCAAGGGAGAGACTCTGGAGACGGATCTCCGGGCAGAGTGGGCAAATCTCAGCCTCCCCGCCCTGGGAAGGGATTTTCCCAAGCTCAAGGATCTTGAGGCCCAGGGGGTTCTCTCGGGAACCTTTGCCCTTAAGGGTGCCCCGGAAAATCTGCGGGGGAGCGGAAGCGCCACGGTGCCGCAGCTCGGTCTCTTCGGCCTTAAGGCGGAGCAGGTGCTGCTTCCCCTGACTCTGGAAAAAAATACCCTCGCCATCACTGCAGGAAAGGCGAACCTCTACGGGGGAACTTTGGGGGCAAACTTCTCGGCGAACTTCGTCACCGGAGCCTGGCGCAGTGATGCCAAGGGAGAGCTTGTCTCCATGGGGCCTCTCCTGCGGGATCTCACAAGAAGCGACAAGGGGCTCCACTGCAACGGGGTTCTTGATTTCAAAGGGGCGGGGAACTTCCTCTCCGGGGCGGTTCGGGGGGAGGGCACTTTTGCCACCTCCAAGGGGCATCTCACCGGGGTGCCCTGGGCGGATCTCATGGCCAAACTCCACGGAGGTCGCCGGGTCTCCTTCGAAAAGATCTCCGGCAGCTACGAGCTGGATGCCTACCGCTTTCTGCTCCGCTCCGGAGAGGCCCAGCCCGAGCCGGGAGATCCCCTCTACCAATCCCTCCGGGCCTCGGGACCCATCTCCTATGAAGGCCCCATGAACATTGCCGTGGAGGGAATGGTGAACGTGCAGCTGGTGAACGCTCTGGCGGGAGGCACCGCAGGAGGTGTGGCGGGGCTTATCCAGAATCCGGGGTCTCTGGAGGGGATTCTTCAGGGCATTCTCGGAGGGGTCACCGATATGGGAAAGAGCCGGGATTTCCGCAAAGTAACCTTTACGATGGAGGGAACCGCCAAAAATCCCGCCATGAAGAATTTGAAGATGGATCGCCCTCAACCCACGCCGGGAACCCCGGTAATTGCCATACCCGAGACACCGCAACCCGGAGCATCTCCCCCTCCCACCCAGGCACCTCAGAGCCTGGAGGAGAAGGTGAAGGAAGAGCTTACCAAGGAAATTTTCAAGCTCTTCGAGTAGGCCCAAGGGTATCACCTCAGAGGCATGGTTTTGGGGGCCTTCTTCGGAAGGCCCCGTTCACAGATAAAGATGGGAGGCAGATGTATGACACGCTGTGTTATGGATCATCTGGCGGTAGTTGCTCCTTCTCTCGAAAGCGGGGCGGCATTGGTGGAGCGGGTTCTCGGGGTCTCTCTCCAGACTGGGGGGGAGCACCCCCGCATGGGAACCCATAACCTTCTTCTCTCTCTGGGGGAGAGCCTCTATCTCGAAGTGATAGCCCCCAATCCTCGGGCAGCTTCTCCGGAGCGCCCCCGGTGGTTTAATCTGGACGCTCTCCCCAAGGACACCCCCCCCCGCCTTGCCACCTGGGTGGCCCGCACACCGGATATTCGGGAATCCCTGCAGAAAGCCTCGGAGCCTCTCGGTGCTGAGGAGCCCATGTCCCGGGGAGATCTGAACTGGCGCATCTCCATCCCGGAAGATGGCTCCCTCCCCCTGGGAGGGGCAGCCCCCACGCTCATCCAGTGGGAGGCCGGGGCGCTTCATCCTGCGGCAAAGCTGCAGCCCAGCGGAATCTCCCTGGAGGAACTCCGGCTCTACACCCCGGAACCGGAACGCCTCTTACGGCTTCTGGAATCCTTGAGCTTTGAGGGCCCCGTCTCGGTACATCCTCTCTCCCCGGGGGAATCCCCCCGGTTGGAGGCCCGGATGATCACCCCCCAAGGGCTCCGGGTACTCTCGGCGTAGGGAGGGCCGCCCGAGGCGAAAGAGGTGGGGAGGCCCGGGGAGGAGAGTAGCGCAGAGATCCGGGGCCTGTTAAGGATTTTGCTCCTCCATCTCCAGAAAATCCAGAGCCTGAAGCGCCAGAAGAAGATTCATACAGGCATGGGGGTTGTGCAGATCCACCCCGAGCAGCTTCTCAACCTGCTGCTTCCGGTACCCCAGGGTGTTCGGGTGCACTTGCAGCGCCGTAGCGGCCTTGGAGAGAGAGGGGGCGGTAAGAACTCCCCGGAGGGTGGAAAGAAAAAGTGGCTTCTCCCCCTTTCCAGGAGCCTCCTCCTCTGCCGGGGAAAGAAGAGGGGCGAGATGTTCCTCGGCGTACTCCCGAAGCTCTGCGGAGGAAAAGGGGAGCAGCCTTCCGTACCCCAGCTCCTGAAAGTGAATCACCGGACCTTGCAGGCCAAAAAGGTCCCCCCGGCAGGCCCTTTGGGACTCCATGATGCTCTGATACAGCTCCGAAAGCGGTCGGGGAGCCCCTGCCAGGCCGAGGTAGAGCCTCTCTTCGGGAAAAAAGGTCTGCCAGATCTCCTCAAAGAAAGTCACTCTCTCCTTTTGCTCCCCCCTGGAGGAAGAGCCCTTGGATGGAAAGGGAAGAAGTGCCCCCATTCCCTGGGGGGCATTCCAGCAGAAGACCCCCCGTTCCTCCAGCAGATACCGGGAGAGCCTGCATTTCCAGGAATCTTCCGGAAGATTCTTTTCGCCCTTACCCTTTCTCTTTTCACTCTCTCGGGAAGCATTCTCCCCTTTGCGGAGAAAGCAGGTAAGATACTTCATCTCATGAGAGAGCCCCAGAAAGGAGAGTTCCTTCGCTGCCCAGGGAGTAAGCTCCCGGTGCTGCTGCACGTGGTGGATGATCTCGCTCCGCCGGAACATTTCGTGTTCGTTGTCGATGAAGAGAGAATCTCCCAGGGAACTCACATGCTGGGTAAAAAAGGCCAGCACCCTCTCGCCGTTGCAGGTGAAGGGGGAGGGGACGAAGGTGGTCACAAAGGTATGCTGCTTTCCCTGTTTTTTGTATTCAAAGAGCCGAAAGACCGGGGTTCCCTTCTGGAGGGCATACCGAAGATAGAAGAGCATGCTCGAGGCAAGCTCGGGAGGAAAAAAATCCTCCATCCGCCGCTGTTCGAAATTCTCCGGAGCAAGGCGGGTACCATCCTCCCCGGTCACCGAAGCCCGAAGGCATAAACCTGTACCGTCCAGAAAACCCCATGCTTCCGCAGAGCGCAGCACGTACCGTTGCCGGGCACGCTCCAGAAATTCCGTTCCTCCGGAACCCTGCAGAAAGGCGAGAGAAACCTCTTCTCGGGGGTGCGGTTCTTGTTTCTCCTGTTCTCTCATAGCAGTGTACATCCTCTCACGTCAAAAAATTTGCCTCACAAAAGATCTATCCTTCCATTGCGTAGCCATTGTCCGGAGGTAGCCTTACCTAGCACTCCTTTATAAAACATAATTTTCCAAAAATCAACCCCCTCTTTTCGGGTTTTCCCACAAAAAAAGAGTGCATTTTCGTGTTCTTTCTTAAAGACAACCCTGTGAAATCTAAGGTATACTGAGGGGCATACCACCGGAATGTTCCGGGGGCATTCTTTGCAGTACGAGTATGTGAGGAGGAGATAGTTTATGAATTCGCTTCGCGGCAGAGTAATTGGCATATTTCTTGTGGTGGCCCTTTCGGCCATGGGTATTATCGGGTTTTTTGCGCTCTCCCGTTCCACTCAGGCCATCATAGATGCCAGTTGGAAAGAGGGGAACGCTCTTGCGGCGGATCTGGCGAACCGCATAGATGCGGGGCTCCGGGAGCGGCTGCACATTCTGGACATGCAGGCGGAACGAAATGCCGTGAAGGGTATGGTGTGGGAAGAGCAGGAGCCTGCTCTCCTTCCCCTCTACGATCGGTATGGCTTTCTGGATATCTTCGTGGCGGATCGTGACGGGGCTGCTCGTTTTGTGGGGAAGAATGTTGAGGGTGTTAATGTCAGGGATCGGGAGTATTTTCAGCAGGTGCTTCAGGGGAAAAAACCTCTTGTGTCGGATCCCATAATCAACCGAGCCACCGGCGAGCTTACCTTCGTGTACGCTGTTCCGATTGTGGCGGAGGGGAAGGTTCAGGGGGTTCTCGTAGCTTCGGAGAAGCTTGAACATATCGCTCACGATGTGACGGCAGTACGATGGGGAGAGAGCGGCTATAGCTATCTCTTGGATAGCGCAGGGATTCTTTTGGCCCACCCGGTAAAGGAACTCATCGGAGAGCTTAATGCTACTGTGGTAGGTGGCGGTATCGTTCCGGAACTTGCCGCCGCCATGAAGCAGGGGCTGAAGGGTAATACCGGTCGGGTGGAGTATACCTATAATGGCCGGGATCAGATGAATACCT
>NPIG01001012.1_pt2 | contig 11997 bp, 12 predicted proteins | sample 8637441 | NCBI WGS metagenome assembly NPIG01 (sample SAMN07420675, study PRJNA396082) | bioreactor metagenome | isolation source: sample BR6 brine-fed electro-methanogenic bioreactor BR | place: Japan: Kochi | collected 2016-06-14
GCAGGTCGACGGCGACGTCGAAGATGGCGCCCCTCGTGCAGCGGACCAGCTTGGGCTCAGCCCTGGGATCGGCCTGGAAATGCATCCCGCGCAGGGTGCCGCTCTTGGTATTCCAAGAGGTGTTGCACTGCGGCCAGTCTGTCGGCAGACCGGCCTCGGCGAAGGTGGCGGCATCATAGGTGCGGGCGAACAGGCCGCGGTCGTCGGTTAGGGCCGAAATCTCGACCAGCATGACGCCGGGTATGCGGGTCGGTGAAAGCTTCATTCCAGTACCGTCGTTTGCGGGATCGGCACCACGAAGCGACCTCCCCAGGAAATCACCTCGGAAGCCTGGGCCATGATCTCGTCCTTCAGGTTCCAGGGCAGGATCAGAATGTAATCGGGCTTGGCCTCGGCCAGCCTGGAAGGATCATGGACCGGGATGCGGCTGCCGGGCAGCAGGTGCCCCTGCTTGTGGGGGCTGCGGTCGACCACGAACTCGATGTCATCGGCGGTGACGCCGCAGTAGTTGAGCAGCGTGTTGCCCTTGGCGGCGGCGCCGTAGGCGGCAACCCGCCTGCCCTCGGCCTTGGCTTCGGCAAGGAAGGCCAAAAGGGAATCGCGCACCGCCCTCACCTTGTCCTCGAAACCTTCGTAGGCGGCATCGCCGTCGAGCCCGGCCGCCGCCTCGTCGGCGCGAACCCTGGCAAGGCCGTCGCCTTCGGCGTGCGAGGCCTCCTTGCGGCAGGCCAGCACACGCAGGCTGCCGCCATGGGTCGGCAGTTCCTCGACATCGAACACCCGCAGTCCGTGGGCCGCGAACACCCGCTCGACGGCCAGCAGCGACAGGTAGCAGAAGTGCTCGTGATAGATGGTGTCGAACTGGACCTCGGCCATCAGGCGCAACAGATGAGGGAACTCCACGGAAAGGACGCCCTCGGCCTTGAGCAGGTGGGCGAGCCCGGCAACGAAATCGTTGATGTCCGGCACATGGGCCAGCACGTTGTTGCCGACCAGCAGGTCGGCCGCACGGCCGCGTTCCCGCAGTTCCTTCGCCGTTTCGAGACCGAAGAAGATCGCCTCGGTCGGCACGCCGATGGCACGCGCCGCCTCGGCGACGTTGGCGGCCGGTTCGATGCCGAGGGCCGGAATGCCGACGGCCACGAAATGACGCAGCAGGTAGCCGTCGTTGGAGGCCACCTCGACCACCTGCGAGTCGTCGGAAAGGCTGAACCGCGCGACCATTGCCGCGCAGAAACGCCGCGCGTGCTCGACCCAGGACGCCGAGTAACTCGAGAAATAGGCGTAGTGGCCGAAGATGTGCTCCGGCGTCGCCACGGCGTCGACCTGGACCAGACGGCAGGCGGAGCAGACCCGCGCATGCAGCGGAAAGCGCGGATCGGGCTGGTCGGATGTCTCGAGATAGGCGTTGGCCAACGGCGTCTCGCCGAGGTCGACGAAAGTCCGGGTCAGGGGGGCGCCGCAGAAACGGCAGGCGGGAGCGTCGGTCACCGGGTCCTCTCTTCGAAACATTCGATCTGGGCCAGCGACAGCGCACGGGCGTCGCCGCCGTCGCGCCAGTCGCGGTACCAGGATGCCGTCCAGTCGATGGCCTCGGCCATGGACAGGTGCGGCTGCCAGCCAAGGGCCGATCCGGCCAGGCCGGGATCGAGGGTCAACAGGCCGGCCTCGCGCGGATGGGTGCCGCCGTCGATGCGCCAGCCGGGCCGGCCGTCGAAATGGGCCCCGAAGGCGTCGACGATCTGCGACACGCTGAGGAAGGCGTCGGGCTGCGGCCCGAAGTTGACGGCGCGCGGCGTCTCGGCAGGCTTTTCGACCAGCGCCCGGGCCAGGGTCAGATAGCCCGACAGCGGCTCGAGGACATGCTGCCAGGGACGCACGGCATCCGGATAACGCAGGACGACGGGCTCGCCGCCGTCGAGGGCGCGGACGAGATCGGGCACCAGCCGCGCCTCGGCCCAGTCGCCGCCGCCGATCACGTTGCCGGCACGGGCGGTAGCGACCGCCGCACCGTTCTCGTAGAAGCTGTCGCGATAGCAGCGGGTGACCAGCTCGACACAGGCCTTGGAGCTGCTGTAGGGGTCCTCGCCGCCGAGGCGGTCTCCCTCGGCGAACGCCCTGCCCTGCTCGTCGTTGTTGTAGACCTTGTCGCTGGTCACCACGACGACGGCCTCGAGGCTGTCCAGGGAGCGGGCGGCCTCCAGCAGATGGGTGGTGCCCATGACGTTGCTGGAGAAGGTGCCGACGGGATCGCGGTAACCCGGCCGGACCAGGGTCTGGGCGGCCATATGGATGACGATCTGGGGATCGGCCGCAGCAAGCGCCCGCTTCACCGACTCAAGGTCGCGCAGGTCGCCGGTGGTGTGGTCCTGTCCCGGCCAATCGCCGACCAGGGCATAGAGCGAGGGCTCGGTCGGGGGCTCCAGAGCAAAAGCGGAGACCTTCGCTCCGAGCCGTTCCAGCCACATGCAAAGCCAGGCACCCTTGAAGCCGGTCTGGCCGGTGACGAAGACCCGCCGCCTCTGCCAGAAACCGCTCACGTCCATACCTTCCACGGCGCCTTGCCGGTCGCCCACAGCTCTTCAAGCTGGTTCTTCTCGCGCAGGGTGTCCATGGGTTGCCAGAACCCGGTGTGCCGGAATGCCGCCAACTGTCCGTCTGCCGCGAGGTGCTCGAGCGGCCCGGACTCCCAAACGGTGGCGTCGCCTTCGACAAGGTCGAGGACCGAAGGGTGGAGAACGAAAAAGCCGCCGTTGATGTATCCGCCCTCGGAGGGATGCTTCTCGAGGAACGAGGTGATGCGCTCGCCGTCGACCTGAACCGCGCCGAAGCGGGCCGGCGGCCGTACCGTGGTCATGGTCGCCCTGAGGCCGTGCTCCTTGTGGAAACGGATGGTCTCGGTGATGTCGACGTCGCCGACGCCGTCGCCGTAGGTCATGCAGAAGGGTTCGTCGTCGAGATAGGGCCGGATGCGCTTCAGGCGGCCGCCGGTCATGGTCTCCATGCCGGTGTCGATCACGGTGACTTTCCAGTCGGTGGCGCGGCCGTTGAGGTAGGTCACCGAGTTGGTCGCCATGTCCACCGTCACGTCGGAATGATGGAGGATCAGATTGACGAAGTATTCCTTGATCATGTAGCCGCGGTAGCCGGCGCAGATCACGAAATCCTTCACGCCGTGATGGGCGTAGAGGCTCATGATGTGCCAGAGGATCGGCTTGCCGCCGATCTCGATCATCGGCTTGGGCCGGACGTTGCTTTCCTCGGAAATACGCGTTCCGCGTCCACCGGCCAGGATGACAGCCTTCATTTGCTCTCCTCGAGATTCGGCATCGCCTTGGCTCCTCGAAGCCAAGCCAGAGTCCCCGCCAGACGGGCGGCGTCGCGCAGACCCTTCTGCCCGTTGAAGGTCAGTCCGTAGCCCACCGCCTTGGCGGCGAATCTGACGCCATAACGCAGCGCGATCCCGACCGCCGCGGTCCGCCCGTGGTACTTGGCTTCAATGTACAGGCGGGACCACGCCATATGCCAGTACTTCTCCCAGCGATGATGCAGGCTGGGCCGCGACGAACCGCCGCCGACATGGGTGGCACGGGCCTCGGGCACCAGGATCAGGGTGTGGCCGGCCTTGCGCATGCGAAGGCACAGGTCGTCGTCCTCGTAATAGAGATAGATGTTACGGTCGAAGAAGCCGACCTCGTGCAGCGCGCTCATGCGGACCAGCAGGACGGCACCCGACAGGTGGTCGGCGCAGAGCGGCCCCTCGGGCAGCAAATGCGAATCCTTGCGCTTACCGCCGTGAACGCGCTCGAAGAATCCCATGTCGTGCGACAGTTCGACATGGCCATCGGGGGCGATGATGGCCGGTCCAAGCAGTCCGGCTTCAGGCCAAGTGTCGGCGGCCTCGATCAGGGCCGTGACGGAGGCGTCGTCGATGGTGGAATCGGGTCCCAGCAGCAGGGCGAACTCGGCCTCAACCCGTTCGAGCCCTTGATTGCAGCCGTTGCCGAAGCCTCGGCCAACCACATTCTCGATCAGTCTGGCCGTGGGCGAAACGCGGCGCACCACGCCGGGGGTGCCGTCGTCGCTGGCATTGTCGACGACGATGACCTGCGCGGCCTTGGCAACCGACCGCAGGCAGCTCTCGATGAGGGCGGCGGAATGGTGGGTAACGGTGACGACCGCCACCCGCGACCACGGGTCGGCTTGGGCTGGTGAATTGTGATCCATGACCCGAGGAACTTTTTGATCCGTATTGGCTTTGCTGTTAAGGAAGGCCGCTGGGAAAGTCAAGAATGAGGTCCGCTCGGGCGCGGCATACAACACCCGTGAAGATCCTTTTCATCACCTCGAACCGCATCGGCGATGCCGTTCTGTCCACGGGCCTGCTGGCCCATCTGCTGGAAACCTATCCCGAGGCCCGGATTACCATCGCCTGCGGGCCGGCACCGGCGCCGCTGTTCGGTGCCGTTCCCAACCTGGAGCGGATCATCGAGATGAAGAAGGGCCGCCGCGCCGCCCATTGGCGACGCCTGTGGTCGGAAGCCGTCGGCACCTTCTGGGACCTGGTGGTCGACCTGCGCGCCTCGGCGTTCGCGTGGACGGTGGCGACCAAACGGCGAATCGTGTTCCGGCCGCGCCACATCCCGGTTCACCGCGTGCGGCAGATCGGCGGGCTGGTCGGGCGCAAGGACGATCCGCCGACCCCTCACCTGTGGCCCGGCGACGCGGCCCGCGCCGAAGCGGTGAAGCGGATTCCCGAGGGCGGCCCCGTGCTTGCCGTCGGTCCTACCGCCAACTGGGCCGGCAAGCAGTGGCCGGCAAAGAATTTCGTCGAGGCGGTTTCGCGGCTGACCGCCGAGGACGGCGTCCTGCCGGGAGCACGGGTCGCGGTCTTCGCCTCGGCATCGGAACGCGAGATTGCGCTGCCGGTGCTGGAAGCTTTCCCGCCGGACCGGCGCGCCGACTTCACCGGCGGCACCGAACTGCCGGTGGTCGCCGCCTGCCTGGAGCGCTGCAGGCTGTATGTCGGGAACGATTCCGGGCTGATGCACATGGCGGCGGCGGTCGGCATCCCGACCCTCGGGCTGTTCGGACCCAGCAACGACGCCCTCTATGCACCCTGGGGAGAACACACGGCTTTCGTCCGTGCGGACCGTTCGTTCCTCGAGTACATTGAAGCGCCCGACTACGACTATCGAGCGGCGGAAAGCCTGATGGACGACCTGCCCGTGGAGCGCGTGGTCGAGGCCGCCGAAGCGCTGTGGAAAAGGACTGGCGCGTGACGACTGATACCCCCCGGCTGAGCGCCCTGGTGGTCGCCCACAACGAGGAAGCCCAGCTCGCCGCCTGCCTCGAACGGTTGACGCTGGCCGACGAGATCGTCGTCGTGCTCGACAAGTGCACGGACAAATCGGGATTCATCGCCCGGCGGTTCACCGACAACATCCTCGACGGGTCCTGGGAACTGGAAGGCCCGCGCCGCAACGCCGGGCTGGAGGCCTGCAGCGGCGACTGGATCCTGGAAGTCGACGCCGACGAGCGGGTACCGGCGGCCCTGTTCGACGAAATCCGCGCCGCCATCGCCGACGCCGAGCCGGGCATCTTCCTGGTCCCGTTCGACAATTACATCAGCGGCAAACTGGTCCGTTACGGCTGGGGCGCGTCCTGGGGAGTGTCGGCGGCGCCGCGCCTGTCGGCCCGCGGCTGCAAGCGGTGGGGCGACCAGCGCATCCATCCGAGCCTCCGGATGACGGGCCCGAAAAAGTGGCTGAAAACACCCATTGACCATCTGGTCGACACCAACATCTCCGACATGATCCAGCGGCTCGACCGCTACACCACGGCGCGGGCCCGCGACCTGCGCGAAAGCGGCAACATCGGCAGCTTCGCCAACAATCTGCGGCGCATGAGTTCGCGATTTCTGAAATGCTATGTCGGCCGCAAGGGCTATCGCGAGGGCCAGTACGGGTTCCTGATCGCCCTGTTCGCCGCCCTCTACCCCATGCTCTCCTACCTCAAGGCGCGGCACGAGGACGAGTAGCGGGCTGCGTCATTCCACCGGAAGCTCGGGGGCGGCGCGGTCGCTCGGCGGCGTCCGGATGTCGCCGGCGAAACTCGTACAACTCGCATCCATCAGCGCGACCGGATCACCGAGCCCGAGCAGGCAGAGGAGATGGCGCCGGAAATCGGCCGAAGTCAGCCCTGCCCCGCGGCGGCGTTTGGCCCATTTCCAGGCACGCCCGGTCAACCGCTTGGCGGCACGCCGCCGCAGCTCGGCCGGAACTTCGGGGTGTTCGGCGAAGAAGTTGGCGTAGGCCCGGCTGACGTCGTGGAGAATCTGCATCTGGTTGCCGGTCAGCCGGGTTTCCTCCTCCTGAGGTGCCATGAAAACCGGGTCCTCGATCACCGCGAAGCATGCCCGGGCGGCAAGCCGCAAAGTGATCGAGACATCCTGGATGAACACCGCGGGGTCGCACCCCCCGGCCGCCAGGATCAGTTTGCGTTCGGCCAGCCAGCAACTGGGATTGCCGAAGAGCTGCCCGTCGACCAGCCGTTCAAGCGGTCTTTCGATGCGGGCCGGTGCGGTCGCCATCGACGTCAGGGCCTCGCGGTTCCTTTCGAAGGGATCCTCTCCGGGCCGAAAGGTGAGATGCCCGCCGAAGGCGACCGGGCAACCGGTACCGTACGCGGCGGTCAGAAGCAGTTTCGTCGCCCATGGCGAAGGCACGTCGTCACCGTCGAGCCCTTTGACCCAGGGAAGCCTGGCCTTCGCCAATCCGGCGTTCAGTGCCCAGCTCGGCCCGGCGTTCTGCTGCCTGACGACGGTGACGTTGGACAGGTCGGCGGTCTCGCGCTCGATGACCGCGACGCGGTCGTCGGTGGAGCCGTCGTCGACGAAGATGAATTCGCGTTCGAAATCGCCTTCCTGGCGCCGCAGCCCCTCGACGACCATGGGCAGGTAGCCGGCCTTGTTGTAGATCGTGACGACGTAGGAAACGCCCGTCGCAGCCGGTTTTGTATCGCTAGGGTCCATTCCGTTCTTCTCGAGGCAGGAGCTGGTCGGTCGGTTATCGAAGTTCGCGGATGCTAAAAGGTACCGCCCCCAACATTCAAGGCGGTTGAAGGTATCGACCGCCCTTTCACGTTTCGGTCAACTGCGCTATCTATGGCCGCGGATGGGTGGATTCGCGAAGGCCACAGGCACGGATTTCATGCGCAGAGGCGACGACAGAAAGGGACGGGAACCGGCCAAACGCCAGACCGTGCGGGGTCCGGCGCTGCCGACCTATGCCGCCCTCGACCTGGGCACCAACAATTGCCGTCTGCTGGCGGCGCGCCCGGCCGGAAGCGGCATGCAGGTCGTCGATTCGTTCTCGCGCATCGTCCGACTCGGCGAAGGCGTCTCGCTGAACGGCGCCCTTGACGACCAGGCCATCGAGCGCACGCTGAGCGCCCTGCGCATCTGTGCCGGCAAGATCCGCCGGCTGTCGCCGCGGCGGGTCCGGGCGGTGGCGACCGAGGCCTGCCGACGGGCGGCGAACTGCGCCGAATTCCTCGACCGGGTCGAGGCCGACACGGGTCTGCGTTTCGAACCGATCACGCCGGAAGAGGAAGCGCGGCTGACCGTCGCCGGATGCGTCCCGCTCTTCGACGCCGACCGCCCCTACGTGCTGATGTTCGATATCGGTGGCGGCAGCACGGAGATCACCTGGATCCACAACCGGGCGGGAGCCGCACCGCGAATCCTGGGCACCCGTTCGCTGCCGGTCGGGGTGATGACCATCGCCGAACGTCACGGCACCGGCACCCTTGGCGAGCCGGCTCTGGCCGAACTGGCCGAGCGGTTGGAGGCCGAACTCGAGGGCCTGGACCGCGAGCACGGCATCTCGGCCCGCATTGCGGCGCATGAGGTCCGTATGCTCGGCACCTCGGGAACCGTGACGACACTGGGCGGCATCCATCAGGACCTGCCACGCTACGACCGCCTGCGGGTCGACGGCAGCGACATCACCTTCGCGGCCATCGAAACCCTGATCGAGCGCATCGGCGCCATGGACGTCGAGGAGCGGTCCCGCATTCCCTGCGTCGGCCGCCAGCGGGCCGATCTGATGGCCGCCGGCTGCGCACTTCTGCAGGCGATCCTCCGCCGTTGGCCGGTCGGCAGCCTGCGGGTGGCCGATCGCGGCATCCGCGAAGGCATCCTGCTCGAACTCATGGCCGCCGACGGGGCGCTCACCGGCCCGGCCCTGATCCCCGGCCTGGAGCCGGCGGAGGCTCCGGCATGAGCCCGCCACGTAAAACCGGGGGCAAGAGAGGCGGCAAGGGCCGCGGCGGATCGGGGAAGGCCGGCTTCAGCGGCCGCCAGCTGGCGACGCGGGTGAAATCGGCGAAAGGCCGCAAGATCTCGTCGACGCGCTGGCTGCAGCGCCACCTCAACGACCCCTACGTCGCCGAGGCGCAGCGGCGCGGCTATCGCTCGCGCGCCGCCTTCAAGCTGATCGAGATGGACGACAAGTACGGCATCCTGGGCAAGGGGGCGCGGGTCGTCGACCTGGGCGCCGCTCCGGGCGGATGGTCGCAGGTTGCCGTCGAACGGGCCGGCCCGGACGGCAGGGTGATCGCGCTCGACATCAACGAAATGGAAGCCCTGCCCGACGTCCTGTTCCTGCAGGCCGACTTCCTCGATCCCGACGCCCCGGCCCGCCTGATCGAGGCGCTGGGCGGCCCGGCCGACGTGGTCCTGTCCGACATGGCGGCGCCGACCACCGGCCATCCCCAGACCGACCACCTGCGGATCATGGCACTGCTGGAGGCGGCGCTGGACTTCGCCGCCGACGTGCTGGTGCCGGGCGGCGCCTTCGTCGCCAAGGTGTTCCAGGGCGGCAGCGAGCGCGAGCTGCTGACCCGCATGAAGCGGGATTTCGCCGTGGTGCGCCACGCCAAGCCGCCGTCCTCGCGCAAGGAATCGTCGGAAATGTACGTGGTCGCCACCGGCTTCCGCGGCGGACCGCGCGACGACGACCTGCCGAACTGACGGTCCACGCCTTACGGGACATCGGCGGGTAATTCGACACAGAGGGCACAGAGAAGAGTTGTTGCGGGCGGAGCCCGCTTTCCTTTTGCTCTGTGCCCTCGGTGACTTTTCCTTTCTCTGTGCCCTCTGTGTTCCACTTTTTATGAACATATAACCAACTGATATTAATCGATTTTTTTTCGCCTTAAATTTTTGCATCGCCCCCCTTGCGCGGAAAAAAACACCTGCCTAATTCATGTCTTGCCGGGTGCCGATGGTGGGCCCGGCGTCGGAAACGGCCCGATCCCTGTGATGGGCCAAGCCCTTCGGAAGGGCCGTGATCCGAGTGTTGCATTGCTTCTGATGGAGGATGTAGCGCCATGACTACCTATGACTTCGCTCCCCTTTTCCGCTCGACCATCGGCTTCGACCGCCTGGCCCACCTCGTCGAGGACGCCATGCGGCGTGACGAGACCGGTCCGGCCTTCCCGCCCTACAACATCGTGAAAACGGGCGAGAACAGCTACCGCATCACCCTCGCGGTGGCCGGCTATTCGGAGTCCGACCTGTCGGTCGAATCGAAGGAGAACACGCTGACCGTGACCGGCGGCCGCAAGCCCGCCGACGAGGGCGTGTCCTTCCTGCACCGCGGCATTGCCGAGGGCAGCTTCAAGCGGACCTTCCAGCTTGCCGACTACGTCCGGGTGGCCAACGCCGTCTACGAGAACGGCCTGCTGCACATCGAACTGGTCCGCGAGATCCCCGAGGCCATGAAACCGCGCCGCATCGAGATCAATTCCTCGCCGATGGCCAAGGTCGCCTCGAAGGCGAAGAAGATGATCGAGGGCAAGGCGGCCTGACCCCGCCCATCGTCCCTTTGCAAGGAAGGAGGAGAAAATGACCCTTCGTGACCTGACTCCCTGGCGGGCAGAGCGCGCGACCGCGCCGGCCGCCTTTGGCGATCCGTTCCGCAGCTTCCAGCGCGAGATGGACCGCCTGTTCGACGACTTCTCGCATAGCTTCGGCATGCCCTCGCTGCGCGAAACCTTCGGCGAGGACCGCTTCCTGATGCCGCGCCTCGACGTCGACGAGACGGAAAAGTCCTATGAGATCTCGGTCGAGCTTCCGGGCATCGACGAGAAGGACCTTGAGGTCTCCGTCGCCGACGGCGTGCTGACCATCAAGGGCGAGAAGAAGGCCGAAAGCGAGACCAAGGACAAGGGCCGCCTGCACGTCGAGCGCAACTTCGGCTCGTTCCAGCGGACCCTGTCGCTGCCGGCCGACGCCGATGCCGAGAAGATCGACGCCAGTTTCAAGAACGGCGTTCTCAAGCTGACCATCGGCAAAACGGTCGAAAAGGCACCGGCGGCCAGGAAGATCAACATCAAGACCAAATAGTCCGAACGACAGGAAGCGGGCGGCGGAGGCAACTCCGCCGCCCTGCTTTCGCCCTCCCCCTCGCGCGCGGCGTGAGTGCCTATGACGCTCCGTTCGCGGCCGCCGGACCCCGAAGCCCAAAAATGATGCCGATATTGCGTGAGGACAACATCGGCATCAAAGGTAAGGGAATAGTGTTGGTGATACTGTTTCCGGCAGGACTCCTCTCTCAGTTGATAGGCNNGCCGGACACATCACGTACCGTATCGATGCCGGGCAGAAACCGCGTCAGTTGCGAATAGCCGTATTCTCGATCGTCGCCGCCTGAATGGACGGGCGGACGAGTTCGTTCTTCTGGGTTTCCATCGAAAACCGAAGAATCAGATAGCCGACGACACCCGACAGGAACGAGCCCGACAGGACCCCCAACCGTACGGAAGCGGCATAGGACGGATCCGCAAAGGACAGGGTGCCGATGAAGAGGCTCATGGTGAATCCGATACCGCCGAGCACCGCCACCCCATGCATCTGCGACCAGGAGACCCCACGCGGCAATCTGCACAGTCCGAGCCGTGTTCCGAGCCAGGAGAACCCGAGAATCCCCATCTGCTTCCCGACGAAGAGACCCATCGCGATTCCCAAGGGGATCGGCGCCAGCAGGGCCTCGAACGAAAGCCCCGCAAGGGAAACGCCCGCGTTGGCGAAGGCGAACAGCGGCATGACGCCGAACGTCACCCACGGTGCCAGCTTGTGTTCGAGGGAATGCAGCAGGGAATGCCCGGACTCGTCCTTGCTCAGGGGGATGAAAAAGGCGAGAACGACGCCGGTCAGGGTGGCGTGAACTCCCGATTTCAGGACACATACCCACATGATGACGCCGACGATCAGATAGGGACCGAAACGCCTGACTCCTCTCTGATTGAACATCCAGAGAACAGCCACCCCGAGAACGGCGATGCCGAGAGACATCAGGGCCAGTTCATCGGTATAGAACAACGCGATGATCACGATGGCGCCGAGATCGTCGAGGATCGCCAGCGCCAGCAGAAAGATTTTCAGGGAGGACGGTGCCCGCGTGCCGAGCAACGCCAGAACGCCGACCGCAAAGGCGATGTCGGTGGCCGCCGGGATGGCCCAGCCGCGCAAGGCGACGGGATCACCGGCGTTCATGGCAAGATAGATTAGCGCCGGCGCGATCATCCCGCCGACCGCGGCGATCGCGGGCAATGAGGCCTGCTGCCACGACGACAGATTTCCTTCCACCATCTCACGCTTGATTTCGAGGGCGACATGGAAGAAGAAAATCGCCATCAGGCCGTCGTTGATCCACAAGAGCAGCGGTTTGTTCAGGTCGAAACCGCCGATCCCGATCACGAACGGGGTGTTCAGAAGACCGTTGTAGAGCCACGCCAGCGGGGAATTGTCCATGGCGATGGCCAACAATGCCGCGCTGATCAGCACGATCCCGACGGATATGTCGTTGGCGAAGAACGCCCTTAGGCGAGTATTGCAGACTGACAGCATTTGTCGTGGTCCTCGGTTCTTTTTTTTTTTAATTTGACGTGACGGAAGCGCGATCCCTCGAAAACCGTCCCGGCGTCACGGCC
>NPIG01000908.1_pt1 | contig 11983 bp, 9 predicted proteins | sample 8637441 | NCBI WGS metagenome assembly NPIG01 (sample SAMN07420675, study PRJNA396082) | bioreactor metagenome | isolation source: sample BR6 brine-fed electro-methanogenic bioreactor BR | place: Japan: Kochi | collected 2016-06-14
GAAGACGAACGCATCGCCCCCCCGTCACCCTGTGTGAGGATTCGAGCGCACACGCACGACTACGCGTCGACGCGCGTCTCGGACCATGCCTAGCCCGGACTGCTAGACTTCTCGCAATGGCCCCCTACCCGGGCCCGTGTGAGGAGCCCCTGATGTCCCCCCGTCTCCTGGCGCTCGCAGCGCTCATCGTCTTGTGTGCCACGCCGATCGGGGCCGCGCCCGCGACGTGCTCCCAGGTCCTCGTCCTTGGCCCCCTCCCCCTGGCGGCCACCCCGCTCGGGCCCGACGGTCCCATGGCACCGGAGCTGACCGCGCTCGAAGGGCTCGATGTCCACGCGATGCCCCGCGCGGGGGACACGATCGCCATCGCGGGCAGCGGCGCGCGAGTGTGGACGGAGCGGGCACTGGCGGGAGGGCTGGGTCTCGAGTCCGCAGGCGCGTATTGGCTCGCGGTCAGAGTGCACCTCGCGCGATGGACAGCGGTTTCGTTCGAGATCGAGAGCCCGGGGAGCGTGGAGGCCTGGCTCGGCGGCCGCGCTCTCGGAGCGGGCGAGCTGCTCGAGTCTGGGCGCCGGCGCTTCGAGACCGAGGCGCGCCGCGGCGCGTGGCCGCTTCTACTCCGCGTGACGATACCGAACGCGGCGCCGAACACCCCAGCGGTTCTCGAGGGACAGGCCGAGCAAGGCGCGCTTGCGTTCTCGCTGAACGAGCTCGTCGCACCGTCTCACTTCGACCTGATCCGTGAGGCGGTGGGGCTCCGCCACCTCGTGGTCGCGCCCGGAGGGTCGTTTGTCGCCGGCCAACTCCGGCAGGATCTTCCCCGAGGCGACGAGACGAGCAAGCAGCTCGAGGTGTGGGCGGCCAATGGCCAGCGCGTCGCGTCCGGACTGGGAGGCAACGGCGCGCACGCGCTCACCTTCTCACCGGACGGCGAGCGCCTCGCCCTCGCCGTCCCCGCCGAAGGAGGCGAGAAGCTCGCTCTCTGGACCAGCGAGACGAAGCGTCTCACGGTCTTCGAAGGCGTCGAGCCTTCTCTCGCCGACGTGCACTTCGACCCGAGCGGGCGCCTTCTGCTCTTCCGCTCGGCGCGCGGTGCGAAACAAGCCACGCGCCCCGACACGGGTGCTCACCGCTGGGCCGGCCTCCGCGAGAAGCTGCCGGACTACCCCACGGCGCCCCACCTGCATCTGCTCGACCTCGAGAGCGGGGCACGGCGCCGGCTGACGTTGCCCGGCGATTTCGTGCTCGACGACGCGTGTTTCCTGGACAGGGAGCGCGTGCTCTACGCGCGCACCCTGCCCGTCCCGGAGCACCCCTACTTCGTCAGCGAACTGAGGACGATCGCCCTCGAGAGCGGTGAGGACCGGCACCTCGCGACCTTCCGCGCGGGCTGGGAGGTCCGGCCGAGCGGCTTCGTCGCGGAGCCGGGCGGAGCGCGCGTCGCGTTCTTCGGTCCGCCCGCCGAGGTGACGCGGACCGGGCGAGGAGCGCGCCAGAACGTCTACAACAAGCAGATCTGGTTGCTCGACACGGCGAGCGGCCACTTCGAGCGGATCACGGTGGACATGCCCTACGCGTTCTCCGTGCGCTACAGCACCGTGATGCAGTGGCGGGGCGACGGGCGCTCGCTCGTCAGCGTCGCGACGAAGGGTGCGCGGAGGCTGCTCGTCGAGCTCGGCGAGACGGAGTCCGGGTGGGAGGCGCTCGAGCTTCCCCACGCGGGTGAGTCCTTCGCGCGCGCCGGCATCGCTCCGGACGGCAGCGCCGTCGCGCTCTCCGCGACGAGCCTGACGGCCCCCGACGAGCTCGCGCTCGTCCGGCTCGAGGAAGGTCGCTACGACGTGCTCGCGAGGCCCAACGCGGCGTTGCTAGCGCGCTGGCGCGTCGCCAGCCCGAGCGACGCCTCGTTCACGGGACCGAGCGGCGAGACGATCGAGGGCTGGTACTACCCGCCGCTCGTCGCGCTCGACAAGGGCAAGACGCCGCTCGTCGTCTACTACTACGGCGGCAACTCACCGCGCGTGCGCGGTTTCGATGTCATGCACCAGGTCCTCGCCGGCAACGGCTACGGCGTGTTCGTGCTCAACCCGCGTGGCGCGTTCGGCCGAGGCGACGCCTTCGCGGACCACCACGCCGGCGACTGGGGGCCGAAGGCCGCAGCGGACGTGCTCGCAGGAATCGACGCCCTGCTCGAAGCCCACCCCGAGCTCCACCCGCACAAGATCGGCATCTACGGTGGATCCTACGGCGGTTTCCTGACGAACTACCTGCTGACGATCACCGAGCGCTTCGGCGCGGCGGTCTCGATGTACGGCATCTCCGACCTCGCCACGTACTGGGGCCAGGGGGAGTGGGGTTACACCTACGCGGACATGGCGCTCGCGACGCTGCGTCCCTTCGACGATCCGGGCTACTTCGTCGAGCACTCGCCGCTCTTCGCCGCGGAGAAGATCACGACGCCGATCCTCTTCCTCCACGGCCTAAAGGACCGCAACGTCACCCCCGGCGAGTCGGAGCAGCTCTACACCGCGCTCCGCGTCCAGGACAAGGAAGCCGAGTACGTCGTCTTCCCCGACGAGGCGCACGGCATCGCCGCGAAGGTCAGCCACTACGTGCTGCACCGCATGTTGCTGATCGACTACTTCGACAAGCACTTGCGCTTGCAGCCGGAGGCGTGGGACACGCGCTTCGGGATCGGCCCGAAAGGCGAGGGAGCCCGGTAAGGGGCCCCTCTCCTCTCGAAGCACGTCAGAGCGGGCGCACCGGCAGGCAGAGCGTGAGCTCGAACTTCCCCTCGGGGTGGTCTTCCGGCGTGCGGTGGAAGAGTTCGTAGCTCGGGCGATCGTCGGGCTCGTAGCCGCTACCTGGCAGCCAGCCGCCCATCATGGCGCCCCAGGTCTCTGAGAACTGGTCCGGGCGGATCTCGACGCGGGCCATCGCGCAGAGTCCTCCGGGGACCTCGGACCTGTTCACGGGGCCATCGGCCTCGGTCTCGGGCGGAACGGTGACACAGGCGTCCGAGCGCAGCTTCTCCGGGGCGGTCACCTCGGGGTTGTCGTGGTAGATGCCGAGCATCTCGACCTCAGGCCCGCCCAAGAGCCCACGCGGACCTGCCCAGCGGCAGAGCGTCTCCCACGCCTGGCCGATCTGGTTGTAGGGACCGATATGGCGCACGTAGGCGATGTTGAGCAGCGGGCGTTCCTGCACTTCGACGTCGAGCTTCATCATGGCGACTCTCCTCTTCGCTTCTTCGAGCACGGTGGAGAGTGCCTCGTCCACCATCGCCGCCGCTTCACAGTCCTTGCTCTTCGCTTTGCCGATCTTGCTCTTTCGGTACTCGGACGGGCTGAGCCCGAAGAAGTCCCCGAACGCGCGCGTGAACGCGGCTGGGCTCTTGAAACCCACCTCGTAGGCGATGTCCGTGACGGGATCCTGCCCCGGCTCGAGCAAGCGGTTCGCGGCGCGCTCGAGGCGCAGCCGGCGGACGAAGCCGTGGACGGGCTCGCCGAAGAGGCCGCGGAACACGCGGTGGAAGTGGAACGGGCTGAAGTGCGCCGCGCGGGCGATGTCCTCGAGCTTGAGCTCCTCGCCGAGGTGCGCGGTGATGTAGTCGACGGCGCGGTGGATCCGTGCGCGGTACTCCGCGCTGCGCCGCTCCCTGGCGTCGTTCATCGCGTGGGCTCTCCATCGATGCCGGCGCGCACGCGTAGCTCGGCCATCGCGCGCAGCAGGTCGTCGGGGCGCTTCTTCGTATCGACGACGATCAGCCGCTCCAGCTCGCCTCGCGACGCGAGCCACTTCTGCTCCGATGCGATCGGCGCGTCGTCGAGCCAATAGAAATCGCCGGAGAGCGCTTCGGTCTTGCGCGCGCCGAAGCGCGGCGTGCCGAAGCGGCGGAAGACCTCCATCTGCTCTGCCGTCGCCTGTCGCTCGAGATAGCCGAGCAGTGGTTCGGGGTCACCGCTCGCGGTGTGCGTGCTCAGCCAATGGCAGCGGAAGTGCTCCGTCGCGAACGCGAGGAAGTCGTCGAGGTGCCGCGCGAGGCCGCGCTCCCACGGGTCCGCGCCGGGGCAGCCGATCAACACGCCTTCGACGTCGATGTAGAGCTTTCTCTCTTGACCGTTCATCAGAGGGACAGGGTACCACCAGCGCTGCGGCGACACCGCTGCGCGAGCGGGCTGCCCTGCGCGGCGCTCACACGCCCGGCTACACTCGTGGCGACAGGAAGGGGCCTCATGCGCATCGCAGCTCTGAGTCTCGCGTTGGCACTCGCGGCGAGTGCACCGGTCGCCGCCAGCGAGCTCTCCATCGAACCGACCGTCCCTGGCGATGAGTACCGCTTCGTCCTCGCCATCCCCGAGGATGACGGCAACATCGCAGGCGGGCAGGAGCTGTACACCGACGTCCTCCACGTCGAGGGCGACGCGCTCGGCACGCGACGCGGGGACGCGATCGATCTCGATGGGTTGCTCTTCCGCTTGGGCGACCCGGGACAGTACACGATCACGCGCTCGATCTCGTACATGGGCGCTGGCCCGGACATGCTGCATCTCCCCGACGGGCGCGACGTGGCGATCGGCCTGTTTCTCTACGACGAGGTGCCGCCACCGCATGGCGAGCTCCCGGCGTTCGACGACCCCGAAATCGACGGTGTCCATCCCCATGCGAGTTGGTTCTTCTCCCACTGGAACGCAGCCTGGAAGGCCTGGTGGGAGGACACGCGGTTCAACCCGGGCTGCGTCACCATCGGTCTGGGCGGGGAGGCGACCAGGACGCTCGCACCTCTCCCCGAGGGGCTCGGTTGCCTGGTCCTCGACATTCGCGGACCCCTCGACCCGGAAGAGTCGTTCTCAGCGCTCGCCGGCCTTCCGCATCTCGAGATCCTGGTGCTGCGCGTCCTGGACGACGCGCACGCGCGTTTCGACGCGAGTGTCCTCGAGAACGCCCACTCCCTTCGTCTGCTGCGGCTCGAGGGTCTCGCCGAGTTGCGCTCGTTGGCGAGTCTCGCGCGGCAGGGGGGGCTGCGGTCCCTCGAGATCGATTCGAAACACCCGACCGATCTCACGGAAGTCGGGGCGCTGGTCCAGCTCGAGCGGCTCGTCGTGCGAGCCCCGGCTTCCGGCTACTCGGCGCTCTCCGGACTCCGCGGGCTCGTCGAGGTCGACATCTTCGAGACGGAGTTCGAGGAGATCGGCTTTCTGGCGGGAAGCCGGCGTCTCCAGTTCGTCGATCTCGCCGGGACCCGCGTCCAGGAACTCGCGCCGCTCGCACTCGCCGGTGAGTTGCGGCACCTCGCCCTCGCGGATACACGCGTCACGGACCTCTCGCCTCTCAACGGGCTCGCCGAGCTCGAAGTGCTCGACGTGAGCTCCACCCCTCTCGAGGCCATCCCGGAGCTCTCGCTCCCTTCGCTTCGCTCGCTGGACTTGGACGGCTGCCCGGTCTCCGGCGCCTCCGTCGAAGCGTTCGCCGCGCGTCATCCCGAGTGCCAGATCACCCCGCGCGCGCCTGCTCGGGGTGGGAAGACGAACGAGGTTCGAGACTGAGGCGCGGTAACGAAAGCGTGCGCGAGAGGGCTCAGTCCTCTTCCCGCTCGTTCTTCTTGAGCACGTCGAGGCGTTCTTTGTGGCGGCTGCGCACCGCGATGAAGTCCTTGTGCTCGAGGTGGAACTCCTGGCTGATGCGCCGGATCTCGTTGTCCTCGACGAGCGAGATCGAGTCGTCGGCGCCGGAGACCTCGTAGAGGCAGTCGAGCAGCGCTACTTTCTGTTCGCGGCTCGCCACCCTGTCGAACTCGCGGGCGACGGGGAAGTTCTGGGTGCCGCCGAAGATACGGTTCTGCGTCTTCGCGATCTGCACGACGAGCACCGCCTGCTCTTCGGGCAACCCCGCGCGGCGCTGGACCAGGCTCTCCATCGCGCGGGTCTCTTCCTCCGAGATCTCGTTGTCCGCGTTCGCGACGCGCCCGAGCAGGTACGCGAAGCAAGCGAGGAAGCGCGCCTTCTCGGGCGGCAAGCGGTCGAGGGCACTCGTGATCTCGCGCAACGCGTCCGCGTCCACGGTCTGTGTCTCGGGCTCGTCTTTGCCGAAACCCAACAGGCTCCAAAGCGACATGGCGTTCTCCTCGGGGAGCATTGTGCCCGAGGCTGCGGCCTGCGTCCCGTTACGGCGTGATCGACTCGACGAGGAAGGTGACGAGCGGCTCGGCCGCGCTCATGCCATCGAGCTCGACGTGACGGGTGTCGACGGGCCGCGCGCGCTCGGTGTGGCCGCCATCGACGCGGGTCGAGCGCAGAACGCGGTAACCCTGCTCCGGGTCCACGCCGCCGCTCGCCGACGGCGCGTCCCAGCGCAAGGCGAGGTGCCCACCGGGAGCCGGCGCCAGGCGGAGGCTCGCCCCGACGGCGTCGGGAGCCGTGCCCGGCATCGCGTAGGGCGTACACGCGAGGTCGATGCCGACGAGCGCGACGTCGTCGAGGCCACCCTCGACGGTGTGATCCGCTCCGGCGTCGCTGACCGCGAAGCGCAGCGTGGTCGATGCGCCGGGAGTCAGCCAGGCGGAGAGCGGCACGTCGCGCCGGCGCCAGGCGTTGTCCGCGGCCGCGAGCTCCTCGAGGGTCGTCCAGCTCGTCCCGTCGGGGCTCGCCTCGACGCGGTAGCGATCGCCGCCCGCCGGGTCGTCGCCGAAGAACCAGCGGTGATAGCTGAGCTCGACGCGCGCGAATCCGCTCGCGTCGACGGGCGGAGAGCTCAGGCGTGTCTCGCCCGCGTCGACATCGGCCGCGTCCGGCGAGCTCGGACCGTTGCCGGTGACGTAGGCGTGGCTGTCCGGCGGCGCTCCGTGATCGGCGCTCGGGTTGGCGGGGAGCCCCCCATCGAGGGTGCCGACGGGCACCGCGCGCACCCATGCGCCGGCGCTGGCGTCACCCTCTACGGAGAAACCCGCGCCGCTCTCGAAGCCGGTGTCGATCAAAGGCGTGCGCGTCTCGGTGCCGATGGCGACGACGAGGCGCTCGACCCGTCGGCCACCCGCGCTGCGGATCTCGACCTCAAGCTCCGCGTCCTTCGCGCAGCTCCCCGCCGGGAAAGACACGGCGAGGTGCGGCGCCGACGTCCCGGCGATTCCGCTCGCCGACACCGTGCCGAGCCACGCGTACGGGTCGCGCACCTCGACCTGCGCGACGCCGCGAACGAGCAACTCCACGTCGTCGGCGGGTACACCGGCGAGGTTCTCGACCGTGAGCTCGAGGCGCGCGATCTCACCCTCGTCGACTCCCCCATCCCCGTCGCCTCGAGGCGGCGCCTCGTCGTGGAGCACGTGCGCGGACAGGCGCAGCGCCGGCCCGAGCGCCTCGTAGGCCGCGAGGGCATCGACGAGGCCCGCGCCGTAGCGCAAGTCGCGCCCCGCGGGGCCGAGGTCCCGCGCGTTCGTCAGGAGAGCCTCGGCGAGCGCCGCAGGTGTCGCGTCCGGCGCCGCATGCAAAAGCAGCGCCGCGATCCCGGCAACGCGCGGGGTCGCAGCCGAGGTGCCGTCGTAGTTCTCGTAGCCGCCGCCGCGCTTCGTCGAGAGCGAGCCGTCGCCCGGCGCGACGAGATCGGGCTTGCCGAGTCCCGGCGAGCCGTCCCACACCGGGTAGTCGCGATGTGCCGGGTCGATCGTGTGGGGATAGGCCGGGTCGTGGTGCGCCTGTATGTCCGTCCACTCCGACGGACCGTATGGCGATGTCGCCGCGATCGCGTGGCTCTCCGCGTCCACGTTACCGATGGCGAGCACGCTCGAGACTCCGGCCTTCGGGTTCTGATCAGGGTGATGCCACGGCGGCGGGCAGTTTGCGGGGGCCGCGAGGTTGTAGGGCACGGGGTTGTCGCCGGTCTGCGTCCCCGTGTTGCCCCCCGAGTTGATCCGCAGCACGCCCGCGGCGAGCTCCGTCTCGAGCTGCCGCCGCCACGCGCTGTACTCGGGCTTGACCACGTGCTTCCACGAGCTCGACTGGCTGATGACGCGCGCGCCGTTCGCGATCGCGTAGTCGCTCGCCGCCCAGAAGAGCTCCTGGGTGCCGCCGCGGCGCACGATCATCAGACGCGCCCCGGGGGCCGCGCCGGTCTGCCGCCCCGACGCGCCGTTGCCCGCGAGCAAGCCCGCCGAGCGCGTGCCGTGCCCCGTCGAGTCCGCGATGTCGGGACTCGAGATCGAGAAGTTCCACCCGTGCACGTCGTCGACGAAGCCGTTGCCGTCGTCGTCGATCCCGTTGTCCGGCACCTCGTCTTCGTTCACCCAGAGCGCGTGAGCGAGGTCGGGATGCTCCGCGTCGATGCCGGTGTCGATCAGCGCGACGACGACACCGTCTCCAGTCAGCCCTCGCGCCCAGAGCTCGGGTACACGCAGAGCGACGAGAGGGTTCTCCGGCGGCACGTTGCCGTTGGGCACACCGTCGTCGTCGAGCATCGCATCCGGGAGCGCGCGGTCTTCGAAGACCTCGAAGCGTGCGCGCGCCAGCGCGTCCCACGCCGTGGCGTCGGCGCTCGCGCAGAGCACACCCGCACCCCAGTGCAGGCGCAGGTCGCGGGCTCCGGCGGCCCGGAGCCGGGTCGCGACCGGCGCCGCCGCCTCCGCGCTCTCACGACGCAAGCTCTGGACGAGAGCGCTCCGGTGTGCGTCCCGCTCGGCCGCGCCGCGGGCGTCCATGAGCTTGGGCGGTGATTCGCGCGGCAACAGGACGCAACGGCGCGTCTCGCTCGCGAACGCGCAGGAGCCAGCGAGCAAGAAGAGCAGGCAGACGAAGGTGCTGAGCCGGGTGCGCAACGGTGATCTCCGCGGTGATGATTCCGCCCGGTGTTATCGTCAGGCAACGGTACGGTCAGCGCGGCGCGGCGTCACGCGGCGAAGGGCCGCGCGGGCGGACGCGAATAAGCGCGAACAACGAGCTGGCACGATGAAACGCGCCTTCCTGCTCTCGCTTCCGAACGGCCTCTTCGGCGACCCGCTCGTCGTGCTCCGCCTGCGCTGGATCCCCCGCGTCGTCTTGCTCGACGCGGGCAGCACCGACCGCCTCGCCCCGCGCACCCTGCTCGAGGTCAGCGACGTGCTCGTCAGCCACGCCCACGTCGACCACGTCTTCGGCCTCGCCCGGCTGCTTCGCATCCGCCTCGGGAGGAAGGAGCGCGGGCTGCGCATCTTCGGCCCGGCGGGCTTCGCCGAGCAGGTGGCCCATCACTTGCGCTTCTACACGTGGAACCTCGTCGACGCGCTGCCGATCGAGCTCGAGTTGATCGAGATCGACGATGCCGAGCTCCGGCACTACGAGCTCGGCCCGACCCCGTCGCTCGAGGCCCAGTTGCTGAAACGCACGCCTCGTTCGCACAACGCTCCGATCCACCAGGACGAGCAACTCGCGTTCTTCGCGCGCTCCTTCGTCCACAACAGCACGGCATCGCTCGGCTGGCGCGTTCGGGAGCACGAGAGCTTGCACGTCGACCGCGCGGGCCTCGCAGCGCTCGACCTGCCTCCGGGGCCGTGGATCGCGACGCTCAAGGACGCACTCCGCCGCAACGTCCCGCCCGAGACGCCGCTCGCGCTCCCGGACGGGACGGCGCGCCCGCTCGGAGAGCTCGCGCACGCGTTGCTCACCCGCCGCGAGGGGGACGAGGTCGCTTATCTCACCGACATCGACCCGAGCCCGCACCAACTCGACGAAGCCCGCTCCTTCGTCCAGGGAGCACGCCACCTGGCCGTCGAGTGCCACTTCGCCGCGACGGAGGAAGGCCTGGCTTCGGAGCATGGACACCTGACGGCGAGCGACGCGGGGGCGCTCGCACGCGACGCCGGCGTCACTCTCTGCCACCCCCTCCACCTGAGCAAGCGCTACGAGGACGACCCGGAGCCGTTGCTGGCCGAGCTGTGCCAGGCGGCCCACCCGGTGCGCGTCGTCCCATTGCCGAGCGGTCCGGCGAACGACGCCCGCTGAAACGCGGGCCATAATCGAGCCGGAGGTTCTCGTGCCCCGTACCCGGCTCGCCGCACCCCGCGAACTCGCCCTCTGGCCCCTCTCGTGGGGCCTCGAGCGCCCGCCGTGGTCGGATTCCGTGACGATCGACCGCGTCGACGACACGCGCCCGCTCGTCGCCCGCCTCGCCGCGCGCGAGCTCGACGGCGCCCTCCTTCCCGCCCACGAAATCGCCCACCTCGCGGCGCGCTACGAGATCGTGCCCGGACTGGCGGCGTGCACGCGCGGTCCGGGCGGGCCGTTCCGGCTCGAGTACACGGGACGGCTCGAGGACGTGCGCCGCATCCGTTCCCGCGCTCCCGGCCACGCCGCGGAGATCCTCGCGGCCATCCTCTTCGCAGCAAACGGCACGAGGCTCGAGTTTATCGAAGACGTGCCCGACGACGGCATCCGCCCAGGTGATGCCGCACTACTCGCGGGTGACGCCTCGTTCCGCGAGCCCAGCGCCGATCCAGGGCGCGCGAGCCTCGACCTCGGTGAGGCCTGGCACGCCCTGACCGGCCTCCCCTTCGTCTGGGCGCTCTGGGCGATGTGGCCCGGCGTCGTCGACAAGAAGCTCTACGGCACTCTGCACACGGCGAGGACACGCGGGCGCCACGCGTACGGCAAGGAGATCCACCGATTCGCCGCCGAGCACGGAGTGTCCCCGGCACACCTCGAATCCGAGCTCGAACGCGGGGTGCGTTTCCGGCTCGGAAACGACGAACTCGCCGGGCTCGAGCGTTTCTGGGAGGAAGGCGCACGCCTCGGACTGCTCCCCGGCTCGGGACGCCCGAACCTCGTCTCGTTCTCCTCGGGTGGAGGATGCGCCGCGCTCGACTGAGGTATCAGGCGCGCCCGTGTGACGGTTTTTCACATCGCTGCGACACTTCGAAAAAGATCGTGTTCTCGCCCCAATTCGTCCTTCTCGTTCGCGCTCGACCTCGCTAGAATGCGCGGCAGGGAGACCGCGACGAGCCAGAGGGAGGCGTTCGCGCGGACTGTAGTGCCATCAAGGGGAGGGGCCCGCTATGACGGAGTCCGCAGCGCCGCCCACTCACGGCGGGAGCGTGCGTCGGCTCGTCAGTCGTTACCTCGAGGACGCTCGCCGGCTCAAGCCGAAGCGCGGAGAGGTTGTACCGCAGACACCGGCTCCGGAGTCGATCGACTCCGGCTACGTCAAGCAGCTCGTCGAACCTCACCTCTTCTACGTCGTCCAGGTCGCGTCCGAGTACGGCGGACGCAACGTCGCGTTCGAGGACCTGCTCGCCGAAGGCAACATCGGCCTCGTCGAGGCCGCTCATCACTTCAACCCCAGCCTCGAAGTCAAGTTCCTCACGTACGCCAACTGGTGGATCCGGAAGCGCATCCTCGATTTCCTGGCTCGTGAAGGGCAGAGCGTGCGCCTGACGCGCTACGCCCGAGAGAAGCGCCGGGAGATGCGAGGCGCTCACGACCTGCTGCGGCAGCGCTTCGGACGCGAGCCCACCCCCGAGGAACTCGCCCACGAGACGGGACTCGATCTCGAGACCGTTCTCGAGCGCAGTCACGGAGCCCCCGTCGTGCTCTCTATCGACCAGCTCAGCCATCCGGATTCGGGAGAGCCCTTCCCCGACGTTCTGCGCGACGCGCGCGCGCGGACACCGGAAGAGAACACGATACGGCGCCACGTGCGTGTGCTCGTTCAACGGGAGATCAAGCTCCTCCCCGAGCGCGAGCGCATGATCATCGAGAACCGGTTCCACCTCGACGGCCGCGACGCGATGACCTTCGAGGAGATTGGCGCCCTGCTCGGCCTGAGCAGGGAACGCGCGCGCCAGATCGAACGCGGCGCGCTGAGCCAGTTGCGCAAGCGCTTGTCGAGGAGGTTGCGCCTGCGCTGAGGAACCCTGCTCGAGCCCAGAGGGACAGGCGACTTCTCGTTTCGTCTTCTGAAGCCTTGTCGCCAGAAGTCACCCGTCCCAGGTCGAGTGGCCAGGTCGAATGGGACGGTTACCCGC
>NPIG01001494.1_pt1 | contig 11976 bp, 15 predicted proteins | sample 8637441 | NCBI WGS metagenome assembly NPIG01 (sample SAMN07420675, study PRJNA396082) | bioreactor metagenome | isolation source: sample BR6 brine-fed electro-methanogenic bioreactor BR | place: Japan: Kochi | collected 2016-06-14
TGCGGACCATGGCGTCGTAGATGGCGGAATCGCCGTGCGGGTGGTATTTGCCCATCACGTCGCCGACGATGCGGGCCGACTTCTTGTACGGCTTGTTGAAGTCGTAGCCGCTCTCGTTCATGGCGAAGACGATGCGGCGGTGCACCGGCTTCAATCCATCGCGCACGTCGGGAAGTGCGCGGCTCACGATCACGCTCATGGCGTAATCGAGATACGAGCGCCTCATTTCGTCTTCGATGGTGACGGGTGAGATGTCGGATTCTGGCGTCGAGATCGGTTCTGTCGTCAACGGCGTCTTCTCGGGTTGTTTGTGTTTTCAGGTGCGGCCCGGAGCGGGCCCTTTTCCGTGCGGGACAAGGCGAGGCGAAATCTAGCATACGGACCCAGCAGGGACAACGAAATGTCGGGTTTTTTTCCGTTTTTTGACGTGCCCGGAAGCGTGGTTTTCCGGGTGGCGGGAATTACCTATCATGGAGGAACGGCTGGCGGCATGCCCGTCTGCTTTGCAGTACCGGACCGGGAGGGAAGGATGGCGGCTTTCACCGAGGCGGAATGGGCGGTGGTTCTTGCTCTGTTGGAGAACAACGGGGCGAAGTACGGCTTCCCGGAACGGCGATCGGATTCGGTGGTCCTGGCCTCGTTCAACATCCGCAAACTCGGCAAGGTCGGGAACAAGAGCGCCGGCTCCTGGCGTTTTCTGGCCCGCTTCTGCGCCGCCTGCGACCTGATCGCCATCCAGGAGGTGCAGGACGACCTGTCGGCCCTCAACCACCTGAAAGACCTCGTCAATACCGAAAGCGGCGGCGACGTCTTCGGCCTCGTCGCTTCCGACATCACCGGCACCGACGTGGCGCGCGGCAGCGGCATGCGCGAGCGCCTGGCCTTCCTGTTCCGGTGGGAACGGGTGCAGCGTACCGAGGTGGCCTCCGACATCTCCATGGACCGCAGCGCCGTGCTCGAAACCCTGTACGAGCACCGGGGCGATTTCGCTGCCGCCTTCGAGGTGCGGAGGGCCGAACTTCACGCGGCCAAATTGAAGTACGAGGCGAAAATGGCCGCCTACGAAGCCGATATGACCATCTGGCGGGTCGGAGGGGAGAAAGGCCGGAGACCCTCCAAGCCGTCACTCGCGTCCCCGCCCTTCGTGCTGCCCCACTTCGTGACCTTCATCCGCACGCCGCATTGCGTATCGTTCCGGATTCCCGGTGCCCCCGGTGCCACGCCTTACGAATTCCTGGCGGTCAACGCGCATCTGCTCTACGGCGACAAGTCGAAGCAGGCCGAGGAGCGGCGCATGGAGTTCTTCGCGCTGATCGAATGGCTGTCGGGGCGGGCCAAGAACGTCACCAATCTCTACCACAAGGACCTGATCCTGTTCGGCGACCTCAATCTCGATTTCGACGACCCGCTCACCGACATGACGGAGATCGAGGGCGTGCTCAAGGGCCTGAACAAGGGCGAGCTGAATCGCACCGGGGTCAAGGTCAACTTCCCGTTCCTCGACGTCCACCCGACGCGTACGCACCTGCCGCCCGAGCAGGGCATCTTCCGGACGGCGGCGCGCAAGGAGCAGACCTACGATCAGATCGCGCTGTTCCTCCACGACAAGCGCCTACCCCGCCACGAGAAGAATGCCAAGGCCGGCAAGACGGTGGACGGCTTCGACTATGGGGTCTTCGATTTCGTCGACCTTTTCGCCGAGGCCATGCACCCGGGAACGCAAGGGTTCCTGAGCCTGTCGAAACAGGATCGCAAGGCCCTGCTCAAGAAGTTCGAACACGACCTAAGCGACCATATGCCGATCTGGATACGCCTGCCGCTGCCTGCCTAGTGTCGCGGGTTCCTGCTCGCCCCCATTTTGCTTCGGGCGAGAAGAGGGTCGAGAGACACCGCAAAAGACACCATATTAGTCGGAGATGTAACGCTTCTTCCGGAATTTGGCGTTCGGCCGGAAAAGCGGAGCGGGCGACGTGTGTCTCCAGGCACGGAGCAGGCGCTGATGAAGAGAAATCGCATCAAGGCGGCCTGGATCGGATTGGCCGAGTGTCGGCAGTGTGCCGTCCGGAGTTCGGTGCTCTTTGCCGATCTCACCGAAGCCGATTTCAACCTGATCCACGAGCCGATCGACGAAATCTCCTTCAGTACGGGCAGCGTGGTTTACAACACCGGTGACGAAGCGCACTGGGTCTTCACGATCCGAAGCGGGGTGGTCAAGCTCGTACAATACCTTCCGAACGGCGCCCAGCGGACCGTCCACCTGCTGCGTCAGGGAGCGGCGATGGGAATGGAGGGGCTGCTGGGATACGCCTATGAGCACTCGGCGATCGTTCTTCGGGAGGCTTTGGTCTGCCGGATTCCGGTCACCATGATCAAGCAGCTGAATGTCCAGACGCCGCATCTGCACGAGCAGCTGATGAGGCATTGGCATCAGTCGGCGCGCGAGGCTGACGAGTGGTTGACGCAACTGTCCACCGGCACCGCGAAGGCCCGCATGGCGCGGCTGTTCATATCGCTGGCCAGCGGCCGGAGGAACGAATGCGAGCTTTTCAGCGCCGAGGATCTCGGCGCAATGCTCAGCATCACCCCGGAAACCGCCAGCCGGATCGTGGCCGAGTTCAAGCGAGCCAAAATTCTCGTGCCGGCAACGGACAACTTGTTCTGCTGCGATATCGAGGCGCTGAACGAACTGATCGTGGACTGATTCTTGGCGATTGGTGCAAGAACGGAAACTGACAAATATCAATAACCAAGCGTCAGCCATGGGATATTTATCAATACAATTTCACGCTTCAAGCATCAAATTTCACGAATCACAAAACCGACCCGCGACGCAATTCAATGCCGCCAGACGATCTTTTCATCATCATTGAACCAAGGCTGGGTGTCTTTCCGGTCGGAAGTCCATTCCCAGTCGAGGCAAAGATGGTGAAGATCATGTCAAAACGCCTCAGGACAGCACCAGTCAGAGACCGAAAGGTGGATGCACGAAGCAGTGACCCGGTTCTGAATGCAAAGATGGGCATCGCTTCGGTCCATCCCGGCGAGACCGTCGAGGTCCTGACCAACGATTTCGATCTCGATGAGATCCTGCCGATCTGGGCGATGAAGGCAGGACACAGGTACCTCGGGCACATGTGGGACCACGGTTGCGAGCACCTCTTTGTGCGCCGCGGTGCCTGACACCGTCTCGCCGTGCCCACGGCGCAACTGGCGGAGTGAGAGTCCCCTTCCCTAGATCTTCTGCTCGACCGCCTCGAAGCAGGGGATGCAGAGGGTCTTGCCGCCCATGCGGCGGGTGCGTGATTCCATCACCGTCTCGCCGCAAGCTTCGCATTTCAAGCTTTCGAGGATGCGGGCGCGGCGCGGCGGGCCGTCGATCAGGTTCTTGGTCTCGAACATGTCCTCGAGGTCGATGGCCAGCAGGCGCCGCTGCAGTTCGCTGCGGATGAACTGGGCGCTCTCGATCTCTTCGGGTGTCGCGGTGCCGGCGCCCATCTTCTCCATGATCGGGCCGTATTCGTCGTCGATGGGGCCGCGCGCCTCGGGCCGGAGCACGGCGCGGAAGCCCTTCCCGCTGCGGCGGTCGAAGAACGAGAACGCCATCTTGCCGAGGTCGCGGTGGATCAGGTTGCCCTTGCCGAAGGTACAGCCGGTCAGGAACTGGATGGCATCGACGCCGCACATGTCGGTCTCGGTGACGGTCACCATCTCGGAATCCGGCGGATAATCGAGTTCGAGCAGGGCCAGTTCGGCGGCGCGGATGCCGATGGCCAGGCCGGGGCAGGAATGGCCGTGGAACGCGATGGTCCTGTCGATGGTCTCTTGCGGGATGGAACAGGGCATGGGCTTTTTCCTTGTGGTTCGTGTCCTCAGTTCAGGGCGCCCGGAGTGAGCGGGACGACCAGCGGCGCGCCGTCGATGCGATGGATCCGGACGGGGATTCCGTAGACCTCGGCGATGAGATCGGGCGTGACGCTCTCGACCGGCCCCTGGGCGAAGATCCGGCCGTCCTTGACGAACAGGAAGCGGTCGGCGAAACGCAGGGCGCTGTTGAGGTCGTGCATGGTCATGACCGCTGCGACCCGGTGTTCGTCGACGACGCGGCGGATCAGGCCGAGGATCTCGATCTGATTGCGCAGGTCGAGCGAGCTGGTCGGCTCGTCGAGCAGCAGCAGGCGCGGTTCCTGGACCAGGGCGCGGGCGACCGCCACCTTCTGCAGTTCGCCGCCGCTCAACTCGTCGACGTGGCGCAGCGACAGTTCCCCGAAACCGAGCCTGTTGATGACGGCATCGACCATACGCAGGTCGTTCTCCGAGACCTGCCAGCGGATGTGCGGCTTGCGGCCCATCAGCACGGTGTCGAAGACGGTCATGCGGGCCGGCTCGGTGCGCTGGGCGACGTAGCCGACCCGCACCGCGATGTCGCGCGGCGGCAATCTCAGGACATCGGCGCCGTCGACCAGGGCGGTGCCCAGCTTCGGCCTGAGGATGGCGTTGAGGCATTTCAGCAGGGTCGTCTTGCCGACGCCGTTGGGGCCGAGGATGGCCACCAGTTCCCCCTCGCCGACTGAGAAACGCACGTCCGCGAGCACCGGATGGCTGTTGTAGGCGAAGGTCACGCCCTGGACATCGAGGATCATCGCCGCCCCCGGACGATCAGGTAGATGAACACCGGCGCGCCGAGAAAGGCGGTCAGCACCGAAACCGGCAGCACATGCGGCGCCAGCATCAGCCGTGCCGCCGTATCGGCGAGCAGCAACAGCAAAGCCCCGGCGACGAAGCTGGCCGGCAGCAGGAAGCGGTGATCCGACCCGATGACCCGTCGCACCATGTGCGGCACGACCAGGCCGACGAAGCCGATGATCCCCAGGAAGGCGGTGATCGCCGCGGTCACCAGGGTCGCCATGAGCATGCCGAGGATGCGGGTACGCTCGACCCGCACACCGAGACCCTTGGCGGTCTCGTCGCCGGCGTCGATGGCGTTGTAGTTCCAGGCATTGGCGAAGAAGAACAGCGAGGAAACGACCGTCACCGCCGTCAATAGGCCGAGTTCGGTCCACGACGCCCGTGACGTGTCGCCGAAGGTCCAGAACACCATGGCGGCAAGTTGCACGTCGTCGGCGAAGTACTGCAGGAACATGGTCCCCGCCGTGGCCAGGGCACCCAGCGCGACGCCAGCCAGCACCATGACCTCGGGGCTGGCGCCGCGCACCCGGGCCACCATGACGATGAGCCAGGCGGCCAGAAGGCTGAAGGCGAAAGCCGAGCCGGTCGTGAGGTAGGGATTGGTGATGGTCACGGCACCGACGGTGCGCGAGGTCATGATGCCCGAGCCCAGGACCATCACGCTGAACGCCGCGCCGAAGGCTGCGGACTGCGAGATACCCAGGGTGAACGAGGACGCCAGCGGGTTGCGCAGGACCGACTGCATGACGGCGCCGGCCACCGACAGCCCGGCGCCGGCGATCATCGCCGCCAGGGCCTGAGGCAGCCGGATGTTCCAGACGATGATGTCGAAACGCTTGCCGACCTCCAGCCCGGCCAAGCTCTTGGCGACGGCGGCGATCGGCACGTTGGCGGCGCCCAGCGACAGGGCGATCAGCAGCGCCGCCGCAAGGGCCGCCGAGGCCGCCGCCAGGAAGACCGATTTGCGGCCGATGTAACCGGTATAGGCCGCCGGGACCTGTCCGTCGTCGAAATGCATGTCAGTCGACCGGAACCTTCGTGTAGGCCATGCCCCCGAACAGGGCGTTCATGTCCTTGAACACCGGTTTGCCGACCAGGAAGCTGTAGATCCCGTCGGCCGTCGCAGCGGGGTCGACGTCGTTGAACGCCTCGGGATGAACAAGGGCGCCGATGTAGTAGGCGTTGGCCAGGATCGAGCCGAAGTTGCGCGAATACCAGTTGTAGGGCAGCAGGCCGTAGACCTTCCCCTGCTCCACCGCGGTCAGGGTACGGTAGGCCGGATCGGTCTTGAGTTCGTGCAGGGCGCTGGCCCCCTCGCCCAGCTGTTCCGACGACAGGTCGAGGAACAGCAGGTCGGGGTTCCACTCGACGATCTTCTCCTTGGCGACGTCGGTGTGGGCCAGTTCCTTGCCCGACAGCCCACCGGTATTGGCGACGTTGCGGATACCGACGAAGCCGAAGGGCGGATAGGCGGGCTCCGTCGACTGATAGCCGTGCGGCCCCTTGGAGGCGACGCCGCCGATATAGGCGCTCGGCAGCTTGGCGGCTTTGCTTTTCGCGGTACGGACCTTCAGGTCGGCGATGCGCTCCTCGAAGAAGGCGACGACGGCTTCGGCTCGGTCTTTCCGTCCGATGACCTCGCCCATGATGCGCAGGGCCTGAAAGAATTTCGGCCGTGCCCGGCCGAGATCGCCGTATTCCAGGACCACCACCGGAATGCCTGTCTTTTGCTGCAGTTCCACGGGATCGTGACCCATGGCGCCGTAGGTCTTGAGAATGACCTGGGGCTCGGGCGACAGCGACAGGATCAGTTCCGGATTGTCATGGCCGCGGAACTCGCCGAAGGTCGGCAGCGCCTTGAACTGCGGATTGGCCAGGGCATAGGGCCGGGCGTCGAACCTGTTGCGGCGGGTCTCGATGTCGTCGACGGCCACCGCCATGTCCTGGGCCTGAAGATAGGTCAGCAGTCGCAGCGCCCCGGGCCCGGAACAGATGACCCGCGACACGGTTTCGGGAACGTCGATGGTGCGGCCCATCGCGTCGGTAACGTTGCGGGCGGAGACGGAGTCGGGCAAGGCAATAAAAAGGGCGGTCACCGCCGCCACAACCATACGTAACATCAACTGTTTCCTCACAAACGACAGCGGCGCTTGGTTCACGCCGTATGATTTTTTGTAAAATCGTATGACTGCTAGATACCAAGCCGCAGATGCCCTGTCAACCGAAGGCGAGATGGTCGTTGCAAAGCCGGGTCGCCTTGCCCTAAACCGGGCTGGCGTGTATTTCCGCGCGTCCTGTTCCGAATGGTTTTTTGATGAATATCGCAATCGCGACCGGCGCCATCCTCGTCATCTCGTCGGTCTTCATCGTTCTCGGCCTGGGGGGCGGCATCCTGTTCGTCCCCATCCTGCATTGGGCGGGATTCGATCTGCAGTCGGTAGCCATTCCCTTGGGCCTGCTGCTGAACGGTACCAACACTCTTCTCGCCCTGATTCCCTACGGCCGGGAAAGGTTGGTCGACTGGAAGGGCGGCTGGCCGATGGCCCTGGCCGCGGCCCTGACCGCGCCGCTGGGGGCCTACGTACAGCCGCGTCTGGCGGCGGCCACGGTGCTGGCCCTTTTTGCCGTCGCGGTTTCGCTGGCGGCATACCGTGCCCTGCGCAGCGCGCGCCGGAGCGGCAGGAAGCCGATGGACGGCAAACCCGTGCCGTCGCCCAAACTGTCGGTCGGGCTCGGCGTGGGGGCGGTCGTCGGATTCGTCGGCGGTCTGCTGGGGATCGGCGCCGGCTTCGTCGTCGCGCCGGCCTTCATGGCCATGGGCTACCCGCCCAAGCGGGTGGCGGCGACCACGGCACTGGTGGTGACGGTCTGTTCCTTCGCCGGATTCGCCGGCTATGCGCCGAATTTGACCCTGCCGTGGACGGTCGCCGTCGCGATGGCGGCGGCCGTGGTCATCGGATCGCAGATCGGCTCACGGCTGATGCTGCGTGGGGCGAAGCCGTCCTGGATCGCCTGGGGTTATGTCACGATCCTGGGCGGCATCGCCGTCAAACTGCTCTGGGAAGCCGGGTCCGCGCTGTTGCCCTGACCCGGCGAGGCTATTTGGCCAGGGCCAGGAGCCGGTCGAGAGCCGCGCTGAACCCCTTGAGGGAAACGGCCATGGCGACCGGTTTCTTGTTCTGATAGGCGGTCGCCGTGATGTTGAGCTTCGCGCCGCGGCGCATAGCGGTGGTCGTGTCCGCGTCGAGGGTGAACGGCACCAGGCAGCCGCTCGGCAGGCAGGTGACGAAGCCCTGGTTGGGGGCGGGCGCTCCGGCGTCGACGTTCATGACGATCCCGGCATCCAGCGCCAGCCCGAACGGCAACACCAGAACCCCGAGAACCGTGCCCTTGTCGTCGATCCTCAGATCCATCTCCAGGAGTTGCTGCTTGGTCTTGGGACTGGCCTGGCGTTGCGCCATCTGGCAGTGCTTCCCGCCGTCGCGCTGGAAACAGGCGACCTGCCAGTCGCCGTGGGTTTCCTGAAGGGATGTGGCGCCGCCCGGCAGGTTGCCGGCTGCGGTCTGCGCGGACGCCGGTGCGGAGAATGCGATCAACGTACCCGTCAGGGCGGCTGCAATGACGCTCGTCTGCTTCAAAATCGAATCTCCCCATACTCGAATGTCGCCGCTCGAATCCCCCGGCTCCCACCCGCTTTTCATGCAGGAGAGCCACCGGATTTGATTCTCTTGAGCGGGATAATGCTCTAAATAACAGAGCTTCGCAAATGTGGGACTGGCGGAAAAGCCGCATATTCTCTCTCCCGCTCTAGAAATACCCGACCAGTCGCCCAAGGATAAGCACCGCGATCCAGATCGCGAGGGAGGTCGTTCCGAACAGGCGTCGGGTGGCCTCCGAGTTACGTTTTCCCAGCAAGCGGAAGCCCGCTACGTTGGACAGACCGAGCGTGAGCAGGCCGATCTTGGCCAGGAAAAGGGACGACGCCGCGTATTCGCCGGCGCGGGTGACGAACAGCAGAGCCCCCGCCCCCATGGCCAGCGCCAGTCCCACGGCGGCCACCGGAATCAGGATTCGCGAGAGCTCTTCCAAAGTGGTGCGGCGCCAGACCCCCATCAGCCGCAGATCGAGGGGGGTTATGGCGCCGACCAGCAGCGCGATGCCGAGGATGTGGGCCGCGTTGACGAGGGGATAGGCCCAGGTCGAGCCGCGCAAGGCCACGGCCAGGGCCGAGCCCTCAAAAACCCCAAGGATTTCCGCCACTGTCGGATTACGAGGCGCGATCGGGATAGAGGTTGTAGTCCTTTCCAGCGATGACCAGTCGCTCGGCCTTGACCAAGCGCCGGTCGGGATCCTTGGAGCGGTGCCCGTGGACCGTGACCTCGGTGCCGGTCGACAGGATTTCCGGCGTCAGGCCGACGCGTTGATTGCGCCAGGGCTGACCGATTTCGACCAGCCAGTCATCACCCTTAACGTCTAGCGACATTTCGCCGTGGGGATTGCCAAGCTTGACCGACTTGATCAGGCCGGTCAGTTCGAATTCCTGGTCAGTAGCCCAGCCCCAGCCGTGATGGGCCTCGGCGCGACTCGGCGGAATCAGTCCTGCGGCGCCGGCCGCCAAGGCTATTCCGGTAAGCGAAAGGAAATGACGGCGGTTCATCGATGCCTCCTTGGTCGTGAGTCCAGATAGATGGGGGCGGGCCGCGCGGCGAAAAAGAGCGCTCGCGCGTTTGTCATCCTTCAGGCCGGAATCGAAACCGGCGATCCCATGCGGACCCGCCGATCAAGCATCAAGGGAATCAACCGCAAGCTCACAGCTATCGGTTGACAGGCCTCGAGCCGCCGGACATTGTTCCAGGAAAAGCCGATTTCGTCCCTTGGGGGGGGGGGGGATTCCGATGGGTCCAAGAAACGCGCCGCTGCGCGCCTTTGCCTTGTTGGCGGTTCTCTCGGGAGTGCTGCTCGGCGCCTGCTCGTACCCAGCTAGACCCTACAATATGATCGTATATCAGCGCGATCTCGTGGCCGCCCATCCCGAAACGCCGTTCAGGCATGCCCTCGCCATCGCACGTGTCAATGGCGGGGATAATTCTGATCCCTTGGGGAGGCCCACTGTAGACGGAGAGGGCTTGCGCGAGGCTCTGGAATCTTCCCTCGGCCTGAGCCGGCTTTTGGCGGACCCGCCTACCGCCGCAAGGTTTGACCTCTATGTCGATTTCTCGGAATTGGAGCTGCCTTTTGCAGCTTTTACTGAATACCCTGTGACGTCCCGTATCGAGTATCGCGTCATCGAAAAAGAAACCAAACGAATCTGGTTCAGTGACACCGTTTTCGGGACCTATACGACGAGCAGGAACCCCTTCTGTGTTTTAATATATTCCCCTGTGTTTGACTTTCCCGAGTCATGTGACGGAACTGGCCTTATGCGTTCGGCGAATGAGGGATCTATTCGCGAGAACATCAAGGCATTCATCGAGAGGCTGCTGACGCATGATCCGCTGCGGGGGCGGCAGATCGTCAACACGTCAAAATAAGCACGCGGTATATTAGAACGGGATCTCGTCGTCGAGATCGCCGCCGGGGGCGCTGCCGCCTCCACCACCGCCGTTGGAGCTTCCGCCGCCGAAATCGCTGCCGCCGCCCGACCAGTCGGGGCCGTCGCCGCCCGAGGGGCCGCCCGAATCATAGTCGCCGCCGCCTCCCCCGCCGCCGCGGGTGTCGAGCATGGTCAGTTCGCCGCGGAAGCGCTGCAGGACGATCTCGGTGGTGTAGCGTTCCTGGCCGTCGTTGCCGGTCCATTTGCGGGTCTGAAGCGAGCCTTCGAGATACACCTTCGAGCCCTTCTTCAGGTACTTCTCGGCGACTTCTCCCAGGCGATCATTGAAGATCACGACGCGGTGCCATTCGGTGCGCTCGCGGCGGTCGCCGGACTGCCGGTCCCGCCAGGTTTCCGAGGTCGCGAGGGTGAAATTGACGATCTTGTTGCCGTCCTGCGCATAGCGGACCTCAGGATCGCGGCCCAGATTGCCGACCAGGATGACTTTGTTGACGCTGCCTGCCATGGGAACTCCCCCGCTCCTTGAAAATCGTGGGCCGGACTTTACACGGTTTCCTTGCCGGCCTGCCAGTGCGTTTTATCCCCGTTTTCCCCGTCCGTCACCTCCGAGACGCACCAACCGTGCCCCTCTGGACGGGGTCGGTAGAACCTGCGAAATACCGTGAGAGGACCGGTGCCGTCAGACGACGATGTCGACGATATGGCTCGACGATGACGCGGCGGCGACGGCGGCATTGGCGCTCTGCGTCGCCTGGGCGGTCGCCTGGCTCAGAAGCTGAACGGCGGCCTGATCCAACTGGAGCTGCTGCTTGACCATGGCCATGGAGAACTCCTGCCGGGCCATGGCGGTCTTGGCGCTCAGCGCGATTTCGGCGAGTCCCGAAAGCTCCATTTGTCCAATTCCCCTGATTTTTCCATGCGCTAGGATCGAACGAGTCGGATTCTAGCGCCTCGACACGGGAAAATCCAATGCGGGATATCCCCATGGCGCGAAATGCGTGATCCGGCCCGTTCTTTCCCTTCAGGCATCAGGGGTGAGGTTCAACACGACACGGGCAACCCCGGTCACGGCCTCGTCGACGTTCTTGCAGCGTTGCACGCCCTGGACATCCGGGCCGTCGACCAGGGTGAAAACCGGAATTTCGAACTGCAGGCCGAGGGCCACTTCCGAGATGGTCCCCAGTCCGCCGCCGATGGCAACCAGGCACAGCGAGGCGCGGGCGACGATGGCGTTGCGGGCGATGCCGAGGCCGGTGGCGACGGGAACGGTGACATAGGGATTGGCCGCGGCCGGGTCGCCGTCGGGCAGGATGCCGACGCTGATGCCGCCGCCGGCTGCGACGCCGCGGCAGGTCGCCTCCATGATCCCCTGACGGCCGCCGCACAGCACGGTCAGGCCCAGTTCGGCCAGCCGTTTGCCGAAATCCTCGGCCATGACCAGGAATTGCTCCGGCGGAACTCGGGCGCCGATCACGCCGACCGGTACGCGGCAGGGTTTGCCGCTTTCCCGCTGCAGCCAGGTCACCGCCTCGGCGGGGGAGACCTCGCGGCCGCCGTCCGGTTTCGCGGACGATGCCGGTACCCAGGAACGGCTTGCCGGATCGAAGATGCGGCCGCCGGAATCGCTAAGCCGCCCACCCGCGGTATCAAGAATGAGCGTCACGGCGTTCTCTCCTCATCACGTAAAGTTCGCCCGCCGCCAGCACGATGGTGCACAGGGCCAGAAGCACGACCGA
>NPIG01001157.1_pt1 | contig 11967 bp, 7 predicted proteins | sample 8637441 | NCBI WGS metagenome assembly NPIG01 (sample SAMN07420675, study PRJNA396082) | bioreactor metagenome | isolation source: sample BR6 brine-fed electro-methanogenic bioreactor BR | place: Japan: Kochi | collected 2016-06-14
TCTCGAGCGCGAGGCGCTCGCCTTCGCGGCGGCCGACGATGTCGATGCGTCCGCGCTCCGTGCGCGGCGCGATCCCGTGTTTGATGGCGTTCTCGACGAGGGGTTGCAGCAGCAGGTTCGGGACCAGGGCCGTCCGTGCCTCGTCGGCGACGTCGACGACGATGCTGAGCCTCTCGCCGAAACGCATGCGCTCGATCTCGACGTAGTGCTCGAGCAGTCCGAGCTCGTCTTCGAGCGCGATCTCCTGGTTGCCGACATCGTGAAGCGTGAGGCGCAGGAGATCCGCGAGGCGGATGAGCATCCGCTCTGCGGCGTCCACGTCGCGGTGCATGAGGGTGCTGATTGCGTGGAGGGTGTTGAAGAGGAAGTGGGGCTGGAGCTGAACGCGCAGGAGCTGAAGCTGGGTCTGGACCAGCTCGGCTTCCAGCATGGCGTTCCGCTCTTCACGTTCCCGAACCCTCCGGTGCTCGTCGATCGCATGGCTGATGGCGAGCACGCTCCAGTACACGAGTATGCCCAGCCAGGACCAACGCACGAACGCTTGCTCGTAAACGGTAGCGATGCCCGCGCGAACGGGCGCGGTCGTGAGAAGGGCCGAGAGCGCGAGACCGACGAGGGTCCCCACGGCGTGGAAGAGCAGGCTGGCGAGGGCGTGGAGTGGCAGCGTGCGCCGTAACGACGTCCGCTCCGTCGGGAGGCGTTGGGCGAGGAGGAGTATGAGAGGCGTGAGCAGCGCCCACCCGAGCAGGGCCTCGTCCGCGCGGGCCGGGACGGCGTCCGCGCGGGTCAGGAGCGCGAGGAGCGCGGCGAGGCTCCACGACAGGGCCCACACCACAGGTAGGAGAGGTGCGCGGCGGCGCCGCGCGAGCTTGAGCGTCATGCGGGGATTATGCCCGATGGCTCAGATGTGGGCTGGCGCCCCGATCAAGGCTTCGGCGCGCGCGCGGTCCTCGGGCATCAGGTCGGGGCGCGTCAGCACTTCCCGGGCGGCGTCGGCGGCGAGCGCGGGATCGAGGGGCGCGGCGAGCGTCGCCGTGCGCAGGAGGAGCGGCGTCGGGAGCGCCGGGCCGGCGGCGCGGGCGCGGCGCAGCGCGTCGAGGCTCCAGTCCGCCTGACCTCGCTCACCGAAGAGTTGGGCGAAGCGGAGGCACAGCGCGGGCGCGACGGCGGCCTGAGGGGCTCGGCCGAGGAGCTCGTACCAGCGTTCGATCGCCTCCTCGCTCCGGCCGGCGCGCAGGTCGCTCTCGACGAGTCGCACCATCGCAGGCGCGGCGTGGCTGCCCCAACCCTGCTCGACGGCGATGTCCCAGAGGCTGAGCGCGATGTCCTCGTTGTCCGGGTCCTTCTTCCACGCTTCGGCGAGGAGGGTGAAGGCCTGGTCCGGGCGGCCCTGGGAACGCGCCTCGGCAGCTTCTTCGATGACGGGGTTCGCGACGAGCGTGATCTTGTCCTCGATGCCCTTCGAGATGAAGCGCTCCTCGATGCGCGCCTTGCGCACGACGATCGCGACCACCGCGCCGAACGCGAAGCCGCCGATGTGCGCCCAGTAGGCGATGCCGCCGCCGTCGGGCAGGTCGAGGCCCTCGACCATCATCATCATGAAGACCTGCTCGCCGAACCACAGCGGCAGCATCAGCCACGCGGGAGCGAAGAAGGTCCCGCGCCAGAACAAGCCGACCATGTAGAAGAAGCGGATGCGATTGGAGTGGAAGCGGACGAGGAACGCGCCCATCACTCCCGCGATCGCGCCGGAAGCGCCGACCATCGGGATGCTCGAGTCGGGGTTCGCGACGACGAAGGCCATCGCGGCCGCGAAGCCGCTGAAGATGTAGAAGCCGGCGAAGAGGGGGCGCCCCCACACATCCTCGACGAACGGAGCGGCGAGGAAGAGGATCAGCATGTTGCCGAGCAAGTGGCCCCAGCCGCCGTGCAGGAACATGTGCGTCAGCATGGCGAGCGGGGACATGTTGTTCGGCACGAGCCCGTAGCGCTGGAACGCGTGGTTCTCGAGGCCGCCGAGAGCGGTCTCGCAGAGCGCGTCGAGGCGCTCCTGCAGGATCTCCTTGCCGACTTCCTCCTCGTCCGATGCGAAACCCGCCATCGACTTGAGGCTCTCGCGGAGCGCCTCTCGCTCTTGCTCCGACACCCCTTGGAAGACCATCCGCTCCATCTCTGGCGGCAGGTCGAGGTCGGGGTGCTGGAAGTAGTACTCGACGGCGTCGTTGAAGGCTTGCTCGGTCTCTTCGTCGAGACCCGGCGCACCGAAACCCGTCAGGACGAACGCGATCCCGCACGCGATCATCATCGTGATCGTCACCCACGGGAGGCGACGGACGGTGTTTTGTTCCTGGCCGATGGGGATCAGAATCATGCTGCGCTCCGCGAAACGACTCCGAAGCTCAATATAGGAGCGGAGCGCTCCGGGGCCCGTTCTGCTTGAGGTGGGGTCGTAAGATGTTGAAGAGAGGTAACTTGTGCTGCTGATCGGTGTTTGGCGAGAGGTGGGGCGATGAATCGGCGTGTCGTGCTCGAGCGGGCGAGAAGCGTGCGCCTCGAGGAAGCGAGAGCGCCGGAGCCGCGGCCGGACGAGCTGCTCGTCGAAGTGAGCCTCGCCGGGGTGTGCGGTACCGACCTCGCGATCTGGTCGGGGGCCTACGCCGTTCCTTTGCCTCTCGTTCTCGGCCACGAGTACGTCGGCCGGGTCGTCGGCCGCGGAGAAGGCGTCGCGCCGGAGTGGGAAGGGGCGCGCGTCGTGGTCGAGATCAACAACCACTGCCTGGCCCGTGGAAACGGAGCACCGTGCCCCGCGTGCCGCGCTGGTCTCGAGACCCACTGTCAGACCCGCTCGGTCACTGGCATCGTCGCGGAGGATGGCGCGTTCCAGGAGCGCCTCGTCGTGCCTCTCGCGAACGCGCGGCGCGTGCCGGAGTCCATCACCGACGATCAGGCAGTTTTCGTCGAGCCGCTCGCCGCGGCGCTGCAGACCTTCGAACGCACCCCGCTCTCACCCGGCGAGCGCATCGTCGTGCTCGGTCTCGGGCGGCTCGGCTCACTGCTCGCGCTGGTCGCGGCGCACCTCGGAGCCGAGCTGCTCTTGGTCTCGCGTCCAGGGCCGCGGCTCGAAGCCTGGCGGGAGGCAGGGTTCGCGGTCGAGGGCTGGGACCTCGATACCCGCGAGGCGCCCTCCGATCCGCTCGCCGCGGCGCCGAGCGCGGCGCGCGAGGCGGTGCTCGCGTGGAGCGGGGGGCTCGGTGCCGACCGGGTCGTCGAGGCCTGTGGGCACCCTTCGGGCCTCGATGGCGCGATGGACCTCGTACGCCCGCGCGGCACCCTCTGCCTCAAGACGACGACGGGGCAGACCGGGCAAGAGGTGGCGGTCACACGCGCGGTCGTGGACGAGCTGCGTCTCGACGGCTCGCGCTGCGGTGCCTTCTCTCCGGCGCTCGCGCATCTCGAGAGGCACCCGCTGCCGATCGAGCGCCTCGTTGCGGCGCGTTATCCGCTCGAAGAGACCGGCGCGGCTCTCGAACATGCCGAACAGGCCGCCGGAAAGGTCCTCATCACGTATCCGGGCTAGATGATTCCGCTTCCGAGCATCACCGCGATGATCAGGAGGAGGACTCCGGTCAGGCGCCGGATCATCGCGATCGTCGTCTTCGCGAGCAGGCGTTTGCCGACGAGGGCGCCGACGAACGCGGAGAGCACCGCGACGAGGAGCAGCGGCCAGACGGCGAAGAGGGCCTTGCCGCTCTCCCCGCCGAAGTACGCAGCGCCGTAGAAGACGAGCCGCGAGGCGTCGACGAACAGGCCGATGACCGCGTTGGTCCCCGCGAAGGACTGGGGGTCGACCTTCGTCCGCGCGAGGAATGCGGAGCGCAACGCTCCCTGGTGCCCCGAGAGCCCGCCGAAGAAACCGGAGAGCAAGCCACCGACGATCAGGAAGCGGTCGCTGATGTGGAGCCTCTCCTTGAGCGGGAGGAACTCCGCGATGGCGAAGAGCGCCATCAAGACGGCGATCATCAGCTTGATCGGCGTGATGGTGGCGGCGCGTCCGAAGAGCTCGTAAGTGCCGAGCTCGCCAAGCTCCGCGACGACCCCGAGCAGGCGGGCGCCGAGCGCCGCCGTGATCACCGCGGGCAGCCCGAAGCGGAGCACGACACCCCAGCGCGCGTAGCGGCCGAGGAGTTTGACCTTGAAGACGTTGTTCGCCGCGTGCACGAGCGCCGTCGCGGCGACGGCGAGGTGCGCAGGAAGGAAGAGCGCGAGGGCAGGGAGCAGGAGGGTCCCGAGGCCGAAGCCGGAGAACAGGGTCAGGCCGGACGCCAGCGCGGCGGCCAACGCGATCAGGACGTAGCTCATCGATCCTCCAGGCTCGCCGCGCCACGGCGAGGGCGGATCATGACACAGGCCGAGCGTTTCGGTCGGGTTTCGCGACAACGGCGTTTCCGAGAGTTGGCTAAACCGACTGTGGGTGGGCGGTAAGGCGCTTGTCGACCATATTGGATTCGAGGGCAGGGGACCGACACAGGATGACGACGTGGAGCGAGACGAGACCCGTCCGGACGCCCTCGGCGCAGATCAGGACTCCNNACACCGCAGAGCGTGGGGCCAAGCCCCCGCTCGAGGAGCAGCGCGTCTTCCTCGACGCCGTCCTCGAGAACACGCCCCTCGCGATGGCATCGAGCGAGGCCGGTGGTTTGGTCCGGTGGTGCAATCCCGCTTTCGAGAGACTCTTCGGCTACAGCCGCGATGAGGTCATCGGCGAGAACGTCGACGCGCTGATCGCCCCGAGCGAACAACGGCTCGAGGCTGCGGAGCTTACGCGGCTAGGACACGGGGGACACAGCCACTGCGTGCAGACGCAGCGGCGCCACAAGGACGGCCATCTCGTCGACGTCCTGCTCTACGTGCTACCTCTCGAGATCGATGGGGAGATCGTGGGCGGCCTCGCGATCTGGGACGACCTGACGGAGCAGGTGGAGATCGAGCAGGAACTCCGCGTGTCGCTCGAGCAGCAGTCGGCGATCCTCCGCTAGTTGAACTCCGCCCTCATCGCGCTCGACGCCGTTGGACACGTCCTGCGGTGGAACGAATCGGCGGAGCGCCTCTTCGGCGTTTCTCTCGACGACGCTCTCGGGCAGACGATGGAGAGCTTGCCTCTGAGCTGCGCCTGGGGCGCGCTCGGTGAGGGATTGCGTGAGAGCCAGCGCACCCGCAATGAAGTGAGGCTGGCCGATCAGCCGTTCCAGCGACCGGACGAACGCGAGGGTCTCCTCGGGATCACCGTCACGCCCATGCTCGATGCCTTCGGTCGCCACAACGGGCACCTCGTGCATGCCGCGGACATCACCGATCGGCGCGAGTCCGAAGTCGCGAGCTCCGAGGCCGGAACTCTCGGCGCGATCGGGCAACTCTCGGCAGGGCTCGCGCGCGAGATCGGCACGCCCGTGACCGACGTCGCCCAGCACACGCGCCGGGCGACGCTGGCGAGCCGCCGCGTCCTTGCCTTGCTCGAACGGGGGCGTGGCTTGGCCGAGAGCGCCGAAGATGACGCCGCGCTCGGCGCCGCGCTGCGCGAGCTGCTCTCCGGTGACGAGCTCAACAAGGCGGAGCAAGAGCTGGCGGGCGCCCTCGAGCGCGCGCACGGAGACCTCGCGAGCGTGGTCGAGCTGCTGCGTGCGATGAAGGGCTTCACGGGAGACACGCGCGAAGCCCACGATCACATCGACCTCAACGAGCTCGCGTGGAACACCGCCGCCGTCGCGCGCTCAGTGTGGCGTGGCGCTGCCCGGCTCGACCTCGTCCTCGCCGACGAGCTCCCGAGTACCCGCGGCGACGCGCACGAACTCGGCCAGGCGCTCCTCGCGGTGTTGCTGCAATCCGTCGGCGCGATCGAAGCCAACGAAGGGGAGCCCGGGCAGATCGTCGTGCGCACGCAGGCTCGCGACGGTTTCCTCGAACTCTCGGTCGAGGACGACGGAGGGGGGCTCTCCGTCGAGCGGCGCATCGACCGACTCGGCGCGCACGCCGGTTCCCCGGCGGAGAGCGACGCGGCTCACGGCGCGGCGATCGTGCATCAGGCTGTCGTGCAGCATCACGGCGGGCAGATCCACATCGGCGACGACGGTGCGGGGCGCACGACGGTCGTCCTCGCGATCCCCGTGCGGAGCTGAGTCCTGTCGCTACAATAAGTCTTTCCGCACCCGCTTGATTTCGGTCCGCTGGCGGAGCGTACGGGGCCGCCGGGGGGGAGGCTCGATGCACCACTTTGCGAAGGGCGCACTGGCGCCGCTTGCGCTGCTGCTCGTGAGTGCAGCGCTGGCGACACCGGAAGCAATCGATGTGACCCGCGGTGAGATCGTCGAGGTCACGGTCTACGACCGAACAGCCGACGTTGTCCGGGAGCGCGTGGTCTCCGTGACCCCGGGTCCGCTGCGGCTCCGCTTCAGTGATCTTCCAGAGTCGGCCAAGCAGCGATCACTCCAGGTGACGGTCGATGGGGTGCCGGTCCGCCTGATCGGCGTCGCGATCGAGACGGCCGTCCACGAAGCGCGGCGCAATCCCGCTTGCCAGGAGTCGGCCCGCGAGCTCGAGAGGCTCGACGAGGAGAAGACGCGCCTCGATGCGGTCAAGAGGCGGGACGATGCGCACCGCGCGAAACTCCACACCTTGATGAGACCGAACGCGCGCGCCCCGAAGGAAGGGGAGCCGATTCAGTCTCTCGACGCTCTCTCCATTTCCGAGGTCTACGGCTTCGTCGAAGAGCGACTTCGCAAGCTTGACGACGCCGTGCTCGCACGCAAAGTCGCGGTGCGGGAGCTCGGCGAACGGCGGCGGGTCGCGAAGGCGCGCTGCCCGAGCGGCCTCGATGGGCGCACCGAGACGCGTGACGCCGTCGTTGAGCTCGACGTCCAGGGAAGCGGACGTCTCGCGGTCCGGTTGGGCTACAACGTCGACTCTGCCTGGTGGTTTCCCGCTTTCGCGGCGCGTCTCGACGAGGAGAGCGGCGAGGTCGAGTTGCGCTACGAAGGCGTCGTTCGCCAATTGACCGATGAAGACTGGACGAGAGTCGGGCTCAAAGCTTCGACGGCTGAGCCCACGGAGGAGGCGGCACCGCGGCTGCTGACCCCGCCGCTTCTTCGCGTTCACGATCCACGGCCCGTGCGGCGCCGTGAGCCCGTCGAGGAGGTGCAGGTCTTCGAGCGTAGCGACGTTGGCGGTGCGAACTTCCACCTGGAAGCTGACACTCGATCCCTCCCTGTGGTCGCGCGGAGCGAAGGGCGTCTCGCGACGAGCATGGTCGTGCCAGGTGTGACGAGCGTGTCCGGGGACGGCAGTGAGCATCGCGTCGTGCTGCAGAGCGCTACGCTGCCGAGCGAACTGCTCTATCAGGCGTCGCCTTCCGCAAGTGAGAACGTCTACGTCGTGGCGCGCGTGACGCTCCCGGCTTCCATGACCTTGCCCGCGGGTACGGCCCGGCTGAGCATCGGAGACGCTCTCATCGGCCAGACCGACTTGGCTGCGACGGCACCGGGAGAGGATCTCTTCATCCCGTTCGGCCGGGAGCCGGGCGTGTCCGTCAAGCGCCACTCGGTGCCGCGCGAGAAAGGACAGGTCGAGCGCACGCGCCGGGAGCAACGCCGCCACTACGCGTTCAAAACCGTGTTCGAGAATCACCGAAACGAGGCCGTCGTCGTTGCCGTGACGGAAGCGCTGCCGATCTCACTCGACGAGGAGGTCGAGGTCATGCTCGACCAACGAACGACCCCGGGTCACGAGGAGATCTCGGACCGCCCCGGAATCCTGAAGTGGAAGCTCGAGCTCGCCCCGGGTGAGAAGAAGGAGCTCTTCTTCGGCTACGAGGTGCGCCACCCGAACGATACCCACCTCGAGGAGAACTGAGATGACCACGCTTGCTATCGCTCGGCGAAGGGGTGGCCACTTCGGGTTCGCCCTCGTCTTCCTCGCACTGTTCGTCGTGAGCGCGCTACCCGCGGTGGCGCAGGCCTCGCTGCCGGATGGCGAAGCGCGCGGCACGATCACGCGCGTGATGGTTCACCCCGACTCCGCAGTCATCCATCGGGAGCGCGTCCTCGAAGTCAAGCCTGGGCCGCTCGCGGTGCGTTTCGCCCACCTACCCGAAGGGACCGACAGCGACTCGTTGCGCGTCCGCGTCGCGGGTCCGGCGACCCGCTTCGTCTCCGTCGAGATCGAGCGCGTCGTGCACGAAGCGATGCTCAGTCCCGTGTGCCAGACCGCACATGACGAGCTGGCCGCATTGACCGCCGAGCTGAACGCGCTCGAGGCGGAAGCCAACCGCGCGCAGGCGCTCGCGAGCTATCTCGGTGAGTCCGCCGACGCGGCCGCGACGCTCGCCGCGCAGCGCGTCGGCACGGACGCGCAGGATCTCGCGAGTCTTGGTGAGTTGCTCGACTACGTCTCGGCACAGGAGACGCAGCTCCTCGAAGGGAAGCTGGAGAGGTCGCGGAAACGGCGTGCCATCCGCGAGAAGACAGCGCTCGCCAAAGCACGCTGTCCGCAGGGTGTCCTCGGTCGTGTCGAGTCGCGGACAGGCGTCGTCGAACTGGAAGTCGCCCAGGCAGGGACCTTGCGCGTCGAGCTCGCGTACGAGACGGAGAATGCGGGTTGGACTCCTTCGTACATGGCAAGACTCGACGAGGGGAGCGGGAAGGTCGAGTTCGACTACGAGGCGAACATCTGGCAGGAGAGCAGCGAGGATTGGCGCGACGTGGCGCTCGAAGTCTCCACCTCGGATCCCGAGCGTGAGGCGGCGCAACCGTGGCTCCGCGCCAGTCGTCTCTCCGTTTTGCGGCTCTCGAGCGATGTCGCTGAGCTCCCGATCCAGAGTCGCCGAGTGGATGACATCGCCTTCAACGCGCCGAACTTCGCAACCCAGAGTGCGCTGCCGCAGGCCTCTGGGGATGGCGCGCCGGGTGTGAGTGAGTCCGCTGGCTATGCGTCGGGGGCGAGCCCGGCCGCGATCGAGCAGGCCGCGGCGAGCGGACGTTTCGCGACCGTCTTCTCGTTGCCCGACCGGGCGACGATCGCGAGCGGGGGGGGCGAGGAGCGTGTCGTGTTGAGGACGATCACGCTCGAGACGCAGCTCCTGCACCTCGCGTCGCCGTCGATGTCTCCTGACGTTTGGGTCGGCGGGCGCGTCCGCTTGCCGGTCGACCTCGGACTGCTCGCCGGGAAGGTCCGATTGAGCGCGCACGGTGCCTTGATCGGCGAAGAGCAGCTCGCCGCGTCCCCTCCGGGCGGCATCGTCAAGCTCCCGTTCGGCACGGATCCCCGGGTCTCGCTGCAGAGGACGCTGCTCCCTTCGGCGGCCGGCAAGCAGGGCGTCGTGCGGCGCAAACACGTCGTGCGCCGGGCCTTTCGCACCGTGCTCGAGAATCACAACACGGAGAGCGTGACCATTTCTCTGATCGAGGCGGTGCCGGTCCCGCAGGACTCGCGCATCGAGGTCGAGCTCGACGAGGCGACGACGCGCGGCACCACGGACATCGAGGGTCGGCCGAACATCCTCAACTGGGAGTTCGAGCTCGCGCCGGGCGAGTCCCGCACCTTCCACTTCGGCTACGTCGTGCGCTACCCCGTCGGCCTCGAGCTGACCGGGCTCTGATTCACCGAAGCGGCGGGCGCGTTACGCGCCCGCCGCTTCCACAATCCCCGTCGCGGCGAGATGCACGATGTCCTCGACGCTCGCGCCGTGCGGGAGCGCCTGAGCCGGCAGGCGCGCGCCCGTCAGGATCGGCCCCACGCTGATCGCGTCGCCGAGCGCGTCGAGCAGGTGGAGAGCGAGGCTTCCCGAGTGCAGGTCGGGGAAGACGAGCACGTTCGCGTCTTGCGGCAGCTCCGAGAACGGGAAGAACGCCTCCCGCACCCCGCGGTCGACGGCGGTTCGAAGCTGCATCTCGCCGTCGACGATCAGCTCCGGCGCGCGCTCCTTCACGATGGCGGTCGCCTCGCGCACGCGGCGCGTGTGGGGATGGTCCACGCTGCCGAAGTTCGAGAACGAGAGCATCGCGATGCGGGGCTCGACGCCGAGCAGGCGCACCTGCCGCGCCGTCAGCAGGGCGATCTCCGCGAGAGCGGCGGCGTCGGGTTCGATGTTCACCGCGCAGTCGGCGAGGAAGTAGGCGCCGCGAGGGCGCAGCACCATGTGGTGGCTTGCGAGGCGCGACACGCCCGGCGCGGTGCCGACGACCTCGATGATCGTGCGCAGCGCTTCCGGGTAGGTCAGCCGGAGTCCGCCGAGCATGACGTCGGCATCGCCCGCGTGCAGCATCAGCGCGGCGAAGTACTCGGGCAGGGTGAGGCGCCGGCGGGCGGTCTCGCGCGTGACGCCGCGCCGTCTGCGCATCGCGTAGTACGCCTCGGCGTAGTCCTCGCGCCGCGGTGAGCGCGCCGGGTCGACGACCTTGACGCCGGCGAGGTCGAGGCCGAGCTGCTCGCTCGCGAGCTGGATCTCCTCTTCGGCGCCGAGCAGGATCGGCGTGGCGATCCCCTCGTCGAGCAGCACGCGGCAGGCGCGGAGCACCGTCTCGTGCGTGCCGTCGCTGAGGACGACCTGCCGGTCTTCCTGGCGCGCCTTGAAGATCATCTGGCGCATCGTCTCGCGGCCCGTGCCGATCCGCGTCGCCAGCGCCTCGCGGTAGTGCTCGATCTCGACTGGGCGCTCCGCGACACCTTCCTCGATGGCTTGGGCTGCGACCGCGCTCGACTCCCAGACGAGCACACGCGGGTCGATCGGGCGCGGCAGGAGGTAGTCCGGGCCGAAGCTCAGCGGCTCGTAGCCGTAGGCGCGGCTGACCTCCTCGACGACATCTTCCTTGGCGAGCTCGGCGAGCGCGCGGGCCGCGGCGAGGAGCATGCCGTCGGTGATGCGGGTGGCCTGCACGTCCAGCGCGCCGCGCAGGACGTAGGGGAAGCCGAGCAGATCGACGATCGCGTTCGGTTCGGCGGTCTCGCTCGTCGCGACGAGCACGTCGCGGCGCGCGGCGCGAGCCGCCTCGCGGGTGATCTCGGGCTCGGGGGTGGCCATGGCGAGCACGGCGGGGAATCGCGCCATCGAGCGGACCATCTCCTCGTTGAGCGTGCCGCCGACTGAGGCGCCAACGAAGACATCGGCGCCGCGCAGCCCTTCGGCGAGGGTGGCCGGACCGTCGCTGCGCGCGAACTCGCGCTGGTAGCGGTTGAGATCGGAACGCTCGGGATGGAGCAGCCCGCGCACGTCGTAGAGCCAGAGCTGCTCGCGCGGCAGCCCCATGCGGCAGAGCAGGCGCGCGCACCCGAGACCGACGGTGCTCGCGCCGCACACCACCACCTTGACGTCTTCGATCCTCTTCTCCGCGAGCTCGAGCATGTTCGTCAGCGCGGCCGCAGCGACGAGCGCGGTTCCGGAGAGGTTCTCGTGGAGCACGGGGATCGAGAGCATCTCCGAGAGGCGCTCGTGGACGGCGAGGCCTTCCGGAGCGCGGATGTCCTTGAGGCTGATGCCGCCGAAGGTCGGCGCGACGCGCGCAACGGTCTCGACGATCGCGTCGGCGTCGCGCGTGTCGAGCTCGAGGTCGAAGACGTCGATGTCGGCGAGTCGTTTGAAGAGGACGGCGATCCCCTCCTGCATTGGCTTCGCTGCCGAAGGGCCGACGTCGCCGAGTCCGGGCACGGCGCTCCCGTTCGTCACGACACCGACGAGGTTCCCGCGTCCCGTGTAGCGGTACACCGCTTGGGGGTCGCGGATGATCTCCTCCGCGGGGAAGCTCGCGCCCGGGAGGTAGGCCATGCGGATGTCGCGCGGTGTCAGGCAGGGCTTCCCCGCACGGACCTCGATCTTGCCGGGCCGGCCCGCTGCGTGGAACTCGAGGGAATCCTTGGAGCGAATCATGAGCATGACTCCGGAAGCGGCAGGCGCTCGCGCGTCTCCCTGTAGACGTTGACCTT
>NPIG01000952.1_pt1 | contig 11956 bp, 8 predicted proteins | sample 8637441 | NCBI WGS metagenome assembly NPIG01 (sample SAMN07420675, study PRJNA396082) | bioreactor metagenome | isolation source: sample BR6 brine-fed electro-methanogenic bioreactor BR | place: Japan: Kochi | collected 2016-06-14
CCGCATAGGGCCAGATCAGCAGCGTGCGATAGGTCTGCGCGGCGCGCAGCACCCGGTTGGCCGCCACAGCCAGGCCCAGCGACAGCCCCATCGCCAGCGCGGTGACCGACAGACCGAAGATCAGCGTGGTGCGGAACGAGCGGAGATAGCCCGGATCAGCAAACAGCTCGGCATAGTTGCGCAGCCCCGCCCAGTCGCGCGAAAAGCCGAAGGCGTCCTCGATGAAGAACGAGCTTTCCAGCGCCTGGTAGGAGGGCCAGAAAAAGAACACCAGCGTGATCGCGATCTGCGGCAGGACCAGCAGATAGGGCAGCGATTTCGACCGGAAGACAACGCGTTTCTGCATAGGTGCCCCAGAACGGAGAGGGGCGGCCCGGTGCCGGGCCGCCCGCACGGGTTTCAGACGTTACGAATTGGCGTCTTCGAACTTGCGCAGCAGCGCGTTGCCGCGGCTCGCGGCGGCGTCCAGCGCCTCGCGCGCGGTCTTGTCGCCGGCCCAGACGGCCTCCAGCTCTTCGTTGATGATGTCGCGCACCTGCACGAAATTGCCGAACCGCAGGCCCTTGGAGTTGGGCGTCGGCGTGTTCAGGCTAAGCTGCTTGATCGCGGTGTCGGTGCCGGGGTCGGTCTCGTAGAAGCCCTGCTCCTTGGACAGTTCATAGGCGGCGGTGGTGATCGGAACATAACCGGTGTTCTGGTGCCAGAACGCCTGCTGCTCGGGCTGGGACAGGTACTGGAAGAAATCGGCGACGCATTTGTACTCGTCGCTCTTGTGCCCGTTCAGCACCCACAGAGTGGCGCCGCCGATGATCGAGTTCTGCGGCGCGTCGGCCACCGCAGTCTCCAGCGGCAGCATGGTCTGGCCGAATTCGAAGTCCTGGATGTCCTTCTTGAAGCCGCCGTAATAAGCCGAGGAGTTGATCCACAGGGCGGTTTCGCCGTTCACGAACTGCCCGCGCGAGTCGCCGCGGCGGCCGCCGTAGCCGAACAGCCCCTCTTGCCCCATGTCGGCAATGCGCTGGATGTGGTTGACGACGGCGTCATTGTTGAAGGTGAACTCGGTCGCCAGCCCGGCAAAACCGTTTTCTTCCGACCCGACGGGCAGGTTGTGCCAGGCCGAGAAATTCTCGATCTCGGTCCAGGACTGCCAGCCCATCGAGAAGGGTTTCTCGACGCCGTTGGCCTTCAGCGCGCGTGCGGCGGCTTCGACCTCGTCCCAGGTGGTGGGCACGGCGACGCCGGCGGCGTCCAGCGCGGTCTTGTTGTACCACAGCACCGGGGTCGAGCTGTTAAACGGCAGCGACAGCAGGTTGTTGTCGGTGTCGGTGTAATAGGAGATCACGGCGGGCAGATAGGCCGATTGATCAAATTCGACACCGGCGTCCTGCATCAGCTTGTAGACCGGATAAACCGCGCCCTTGTCCTCGGCGGCCATCATGGTGGCGGTGCCGACCTCGAAGACCTGCACGATATGCGGCTGCTCGCCGGCGCGGAAGGCGGCGATCGCGGCGGTCATGTTCTCGGTGTAATTGCCCTTGTAGACGGCGTTGATCTGGCAGCTGTTCGAACCGGCGTTGTAGTCGGCTGCGAACTTGTCGACGATTTCGCCCAGCGCGCCGCCCATGGCGTGCCAGAACTGCACCTCGGCCTTGTCGGCGGCAAAGGCCGGGGCGGCGATGGCGAGGGCCGTGGTGGCCGTCAGAATGGTCTTGATGGTCATCGTGGTCTCCTTCGACCCGGCCAGCGGGAGTGCAACCGGCCCAGGCCAGACATTGGCGTGGAAAGGCGGAACCGCGTCCCGCCGGGCGCAGATAGAAGGCGCAGATGACAGTCGAATGAAAGTTTATGAAAGAAAGATGAACATTTTCGCAGGTTAACAACCTAAGGCAGAAACGTGAAAAAGGCGGCCCGCTGGGGCCGCCCGTTCGGTCTCGACGCGGAATGGGCGCCGATCAGATCTTTTCCTGGGTGTGCTTCTTCAGCTCGGCCCGGGCCACCTGCCGGCGGTGCACCGCGTCGGGTCCGTCGGCAAAGCGCAGGGTGCGCACATGGGTCCAGGCATTGGCCAGCGGGGTTTCCTGGCTGATGCCGGCGCCGCCGTGCATCTGCATCGCCTCGTCGATCACCTTGGTCGCAACCCGCGGTGCGATCACCTTGATCTGGCTGATCCACGGGGCGGCGGCGCGGGCATCGCCCTGGTCCATGTACCAGGCGGCCTTGAGGCACAGCAGGCGGGCCATCTCGATGTCCATCCGGCATTCGGCGATGATATCGAAATTGGCGCCCAGCTGCGCCAGCTTCTTGCCGAAGGCCTCGCGGCTGAGCGCGCGCTTGCACATCCGCTCCAGCGCGATCTCGGCCTGGCCGATGGCGCGCATGCAGTGGTGGATGCGGCCCGGCCCGAGGCGGCCCTGGGCGATCTCGAACCCGCGGCCCTCGCCCATCAGGATATTCTCGGCCGGCACCCGCACGTCGGTGAAGCGGATATGCATATGGCCGTGCGGCGCGTCGTCATGGCCGAACACCTCCATCGGGCGCAGCACCTCGATGCCGGGGGTGTCGGCGGGCACCACGATCATCGAGTGGCGCTGGTGCTTCGGCGCGTCGTCGCCACCGGTCTTGACCATGGTGATATAGACCCGGCAGCGCGGATCGCCGGCGCCGGAGGCCCACCATTTCTCGCCGTTGAGCACATAGTGGTCACCGTCGCGCACGCAGGACATGGAGATGTTGGTGGCGTCCGAGCTGGCAACGTCCGGTTCGGTCATCAGATAGGCCGAGCGGATCTCGCCCGCCAAGAGCGGTTTCAGCCACTCTTCCTTCATCTTGTCTGAGCCGTAGCGCTCGAACACCTCCATGTTGCCGGTGTCGGGCGCGGAGCAGTTGAACACCTCGGCGCCCAGCGGGGTCTTGCCCATCTCTTCGGCGAAATAGGCGTATTCCACGGTGGTCAGGCCAAAGCCCTTGTCGCTGTCGGTCAGCCAGAAGTTCCAAAGGCCCTGCGACTTGGCGCTGGCCTTCAGCCCTTCGAGGATCTCGGTCTGCCGCTCGGTGTACTGCCAGCGGTCGCCCTTGGCGATCTCGGCCTGATACTCCTCTTCCAGCGGCATGATCTCGTTGCGGATCATGTCGCGGACCCGCTCGAGCAGCTTCGCGTTTTCCTCGCGTATGGTGAATGACATGTTCATGATGGCTCTCCCTCCCGTCCGGCCAGCGCGGCGCGCGACCACAGCTTTCGCGGCAAGACTGCGCAGGGATTTGCCAAATGTCTAGCGTTCTGACGGAACGTCACCGCCCGACATGCCCTGAAAATCACTGGATTTTTCGTCCCACCCCGCCAATCGCGACAGCCGGAGATTTTGCGAAAGGCAATTTCGCCAAGCAAAACAAACACTCAGGCTACCCCGGCCCGACACGCCGTTCCGCCCCCGCCCAAGAGAACCGCGACCGTCGACCGCAGGCCGATCCGGTCCGGATCCCCCCTGTCGCGGCAACCGGCGCCCGAAACAACCGCGAATCGGCCAGCGCCGTGATTCGTCCCGGGGCTAGTGCAGGTGCCGGTCGAAGAACGCCAGCGTGCGCGCCCAGGCCAGGTTCGCCGCCTCGGCGTCGTAGCGCGGGGTGGTGTCGTTGTGGAACCCATGATTCACGTTGGGGTAGAAATGCACGGTAAAGGCCTTCTGATTGGACCGCAGCGCCTCGGCATAGGCCGGCCAGCCGGCATTGATACGCTGATCCAGACCGGCGTAATGCAGCATCAGGGGCGCCTCGATCGCCGGCACCTCTTCGGCGGCGGGTTGCCTTCCGTAAAACGGGACCGAGGCCGCGAGATCGGGATAGGCCACCGCCAGCGCGTTGCACACCCCGCCACCATAGCAGAAGCCGACCGCCCCGACCTTGCCGGTGGTGTCGGGATGGCCGCGCAGGAATTCATAGGCGGCAAAGAAATCCTCCATCAGCTTGGCGCCGTCGAGCTGCTTTTGCATCGCGCGCCCGTCGTCGTCATTGCCGGGATAGCCGCCCAGCGGCGTCAGCCCGTCGGGACCGAAGGCCAGGTAACCGGCCTTGGCCAGCCGCCGCACCACATCCGCGATATAGGGGTTCAGCCCGCGGTTTTCATGCACCACCAGCACCGCCGGCAACGGCCCCGCCTGCCCCGCCGGGCGGGCCATCAGCCCGCGGATCCTGCCGTGTCCCCGGGGGCTGTCGTATTCGGCGATTTCTGTGTCAATCGACGGATCGTCCGGCGCCACCTGCTGGGCCAGGGCATAGTCGGGCTCCAGCTGCCGAAGGATCATCGCTCCGGTGACACCCGCCGCGGCATAGCGCCCGGCCCGGGCGATGAAGTCACGCTTGGACATGGTCCCGTGCACGTAGCCGTCGAAGATCTCCAGAATGCGCGGATCGAAATCCGCGGCCGAGCGCCGCCGCGCGGCGGCCTTGTCGTCGCCAGACATGCTCACATCCCTCCCTGTTGCCATCCCGAGAATAACACATGGGGCGCAGGACGTGCGCAGGAAACGGTGGGGTCGGCGGCAGGTGGCGCCCATGGGGCGGAACGAAAAAGGCGGGCCCGAAGGCCCGCCCGTTGTAAAGGTTATTCCGCTGCCTCGGCGTAATCCTCGACCGGCGGGCAGGTGCAGACCAGGTGCCGGTCGCCCCAGACGTTGTCGACCCGGCCGACCGGCGGCCAGTACTTGTCGACGCGGAAGGCGCCCGGCGGGAAACAGCCCTGTTCGCGGGAATAGGGACGATCCCAGTCCTTCACCAGGTCCTGCATGGTGTGCGGGGCGTTTTTCAGCGGGTTGTTCTCCGCGTCCATCCGGCCCTCTTCGATCTCGCGGATCTCCTCGCGGATCGCCAGCATGGCATCGCAGAACCGGTCGAGCTCCGCCTTGGTCTCGCTCTCTGTCGGTTCGATCATCAGCGTGCCCGCCACCGGCCAGCTCATGGTCGGGGCGTGGAAGCCTGCATCCATCAGCCGCTTGGCGATGTCGTCCACGGTGACATGGGCGCTGTCGGCAAAGGGGCGGGTGTCGATGATGCATTCATGCGCCACCCGGCCGTTGCCGCCCTTATAGAGCACGTCATAGGCCCCTTCGAGCCGCTTGGCGATGTAGTTGCCGTTCAGGATCGCCACCCGGGTCGCCTGGGTCAGCCCCTCGCCGCCCATCATCAGGCAATAGGCCCAGCTGATCGCGAGGATCGAGGCCGAGCCATAGGGTGCGGCCGACACCGGCCCTTCGCTGCCGCCGGTATGGGGGTGGCCGGGCAGGAAGGGCACCAGATGCTCCTTCACGCCGATCGGGCCCATGCCGGGGCCGCCGCCGCCATGCGGGATGGCGAAGGTCTTGTGCAGGTTCAGGTGGCTCACGTCACCGCCCACGTCGCCGGGCCGCGCAAGGCCGACCATGGCGTTGAGGTTGGCACCGTCGATATAGACCTGGCCGCCATGGCCGTGGGTGATCTCGCAGACCTCGCGCACGGTCTCCTCGAACACCCCGTGGGTCGAGGGATAGGTGATCATGCAGGCCGCCAGGTTGTCGGCATGCTTTTCGGCCTTGGCGCGGAAATCGTCGAGGTCGATATCGCCGTTCTCGGCCGATTTCACCACCACGACGTTCCAGCCGACCATATGGGCGCTGGCCGGGTTGGTGCCATGGGCGCTGACCGGGATCAGGCAGACGTTGCGGTGATCCTCGCCGCGCGAGCGGTGATAGGCGGAGATGGTCAGAAGCCCCGCATATTCCCCCTGCGCGCCCGAGTTCGGTTGCATGGAAAAGGCGGAGTACCCGGTGATATCGCACAGCTTTGCGCTGAGGTCGGCGATCATCTCGGCATAGCCCTGGGCCTGATCGGCGGGCACGAAGGGGTGCAGCTGCGAGAATTCCGGCCAGGAAATCGGCATCATCTCGGCCGCCGCGTTCAGCTTCATCGTGCAGGACCCCAGCGGGATCATCGCCCGGTCCAGCGCGAGGTCGCGGTCGGCCAGCCGGCGCATGTAGCGCATCATCTCGGTCTCGGCCCGGTTCATGTGGAAGATCGGGTGATCGAGATAGGAGCTTTCGCGCAGCAGCGCATCGGGCAGGCGATATTCGACGGTCATCTCATCGGCGCTCAGGATGATGCCGAAAGAACGCCAGACCGCCTCGATGGTGGCCGGGCGGGTCTGTTCGTCCAGCGTGATGCCGACCTTGGTGTCGCCGACCCGGCGCAGGTTCAGCCCCTCGCGCACGGCGGCCTGCAGCACGCCGCGCTGCAGGAGGCCCACATCGACGGTGATGGTGTCGAAGAACTGCTGCGGTTCGACCTTGAAGCCCGCCGCCTCCAGCCCCTTGGCCAGGCGCGCGGTCTTGCGGTGGATGCGCTGCGCGATGGCGCGCAGCCCTTCCGGCCCATGGAACACCGCGTACATCGAGGCCATGACCGCCAGCAGCGCCTGCGCGGTGCAGACGTTCGAGGTGGCCTTTTCGCGGCGGATATGCTGTTCGCGGGTCTGCAGCGACAGCCGATAGGCGCGATGGCCGTGACTGTCGACGCTGACCCCGACCAGGCGGCCCGGCATGGCGCGGGCATGGGCCTGTTTGGTGGCCATATAGGCGGCGTGCGGACCGCCATAGCCCATCGGCACGCCGAAGCGCTGCACAGAACCCACGGCGATATCGGCGCCCATCGCACCCGGTTCCTTCAGCAGGGTCAGCGCCAGCGGGTCGGCCGACATGATCGCCACCGCCTTGGCCTCGTGCAGCGCGGCGATCGGGGCGGTGAAATCGCTGAGGTGCCCATAGGTGCCCGGGTATTGGAAGATCGCGCCGAACACCTTCTCGGCCTGCAGGTTCTCCGGCGCATCGACGATCACCTCGATGCCCAGCGGGCGGGCCCGGGTCTGCATCACCGCGATGTTCTGCGGGTGGCAGTTTTCATCAACGAAGAACGCCTTGGCCTTCGATTTCGCCACGCGCTGCGCCATGGTCATCGCCTCGGCGCAGGCGGTCGCCTCGTCCAAGAGCGAGGCATTGGCGATCTCCAGCCCGGTCAGATCGGAAATCATGGTCTGGAAGTTCAGCAGCGCCTCGAGCCGGCCCTGGCTGATCTCGGGCTGATAGGGGGTATAGGCGGTGTACCAGGCCGGGTTTTCCAGGATGTTGCGCTGGATCGCCGGCGGCGTCACCGTCCCATGATAGCCCTGACCGATGAGCGAGGTCAGAACCTTGTTCTTCTCCGCCACCCGGCGCAGGTGCCAAAGCAGCTCGCGTTCGGATTTGGGCTTGCCGAAATCCAGTTGGGCGGCCTGGCGGATCGCTTTCGGCACGGTCTGCTCGATCAACTCATCGAGGCTTTCAACGCCCACGACGCCCAGCATCTCGTCCATTTCCTTGGGCGAGGGGCCGATATGGCGGCGGTTGGCGAAATCATAGGGCAGGTAATCGGTGGGCGTGTAGGTCATTGCGATGTCTCTCTGGCATGGCAGCGCCCGGACCGGGCACCGCCCCTGATTTTCTTCGGTGCGGGAATTCGTCCGCCGGAGGCGCCCGCCTCCGGCGCCAGGCTTAGCCGATGAAGTCTTTGTAGCCTGCCTCGTCCATGAAATCGTCCATGGGCGACAGGTCAGAGGCTTTCATCTTGAAGAACCAGGCTTCGCCCAGCGGGTCCTCGTTGACCAGACCGGGGTTGTCGACCAGCGCCTCGTTGACCTCGACGATCTCACCGTCCAGCGGCGCCAGGATGTCCGAGGCGGCCTTGACGCTCTCGATCACCACGATCTCGTCGTCTTTCGACACTTCGGTGCCCGGCTCGGGCAGTTCGACAAAGACCACGTCGCCCAGCTGTTCGGCGGCGTGTTCGGTGATGCCCACGGTGATCAGCTCGCCGTCCTGGAGCAGCCATTCGTGTTCTTCGGTGTACTTCATTTGGGTTTCCCTCTTGGATGTGACTCAGCGTTTGAAATTAGCGGGGACGAAGGGCAGCGCGGTCACCGTCGCCGGCAGACGCTTGCCGCGCAGCTCGCCATAGACCGTGGTGCCGACAGCGGCGAGATCGGCGGGCAGATACCCCATGGCGACCGGGCCGCCGACAGTGGGGCCGAACCCGCCCGAGGTGATGCGGCCGACCGGATCGCCGCCTTCGGCAGCCGCGAACAATTCGACCCCCTCGCGCATCGGCGCACGCCCCTCGGGACGCAGGCCCACACGCTTGCGCGCAGGGCCGTTTGCCAGTTGCGCCAAAACCGGCCCGGCACCGGGAAAGCCGCCCTCGCGGTCGCCGCCGGCGCGGCGCGCCTTCTGAAGCGCCCAGGCAAGGCCGGCCTCGCCCGGCAGTGTGTCGGTGTCGATATCGTGGCCGTAAAGGCACAGCCCCGCCTCCAGCCGCAGCGAGTCGCGGGCGCCCAGGCCGATCGGCGCCACGTCGTCATGCGCCAGAAGCGCCCGCGCCAGGCGTTCTGCCTGGTCGGCGGGCACCGAAATCTCATAGCCGTCCTCGCCCGTGTAGCCCGAGCGCGAGACCCAGCACTCGGCCCCGTCCAGGTCCAGCGTGCGCACATCCATAAAGCGCATCGCGGCGGCTTCGGGCGCAAATTCGGTCAGCACCGCCTCGGCGCGCGGCCCCTGCAGCGCCAGAAGCGCGCGATCCTCGACCGGGGTCACGGTCACATCGGGTTCCAGCGCCGCCTTCATGCGGGCAACATCGTCGGTCTTGCAGGCGGCGTTGACCACCACGAAGAGGTGATCGCCGCGATTGGCGAACATCAGGTCATCCAGGATGCCGCCAGCGTCGTTCAGGAACAGCCCATAGCGCTGCCGCCCCTCACCCAGGTCCAGCACGTTCATCGGCACCAGCGCCTCGAAGGCGCGCGCGGTGGCCTCCAAGCTGGCGCCGCGCAGAATCACCTGCCCCATGTGGCTGACATCGAACAGCCCCGCCTTGGCGCGGGTGTGGCTGTGTTCGGTCATGATGCCCGAAGGGTATTGCACCGGCATCTCGTAGCCGGCAAAGGGCACCATCTTGCCCCCCAGCTCGACATGAAGATCGTATAGCGGCGTTCTGAGCAGTTCCGTCATCAACCCGTCCTGTCTGCAACCGGGGCTGTTTCGACGAACTCCACCGGCATCCCATGTTCGGCGGACATGTGTCCGCCATGCGATGCCCCCTCTGTCCTTCGGCCTGAGATCGTTATCCCTTCGGCGGGCGCAACCTGCGCCACTCTCCAGAGTTTGTCAGAACATGCGGTCCCTTTGGCCTGAGAGTTTCCGGGGCGGTTGCTCCTTCGGCACCGGACTTTCGGCCGGTTCTCCCACATGTTCGCGCGCAGACTAGCGGTGAAGCCGGTGCCGCACAAGAGGCCAAAACGGTCGCTTTCGGAAAGATCTCAGAACAGGTTGAAATATTCGGTCTGCTCCCACTCCGATACCGTGGCGAGATAGCGTTCCCATTCCGCCCGCTTGATCTGCAGCAGATAGGCGACGAAGTCCTCGCCCAGCGCCGCGCGATACACCGGAGAGGCATCAAAGGCGGTGATCGCTTCGGCCAGCGAGTCCGGCAGCCGTTGCGCCGGGCCGTCATAGGGCGAGGTGGTGGCCGGCGGCGGGGTCAACCCCGAAGCGATGCCGTCGAGCCCGGAAATCAGCTGCGCCGCCAATGCGAAATAGGGGTTGGCGGCGCTGTCCGGGGCGCGGTTCTCCAACCGGCTGGCCGGATCGCCCGGCGCGGTCAGCGCCCGCACCATGGCGCCGCGGTTGTCCATGCCCCACTGGATCCGGTTCGGCGCCATCTGGTAGGGCTGATAGCGTTTGTAGCCGTTCACCGTCGGCACCGTCATCAGCGAGCTGGCGGCGGCATGTTCCAACAGCCCCGCGACCCAGCCCGCCGCGACCGGCGACAGCGGACCGTCCTCTCCGGGTATGAACAGGTTGCGCCCGCTGTCGGTGTCGAGCAGCGACTGGTGGATATGCCAGCCATTGGCGGCGATATTGGGCAGCCGCGGCTTGGCCATGAAACTGGCATGCAGGCCGCGGCGTTCGCAGACCGCCTTCACCATCGCCCGGAACATCACCAGGTTGTCGGCCTGCTCCATCGGTCCGGCGGGGTCGAAGGTGAACTCGAACTGGCTGGGCCCGATCTCGATCTCGACCGAGCGCACCGGCAGGCCCAATCCCTGCGCGTTGCGGCGCAGATCGTCGAGAATGTCCTCGGCCGCGGCATAGGGCGCCTCGCTGAGAAACTCGAACCCGCGGTTCAGCGGCGCGGTCTCGACCGGCGCACCGGGGGCGCCGGCGGTGCCGGTCTGGTGATGCTCCAACCGCTCGCACACCTTGTGGAAGACGTGGAACTCCACCTCCAGCCCGATCACCGCCTGCATGGACTTTGCGTCCAGCGCGTCGATCGCGCGGCGCAGCACCGCGCGGGACGAGACCGGAACCGGGCGGCCGTCGCGGAACACCACGTCGCACAGGATCCAAGCCGAATGCGGCGACCAGGGCAGCCTGCGGAAGGTGGCTGGATCGGGCACCAGCAGCACGTCGTTGGCGCCCTGCATCGGCCCCGGCGTGGTCTCGCCCGCGCCGTCCCAGACCTGGAACACCGTGCGGTTCGAGCTGTCCTTGAGCAGCAGCGTCGAGGCGATGGCGACACCGCTGGTAAAGGCCGAACGCAGGGCGCCGGCCACCAGCGTCTTGCCGCGCAGGACACCGTGCTGGTCGACGAACAGGATGCGCACGGTCTCCAGCCCGTCCTCGGCGGCGCGCGCGATCACCTCTTCGGCGGCGGCGCAGGAGGGCGCCGACAAGAGCCCCATGCGCGCCAGCGCGCCGTCTTTCACCTCGGTCATGTCAGGCTGCTCCGTTCAGACCATCGCGTCCCAGGGACAGGCGGCACGGCGTTCGGCATCGCTGGCCGCCGTGGCCGCCTCCAGAGCGGTGCCCGCCTCGGCGATGGAATCGTTCGACACCGGGCCGAAGATGGCCGTGGGATCGACACCATTGCGCATCGGCAACGCCTCTTCGCGGCCGTCCTTGAGGGCGGTGATGGCGTTGCGCAGCATCCGGCGATAACGGATGATGCCGACATCGGTCTTGCCCAGATGCTCCTGGGTACGGTCCTGGATCGACCCCATGCTTTCCACCGCCCACTGGTCGTGCACGTTGATGTCCAGCCCCATGCCGGTATAGGTCTGATTTTCCTGTTCCTTCGGGTCATAGCCGTAATTGTTACGCGCATTCTTCAGCGGCGCATAGTCCGGCAAGCGATGCTCCTTCAGCCGCTGTTCACGCATCAGCGTCTTGTCCACCGGTTTGTCGTAGCTGGTGAACATCGAGTACCAGTAGCAATTGTGATCGTCGATCGGCACGTGCCATTGGGTGATCGTCATTTCGCGGCTCATCGGGATGCAGATCGCCTCCGGGAAAATCTGGTTGGTGACCCGCACATGGGTGCGCCCGTCCTCCAGATGGCGCAGCGCGGTGATCTTGAGGCCGAACTCGGTCTCCTCGGCGCTGATCTCCGGGCGCGGGTATTCGCGCAGCAGCTTGGTCATTGGAACATCGGTATTGGCCGCCTTGTCTCGGAACTGCTTGCCATAGCTGTCTGCCGGATCCTCATCTTGCAGGAAGCGGTGCAGGAACGAGGCATGCGCCGGGTCGATCCCCACCTCCAGCGCCTGAAGCCAATTGCACTCCCACAGCCCCTTGAACGCGAAGACATGGGTGTCGGGCGCGCGGAAACAATCGAAATTCGGGAACGCCGGCGGCTCGCCCGGCCCCATATAGGCCCAGACGATGCCGTTCTTTTCGACGACCGGGTACGAGGCGGTCTGGATCTGCTCGTGCATCCGGCTGCCCTCGGGCTCGCCCGGCTGCTCGACGCATTGGCCGTCGCGGTTGAAATGCCAGCCGTGGAACGGGCAGCGCAGCCCGTTGTCCTCCAACCGGCCAAAGCACATGTCGGCGCCGCGGTGCGGGCA
>NPIG01001351.1_pt2 | contig 11930 bp, 7 predicted proteins | sample 8637441 | NCBI WGS metagenome assembly NPIG01 (sample SAMN07420675, study PRJNA396082) | bioreactor metagenome | isolation source: sample BR6 brine-fed electro-methanogenic bioreactor BR | place: Japan: Kochi | collected 2016-06-14
CCATGTGCGCGATGTCGCCGTGGTGGCCTATCCAGTCCATCATCTGGCCTCCGGCGAAGGCCATCCACCAGCGCCAGTCCCAGTGATACCGCTTGGGGTGGAAGGGTGTCCACTCCGCCGGCCCGACGTACATCTCCCAATCGATGTGCTCGGGCGGCGCGGGAAACGAGTCCGCCCAGATCGCGTTGCCATAATTGGGGAGGCTCACCAGAATGCGCTGAATCTTGCCGAGATAGCCGTTGCGCACGAGTTCGCAGGCGTGCTTGAACCTGGGGTCGGAACGCTGCATGCTCCCCGTCTGAAAGACGACGTTGTTTTCCTTGACGGCCTTGACGACCGCGCGGCCCTCGCCGAGGGACCAGGTGAGCGGTTTTTCGCAGTAGATGTCCTTGCCCCGCCGCGCGGCCTCGACGCATATGAGCGCATGCCAATGGTCGGGCGTGGCCACGATGACGGCGTCGATGTCGTCGCGCGCGAGCAGTTCGCGGTAGTCGTGGTAGGCGGCGCTGTCCTCGTTGCCGTAGTACTGGTCCACGAGCCGCTTGTTTTCGGCCAGTTGCTTGTCGTCGACGTCGCAAAGCGCGACAATCTGCGTGGTCCTGTGCCGGATGGCGTTTTCCATGAGGCCGCGGGATTGCCCGCCGCAGCCGATGACGCCCATGACGATGCGGTCGCCGGGCGCGGCCGTTTCGTCCGCGCCCAGGGCCGTGGCCGGGATGATGTAGGGCGCGGCCGCCGCCGCACTCATGCCGCCCAGAAACGCCCGTCTCGAGATTCCGCCTGTGGTCTTGCTCTTCATGGTCTTGCTCCTGTCTGCAAAGGATTGCGCTCCGCCGGTCTCCTCTGTGCTGCGCGTTCTTCTTTTGAAACCCCCGAAGGATATTTGACGGGTGGGCGGCTGTCAAATGGAGGCCGGATACACAGCGCACGGCCCGGATGGTAGAATAGAAGGGGCGCAATCGAAACAAGCGGGCGCGGAAAGGCGTCGGGTCATGCCTGAGAAGAGAGAAGGTTCGTTTTCCGGGCTGCTGAAGAAGTTTGCCGGGTCCCGGCCGGCATTGCGTCCGGAGGTGAGCGTCTCAGAGGTGCTCCGCCGGCTGGGCGAGATAGAAGCCGATGCGGTGGCCTATTACGAAGCGCTCGCGAAACACACCGACCTGCCGTGGGTGCGTCAGTTCGCGTTGCGCCTGGCGGAGGCGGAGAAGGGACACCAGGAGCATTTTCTGAGTGAGGCGGCGGCCGCGGCCTCGGCGTCCGGCGAGGACGGGAACCGTCTGAAAGAACCGCTCAGCGAGGAACTGGTCCAGCTTCTATCGGTACGGTTGCCGCTGCCCCGGGGGATCGAAAAGACCGCCATCTATGTGGGCGAGGCGGATGCCGTCGAGCTGGCCATCAATGCGGAACGCTGCGCGGTGCGTTTGTTGACCCAGTTGCGCGGGTATGTGCCCGAGGCGCAGCGGGGCTATGTCGACCGCGTGGTCGAGGAAGAGCGGCATCATCAATCCTTTCTGGAAGGGCTCTATGAGAAGCATTTCGGACACGCCGCCCCGTAAAGGCGCACGGGCGGCTTGACGCAAGGCCTCGAAGGAAACCCGCAGGCACTACTGTCCAAGACAATTCCTGCGCTCACCGATGCAGATTGGAAACAAGACGTCATTCCCGCGCAGGCGGGAATCCAGACGTGTTCCAAGAGCGCTTCCGCCCGACTCTCTGGATGCCCGCCTTCGGGCCCTTCCAAAAATGTATCGGGTTAGATTTTCTGTTATTGTCTGTCCTATAAACGTCATTCCCGCGCAGGCGGGAATCCAAACTGTATGTGCAGTGGTGCCAACCGATTGCGCTGGATTACCCGCCTGCGCGGGTAATGACGGTTGGGGGCGGGAGGCTTCGCATACGCGTCCGTGTAGCACTCGGCCATGCAGTTTTTGGATGCCCGCCTTCGCGGGCACGACGAAAGGGACGGAAGTCTCTCAGTGAAAGCAAAGGTCTCGAAAACGTGCGGAGACCCATGTGCCCTGAAAACAGAACCCGGAATTCATATTCTCTGCGCGTATTCTGGACAATAGTGACCCGCAGACGGGATTGAGGTTTCGCGCGAAGGCGCAATAAGGGGGACGAGACAGAAGAAGACCGGCCACCGGAGCGTGCCTTCACGCGGTCCGGTGGCCGGTTTCCTGCCTGGTCTGTTGCGGGCTATTGTCTGCGCCGCAGGGTCCACGCGCCGCCGAGCGCGGTAAGCGCCAGCAGTGCGGCGAGGCCGGCGCCGCCGCCCACGGGCAGGCCGCTCTCGTTCACGGCGAGTTCAATGCTGGGCGACAGCGTGGTATCAATCCCATCGGTGACTTCGCAGCGGTAATTGCCGGCGTCGTCGAGTTCGACGTAGCCGATGGTGTAGCTGTTGCTGTTCGCGCCGGGGAGCGGGTCGAAAAGCTTGGCGTTCGGGTCTTCGTAGTACCACTGGTACTCGAGCGGCGCCGCGCCGCCGGTGGCGGTCACCGAGAAGGTGACCGACTGGCCGACGTTCTTTTCGATGAAGCCCGGCACGTCAAGGTTGACGACAATCGGCGGGGCCACCACCTCGTTCACCACCAGCTCGACGGCCGGGGAGGTGCCGGTGTCGATGCCGTCGGTGGCCTCGCAGCGGTAATTGCCGGCGTCGGTCAGGGCCAGCGTGTCGATGGTGTAGCTGGCCTCGGTGGCGCCCGCAATCAGGTTGAAGACCTTGGCGTTCGGGTCTTCGTAATACCACTGGTATTCGAGGGCCGCCACGCCGCCGGAAGCGGTTACCGAGAAGGTGACCGGTTCGCCTTCGTTCTTCTCGACATAGGCCGGTCCGTCGAGGCTGACGACGACGGCCGGGAAGCCGCCGGGATAGACCTGCACGAAGTTGTCGGGACCGTTGGCCGAGAGCGCGTTGGGGTTGCCGGCCGGGTCGCTGGTGACGCCCGCGGGAATGCGCGGCGAGATGGTGCCCTCGTCATTCACGGCGGTCGCCTGAATCGTGTAGGTGTCGCCGGAACCGGACACGCTGAAGGTGACGCCGGGCGCGGTGCCGGCGTTCTGCACGGCCGAACCCGCGAAGGCGCCCACCGGCTCGCTGAACGTCACGTCAAAGACGACGGGCAACGTGTCAGTCGGGTCGTCCTGCGCGGCGTTCTGGTTGACGGTCACGGTCGGGGCGGTGTTGTCGATGCTGACGGCGCCGCTGGTGGCGGTGCCCAGCAGGCCGTTGCCCGCGAGGTCGGTCACGCCGCCCGAGGCGAGCACGCCCAGGGTGAACGAGCCGTCGCCGGTGATGCCCTGCACGGTCACGGTGTACTCGTCGCCCGCGACGGCAGCCACGTTGACGCCCGTGCTCGCCGTGCCGGTGTGGTTGACGCTGACATCGGCGGCGTTGTTGAAGCCATTCACGTCTTCGTCGAAGGTGACGGTGAACGCGACGCTGTCGGCGTTGGTCGGGCCGGTGGTGGCGGGGGTGACCGCCGTCACGTTGGGCGGCGTGTTGTCGATGTAGACAGGCGCGCTGACGGCGGAGGCCGCGAGCAGGTTACCGGCCAGGTCCTGCACGTCGGAGCCGGTGCTGACTTCGAGCGTGAACCAGCCGGTGCCGACGATGCCGCTGACGGTGACTTCGTAGGTGTCGGCGGCCAGCATGTTGAAGGCCACGCCGGTGCTGGCGGTGCCGTTGTGGGTGAGCACGACGTCGTTCGCCTGCGCGAAGGTGTTGAACATGGCCTCGCTGAACTCGACGGTGAACACGATGCTCGTGTCACTGGTCGGGCCGGTTTCGGACGGGGTAATCGTCGATGCTTCCGGCGCGAGGTTGTCGATCTCGACGGCGGAACTGGTCATGCCGCTCGGCGTGAGGGGGTTGCCCGCCACGTCGGTGACGTTGTTGCCGGGGTCGAGCCCGAGGGCGAGTGCGCCGTTGCCGCCGACGCCCTGCACCTCGACGTCGTAGACGAGCGGGCCGCCGCTGATGACAATGGCGCCGGTGGTGATGGCGCCGCTGGTCTGGATGTCGACGTCGGCGGCATCGTCGAAGCCCAGCACCTCGCCGCGGTTGTCGGCGAACGTCACGGTGAAGAACAGCGTGTCGTCGCTGGTGGGGCTGCTCGAATTGACGCCGATGGACTGGAGGGTCGGCGGCGTGTTGTCGATGTAGAGCAGGTCGCTGGCGCTGGTGTTGGCCAGGGCGTTGCCGATGTCGTCGGTGCACACGCCGGAATTGACGCGGATGCGCACATCGCCTTCGCCCGAGGCAATGGGCACGGCCACTTCCCAGCTGGTGCGCCCGCCGAGGTCGGTCACCGTATGGATGCCGGTGGTGACGCCGTTCTTGATAACGGACACGTCGCTGGCGGTGAAAGAGCCGGCGGCGACGGGCTCGCTGAAGTCGACGCGGAAATAGACGGTGGCGTCGTTGGTCGGGTTCTCCTGTCCGGGCGCGATGGTGCAGGCCACGGTGGGGCCTTCGCCGTCGTAGGGGTAGGAGAACGTGTTCGACGCGGTGTTCGGGTTGCCGGCGACGTCGGTCACCCTGCCCGCCGCGATGGAAACCTGCACCGTGACGGCGTCCGTGCCGGCCACGCCGCTGCCGTCGCCCTGGATGTCGACGGTCCACGTTTCGGTGCCGGCCTGCGCGGTGAGCGAGCCGGGCACGACCGCGCCGTTGACGACGCCGATGTCGTCTTCTTCAAAGCCGAAGACATCTTCACCGAAGTCGACGATGACCTGGCGCGCGGCGTTGGTCTCGCCGATGCTGCCGCTGAGACCGGGCGCGGGCGCGACCGTGTCGAGCACGGTGACGGTCCAGGTTTCGATGTCTGCGCCCTGTGCGTTCGACGCCTGGATGGTGACGGTTTCCGCGCCGCCGCCCGAGTAGGAGGCGGTGCCGCTGGCGACGCCGCTGCTGCTGTTGACGGACAGCCAGGCGGGGCCGGCGAGCTTGGTCCAGGTCACGCCGGAGCCCGCGAGCAGCGTCGGGGTGACGCTGTAGGCGTTGCCGCGCTCGGCGCTGTTGTTGTTGATGTTCGCGATGTACGGCGGCGGGGTCTGCAGGATGCGCAGGTTGTCGACCGTCGCCGAGGTGAAATTGGTTCCGCTGCCGAACTTGAGCAGGAGGCCGTCGGGATAGGCGTTCCAGGCGCCGGTTTCAGGCGAGGAAGCCAGGTCGAAAACGTAGCTGTTCGAGCCGATGTTCGACGAGATGGTGTAGTCCTGCCGGAACGCGCCGAAGCTCACGCCGTCCTTGGACGCGTAAACCTGCACCGGCACGCTGCTGCCGTTGGTCGTCTGCAGGTTGAGGTCGAAGGCGAGCCAGCGGTAGGTGCCCGCGTTCATGGCCAGGTCGTAGTTCGCCATGCCGGGCGCGCCGGAGGAGACGGTGACGGTGGCCTGGCCGCCGCTGATGCTGACATTGCTCCCCGTGAATTCCGCGTGGAGCGGCGCGCGCCACGTGCCCGGCCCGGAGGACGCCGAGGCGAAGTCCCACGAATAAGGCCCCGCGTCGGCCGGGTTGTTGGTGATGAGCACGCGGTCGTAGGCGATGTTGCCGCCCGACCACAAGGCGAAGTCGTTGGCCGGGTCGCCGGTGGCTTCCTGCACGGGATCGATGCGGAACGTGCTGATGGTGCCCGACCCGGTCCAGGACGCATTGAAGGTATTCTGGGTCATGTCGACAATGGTGGTCTGGGCGCCCACGTTCGGGAAAAGCGTCCAGTTCTTCTGGACAAAACCCGTGCCGCCCACACCCGGGAACGCGAAGAACTGGGCGCCACTCGGATTGTTGTTTGTCTTGCCGCTCGGATTGTAGCGGACGCGCACATACTTGAAAGTGTCCGCATCGAAGTACAAGGGGTCCACGACGATATGCGGGTCAAAGCTGCCGCCGGGATTGTTGAAGGTTGCGGTCAGCCAGTCGTTGTTTGAACTGAGCCCCCCAATGTCATTTGCGGCAAACCAGCCGCTCTTGTGGCCCCAAGTGTTGTATTGCCAGTCGAGGGGAGAGTAGGGCGAGCCGAGGAACGCGAAGTGATGGAGCCTGCACGTGCCGCCGGAGGAAACGCCCGGTGCACCGCCGGAATCGAAGCGGAATCCGGTGCAGGTGCCGGTCCAGCGGCCGGGCTTGCTTTGTTCCTCCAGGCGTCGCGGAATATGGATGAGATAGACGTGCCGGCCCGGGCGGACATTATAGATGAACGAATCGTCTTCACTGATGCCTGCGCCCACGAAGAAGAAGAGCTGGAAGTCGGTGGCCTGATTGCTGACCGGCGTGTATTCCAGGTCCAGCACCAGCCACGGATGGCTGGCCGTGGGGATGCTCGAAGTGCCCGGGTTGCCGCCGGGACCGTAGAACTGCGGGTCGCCCCCGCCGGTGTAGTCCCACACCAGCGCGCCGCCCTCCGAGCGGATGCTCGCGACGTCGGCGTCGCCCACGCCCCAGCCTTCCGTGCCGCTGTCAAAGGTCCAGACGACCGCGCCGTGTGCGGCGGGCGCCATGGCCAGTGCCACAAGAACGCAAGCCCCTAGAATTGCCCGTTGCATGATGATGACTCCTATGCTGTGATGCGGGCGGTGTTGCCCGGTTGCACCCGCGATGCCGTTCGCGCGGATTGCAGACACTTCACCCGTGTTCCTGCGCGCGAATCGGCCCATTCTGCCACGTTGGCCTATGATAGGTCTTTTCCCGCACAGAGTCAAGAAAAACCCGAAAGCGCGGGTGGCGCGACCGAGGCGAGGAGTGCGCAAACAATCGGCCGTTTGCCGCGGTGCTGCGCGGGAGCGGCACGGCCTCCTTCGGCGGTGCAACTCGATTGTGGGCGGCCCGCACGGTGGGTGTTGGCGCGCCGGGCGCGCTATCGTGCGCTGTGCCCGCGACGACGGCCAGATAAAACTTAATGGAATTTATTGGAAAACGTGGTAATTGTGCGCATATAACAAGAAATGCCGTGTTTAATTGACAGCATGCCGGTTTTGTGGTACCGTCCCTTTGGCGCGGGTCGCGCCGGGAAGTGTGTGGAAGGAAAACAGGAGGAGCCGCCTATGCGTCATTTCAAGCATCTCACCGCCACGAAGCCGCTGAAGGCCACCACGGACCCCCTTATGGAGAAACTGGATATGCTCGCGCCGCTGTTTGAGCAGGACCCGGCACTGGCCATGGACCTGCTGAACAGTGTGCTGAACAAGGAGGAGCCGGCGGCTTCTTAGCGATACGGCCTGCAGCCGCCCGTCCGTGATGGCCGGGCGTTGACATAGGGTTCCTTTCTTCTTTCTTTCGTTCCGGAAACCGGACTGGGCACATGACGGGCACGGTTTCCGGAACGGAACTTTTTGGGGAGGCGGGGAAGGGAAGCAGGGAAGAGGGCGCACGCAAAGGCGGGGGGGCGCAAGAGGGGAAGGAGGAAGGGGAGAAGGGGTAATGCACCACGAAGGCGCGAAGGGCACGAAGCGGGAGTAAGGGCGGGGGGCATAGCTGGACGGAGCTGGGACTGCGCGGCATTTTTCGCCGATGCGGGGGGTTCTGGTAGACTGTGCGCACACCGTGGCCCGCATCGGGCAGCGGGTCTCATTCGACTCGAAAGGAGGGTTGATGGCCTATATTCCGCCGGCGCCCTTCGCCTGGAATTTCTGCCCCACGTGCGGCGACGGGCTGCACCCGGAGCATGACGGGGAGCGTGCGCGGCCGTACTGCGGGCGGTGCCGGCGCTTCTTCTATCGCAATCCGGTGCCGGCGGTGTGCTGCCTGGTGCGGGGGGAGGCGGACCGCCTGTTGTTCGCGCAGCGCGGCATTGAACCGTGCAAGGGGATGTGGACGCTTCCGGGCGGCTTTCTCGAACTGGGCGAGACGGCGGAAGAGGGGGCGGCGCGGGAACTGTTTGAGGAAACGGGATTGACCTCGGCCCGGCTCCGGCTGGTCGGGGTGAGCACGAAGCAGAGCCCGGCTTCGGGCGCGATTCTGTTGCTCGGTTTTCTGGCGGAAGGCTGGCAGGGTGAACTGCGCGCGGCGGGCGATGTGCATAGCCTGCGCTTCTTTACGCGGGAAACGCGCCCGAAGCTTTGTTTCCCGGTACACCAGGAAATCATCCATCTCTACGACCAGATGGCCGCGCGTTGATTCAGATACGCGGGCCCCATCGCAGGAACGGAAACCATGCGCGACAAGGAACTGCTGCAGCTTGGCATCCCTCGCGGCGCGCTGCTTGAGATGGCGCGGAGGGTGGCCGAAGAAGCCGAGGAAGCCGAGGGAGGCGGGCAGAAGCGCAAGCGCGTGCGCAAGGCATTGCGGCGGGTGGTGCAGAATCCGGGCGCGTACACGGGGGACGCGCGGTATGGCGCGCTGGCGCGGGCGCTGCTGGGCCGGGGCGCCTCCCAGCCGGAAGCGCCGGCGGCGCCGGGCGCGCCGTTCCGCCAGTGGGGCGGGAAACTGGACCCGGCTTCGGTGGAGCAGATGCGTCACGCGTGCTCGCTGCCCATCTCGGTGCGCGGCGCGCTGATGCCCGACGCGCACGTGGGCTACGGCCTGCCCATCGGCGGCGTGCTGGCGACGCGGGGGGCGGTGGCGCCCTATGCGGTGGGGGTGGACATCGCGTGCCGGATGAAGCTGACGGCATTCGACATGCCGCTCGAGCTGCTGCGCGAGGACCCGCACCGGTTCAAATCGGCCATTGACACGGAGACGCGCTTCGGCGTGGGCGCGGAATTCGAGACGCGGCGCAGCCACAGCGTGCTCGACCGCGACTGGTCGGTGTCGCCGGTGACCGCGAAGCTGAAGGACAAGGCGTGGGCGCAACTGGGCACGAGCGGGTCCGGCAACCATTTCGTCGAGTTTGGGGAGGTCGAGGTGTTCGAGGATGCCGGCCTGGACGCGGGGCCGGGGCGCTACCTGGCGCTGCTCAGCCACAGCGGCAGCCGCGGCGCGGGCGCGGAGGTGTGCAACCACTACAGCCAGGTCGCGCGCGCGCTGCACCCGGACCTGCCGGGGCCGTTGTCGCGGCTGGCCTGGCTCGGCCTGGACACGGCGCCGGGCGCGGAGTACTGGGCGGCCATGGAACTGATGGGCGCGTACGCGGCGGCGAATCACGCGCTGATTCACGCGCACATCGCGGGGTATCTGGGCGCGCGCGTGGTGCTGGACATCGAGAACCACCACAACTTCGCGTGGAAAGAGCAGCACGACGGCGAAGAGGTGGTGGTGCACCGGAAAGGCGCGACGCCGGCGGGGGCGGACGTCCTCGGCATCATTCCCGGTTCGATGGCGACGCCGGCGTACGTGGTGCGCGGCAAGGGCAGCGCGGACGCGCTGAACAGCGCCGCCCACGGGGCGGGCCGGGTGATGAGCCGTTCGCAGGCGAAGAAACGGCTGAAGTGGTCCGACGCAAAGTACCTGCTCGAGCGCGCCGGCGTGACCCTGATATCGGCGGGGCTCGACGAAGTGCCCATGGTCTACAAAGACATCGAGGAAGTGATGGCGGCGCAGTCGGACCTGGTGACCCCTGTCGCGCGTTTTCACCCGCGCCTGGTCAAGATGGCGCGGTAATCGGCGCGCGGGTTTTCAAGTCCGAGTTGAGGGGCTGGTCCGGGCAGGGGCTATCCCGGGTATTTCCCGGACTGCTGCACAGTTGCCCAAGATACACTCAGAGAACATGGATTCCGCCGCCTGTTTTCAGGCTGGACCGTCCCCGATATTATTGAGACCTCCACGCTGAGGAAGAGACTTGCGCTATTTCGTCATGCCTGCGAAAAACGGGCACCGAGCGAGACCGCGGAAACGCGCTGAAAGCACCTCTGGGTTCCCGCCTGCGCGGGAACGACGGTCTGCTTCTATTCTGCAATGGTTACCGCAGAAATGGTCCTGGACAGTAGCTAAACTGCTAACGAAGCCTGCAGAAGCACGCAAGCNNAACCTTCGCCCGCAATGACGGGCGGGGGTGCGTTTCTGGCAGACCTCCACGCTGGTTCGCAAATATGGCGAAAATCCATGTCCCTTCTGTTGCGCGTGAATTGAATCGACCGACCCTCAAGCGGGGGCCCAAGATGGGTATGAGCGGGGACACGGGTGGCACGTTCCCCCTTCAGTTTGCCAGTTCTTATGGTCCCTTGGGGGCATGCGGTTGTCTTGACGCATCTCCCGCCGGAGCCGTACGTCGTTCACCCTGACCGGCGCCAATCACCGGCGACCTCCCGGGCCATCTGTACGGCCAGTGACGATACAGCCGATCACGGGGTTCACTGGATGAACACAGTGATCGAGTCGCTGACGGGGTCTGATTCACCTGTTGCGTTGCGCACCTTGAAGTACACCACCGCCGTATACATGGGATTACCCGCGACGAGCGTGAAGTTCGGGGCCGTGCTGTAGGGCCGCCATGTCGCGTCATTGAAGTCATCGTATTGGCTCGCCATGTACTCCGTCGGCTCCCCGGAACAGGTGTTGTTCAGCTTGACCGACAGGTCACCCGTCACGGGGAGGCCGTTGTCGATGCGGAACGACGTGACCTGTGGCAGCGGGGCTGGCATCTTCCGCGCGATGCGGAACCCGATGTTATAGGTTGATTTGTTGGGCCGGGCAACCCCGCGCCGCGCTGTGCGGCAGTAGTCCGCGGCCAGGCTCCAGGGCCCGCCGCGATTCACCCGGTAGGTCTGCGCGGCCGCCGGTCCCGTGGGGTCGGTTGCGGGGCTGGTGTCGTAGTAGTCGGGGTCGTACCAGTCGTGGCACCATTCCATGACGTTCCCGCTCATGTCGTAGGCGCCCGTCGGGCTCGGGCTGTCCACGGTGCCGGCGTTTACGCCGTCGTACCAACCCACCGTTGCGGTGTAGGGCGAAGCGGTAAGGCCGAGCGGGTTGGCGTTGTCGTAGTTGACGTCTGCCGCACTGATGGCATCGCTTGTTTGGCCGTAGCGCCAGTGGTTGCCGGTGGGGGCGGCCACATCATGGGCCGCGGCGCGTTCCCACTGCGCCTCCGTTGGCAAGTGGTACCCGTCGTTCGCGAAGTTGGCGGTCCAGGTGCTGGTGTCGTAGACCGGCGTCAAGCCCGCCCATTCGCTCAACCAATTGCAGTAGGCGGCGGCGCCATACCAGGTAATTTCGAGCACGGGGTGGTCGGCCATGGACTGACTGTCGCGGCTCTCCACCTCGAAAGCCGTGCCGGTGTACGTGACCTGGCAGTCCGAGGCAGCCATGTCCAGCAACGGCACGTCGGGTGAGAAGGCCCTTGCCTCGTTGGCATTCAAGGTGTTGAAGTAGCCCTGACCGTTGGCCCAGTTGTAGACGTCCACGACCTGCTGGTTCGTCACCTCGTACTTGCCGAGTTGATAGGCCGAAAGCGTCACCGTATGCACCGGCAATTCAGGGGCTGTGCCCTCGCTGAACACGTCGCCCATTTGGAAAGCGCCTGCGGCCACCGGGAGCACTTCCGGCACGTCAACGCTGCCCGATACGGTCAAGCAGACGTCATCGACATAGCACGTACCCCCCAGGACACCAAGGGTCTTCTCGATGGCGTTGGCCGACAAGGTCAGTTCGTGCGGTTGGCCATCCGCCCAGGGAGAGATGTCCAGCTCCACCAGAGCGTATCCTGAGCCGTAGTCAGGGGCAGAGCCGTCCGTACTGAATACAGAATCATCGTCAAGCTCAACAGTGAACGCTGTTTCCCCTGCCCCATCGATGTACAAGTAGAAGCTGAGATAAGCCGAAGCTGCCGTGGGGATAGTCTGGGCCTGTGTGCAAGACACAAATGAACTGGTCGAAGAGTCGACATAGAGCCGGAGACACTGGTTGCCATCTCGGCCCTGGTCCGGGCTAATCTGCGGATTGCTGGACGTCGATGCATAGGTAATCACCCACGGAGGCGCAGAATCGTTGCTGCCAGTCTCGAAGCCGGCATTTCCAACCAAGTTGCCGGGGCAGTCCCCTTCGCCCTCGCCTTCGC
>NPIG01000049.1_pt1 | contig 11926 bp, 17 predicted proteins | sample 8637441 | NCBI WGS metagenome assembly NPIG01 (sample SAMN07420675, study PRJNA396082) | bioreactor metagenome | isolation source: sample BR6 brine-fed electro-methanogenic bioreactor BR | place: Japan: Kochi | collected 2016-06-14
CGTCGGGGCCGTCGGCCGTGACGTCCTTGAGGTAGATGTTGTCCATGCCGGATACGGTATAGTGATACATGGTGGGGCTCTCTTTTATTGTTTCGGAGGTGTCCGGTTCACGCAGGCTCGTCAACCGGATGCCTTTCGTCCATGTGAACGTCGAAGGCCGAACGGGTGCGCAATTTGCGCGAACAGATCGGACAGGTATGATAGCCGTCGCGCAGGAATACAGGGGCCCGAGGATCGGCTTTCGGATCGGGATCTTCCGACACGGGCTCGAATAGGCCGCCCATCGCCAGGCCGGCTGTCAGTGCGTTCGGAAACAAAAGCTTTTCTTTCATGGACTGATCCTCCAGGAGGATATGGTTCATCCGGCGCATGGCGCATTGAAAATTCTCCATGTGCCGGATGACGATCAGAGAAAAAGCGGGGCGGTATCACCGCCCCGCACGCAATGACCGTTTCCTGATTTTCGGAGGAGCGCCGTTGGGATGCGGGATCCTCCCGGTTTCCACCTGGCGCCAGAAACCTCTGCCGGGCAGGGGAATTCCCTTTTTCCGGCAATGCTTGGCGACCGCGACGTTGGAAATCCCGAAAAGCTTCGCAAGCTCGGTCAAGGGTTTCGTCCAGACGAGCCGGGTCAATTCCTCGTCGCCAAGCGGCCACTTGTTGCAGAGCGGATGCTTCTCGAGCCGGCGCTTGAACGCCTCGTCGCGTTGCCGCATGGAGTCTTCCCAGGCCCGATGGACACGCTCGCGCTCTGCCGCCTCCAGAGCCAGTTCCTCGTCGACCTGACGGGAAAGCTCGGTGGGCTGGGTGGTCAGTCGGAAGATAAAGAGACTGAACAACTGATAGACGCCTGCATGCTCCTGCGCGAGGAATTCGATGATCTTTCCGCGGGTCACGGCTTCCATGCGCGGAACTCCGAAGCGAGCCGTCGGCAGGACATTGGTGTATGGATGATCCCAGAGCGGGAAACAGGAATCAGATTCAAGCGAGTTCAGGTAGCGCTCGATCGATTTGTAGAGAACGCGCCCGGCATCGGGAAGCGCATGCCGGTCCCGGGAAAAGAGCGATGCTCCGCTCAAGATTGCCGATACCGCCACGGGATTCTCGCGATGGATCCCGATGAGCCGTGCCGTATGCATCTCCCCCTTGCGGGAATTGGCCGGTAGGGGTGAATAAGGATACAAGTTCGGAGGCGTGCTGAGGAATTTCTGCAGGTCGTGGGTGAACTTGGCAATCTCGTCTCGCACAACCCACGTAACGGCGGCATCCCATCCGCTAAATCGGCCATGCGGGTTGAAGAAGGTGGCTTCGTCGCAAGAAAAGGCCGGCAACCCGCTGTATCGCTCGAACAGCGGCTGCCAGAGAGCGTGCATTCTCCCCCATTTCGGGATAGGGATCTTGCCGATCACGCCGATCACTCCTCGGATTTTGGGGCGGCTTCCTTGCGCTCGTAGATTCGCTTCTTGGCGGCCAGGCTCTTGTGGGACGTCAGCGGCGGGAGCACATGACGCACCATCAGGGTGTTGACCCCCTTGAGAAGGTTGAGGTGCGTCAGCAACCAGCAGGACGCGGTTCTCGTGGCGAGTTCGACGGCTTCGTCAGGGAACCACCAGCCGGAATCGGCACCGTCGGCAGTCATGGTCTCGGTTCTCAGCCTGAGCACGACTTCCGGAGTGTATTTCAGGAACTTTTCGGGGTTCTCGATGAAATATTCGTCGAGGACGTTCTCGATCATTTCCGACAGGGGGCGGACACTGATCGGCGTCGCATCGGCATCACCGAGTTTGGTGACGTCCACGAGAATATTGGTGATCGTGACGCCCATTTTCGCGGAAAGCGTCCGTCGCCAGCAATTTACCACTCTTGCAACGTCGGAGGTGGCGCCAAGATTCCGGATCCCGGGATTCTCCGGCCCCGTCGAGACGAAGATATGGGGCTTTGACCCCAGGTCGGGACTGTCGTAGCAGGCGATTGTCGCGGCGCCTGCGAGGTCGGCATGGGAGAGCAACGGAGCAAGCAGATAGGCGAGGGATTCCATGACTCGAGATCCTTCTCGGCGGGCCGCGTCAGTGCGGGTTCACGCTAGCACGATCCTGCGCCAGCGTGGAGTGCAGGATGGCTTCCAGGACGGCACGGGTATCCATGGCATAGAGCCCGTAGTTGACCAGAGGATTGATCTCGACGATCAACGGCTTACCAGAGGCATCCCGGGCGACATCGAGAACGAATCCGCGCCATAAATCGTCGCCGGTCTCCTCGAGGATTTCCTTGGCGATCGCGACCGCGAACCGATGGTACTCGGCGATCAGATCGGGATCGCTCACCACCTGCCCGGAATCGCGAACGCCCTCGACCTTGGGGTCGAATGGGAAGTCCCTTTCGCTCTCGTTCTCGCAGGGCGTATGAGCAACGATGCACCCGGCGCCGGCGACGGGCTTGCCGTCGATGATGACGATCCGGTATTCGTCGCGCATCGGGACGGCTTCCTGGATGCTCAGGATGTCCTTGCGCCCCTCGAGCTGCATCAGAGAATATTCGAGAATGTCGATCACGACGCCCGAGCATTGATGGTCTGTCGGGTATTCGGGAATTTCGAAGGGCTCGACGAGATACTTGGGCATGTTGACTTTGAGGAAGGCCGAACGGATGCCGGCATCGGCCAGGCGCTTCACGGCCGCGGCCAGGCTGGCCGGGTCGTAGATATCCGCCAGGTCTCCGTCATCCGGCAGGGACACGAGCTCGAGTCGGCGGCCGGCGTGACGCTGGAAGGTCGCAAGCGCGGGATACTGGGCGATCTTGTGCTCGTAGCCATGGGTGCCAAGAGGATACTGACAGCCGTCGGCTGCGACCAACTCGTCGACGAGGCTGAAATGACCGTTGTTGGCGGCGCCGACAAGAATGAAATCGAGATCGGGGTGGAATTCGACCTCGGCGTTGACCGTAAGCGCCGGATCGCCGTCACGAAGAAAGACGTAGAGCGGAAGGTCGTAGCCGGCCTCCTGCAGGTCGATCACGGCCTTGAGCCAGGCAACGCTCTCGTGCCAGTCCTCGAAGTCGACGTCGGGATTGGTCTTGGATTCTTCGATCCCGAACAGGAACATCCAGAGATCGCGATGAGCCTTCTGACGCTCCACGGAAACGCTGCCTCGGCTTTCATCGATGGCCGGAACGAGCAACTGGTCGCTGAAGCGGTGACGGTAGGCGATCTGCATGTCCCACATGGTTCTACCTCAGTCTTCAAGTATTCGAGAAATGGGCTTTCCTGTCACGGTTCGTTAAGGAAAGACCGTTGCTCAAAATCGGGAAAATATACGAAGAAACTTCTCGCGATCGGAAGGAAGATCGTGCCATTCCGTCTCGTAGGAGCTCGCGGCCATGGAATTGGTGCAGGCGTCAATGGCGCAGCTGAATTTGCCTTCCTCGGCGGTCACCATGTAGTCGTTGGCGTTGAGCTTCCCGAGCAAGCCGGGAAGGTTGCGTACGATCGCCGTATCGACGCTGATCGAGCGGTGCTGACTCAAAAGCGCCTCGGCAAGAGCGTCAAGCGTCGATTCCTCGGAGAAGTCATGAGGCATCATCGAGGTGCCGCGCCCGACCGGCTTGTATCCCAGGAGCAGGATATCGAGTCCGCCAGGCATCTCCTCGAGCATCGCGCAGGTCTCTTCGGGAGAAAGCGTGCCGAGAACATGCTGGGCGACGATCTGGTTGCCGGTCGACGCGAATGTCCAGAAGCGGTTGGATTCTCCGTTCAACGCTTGAGCGATTTCCCGGCAAATCGACAGGTCCGCGATCGAGTGGAAGCTCACGCCGACGCCGCCCTGGGTGATCTTGACCTCTTGAACCTTGACCGGATCGGAGAGCCAGCGGGTGCTGCGGGTCGCGAAGTTGGGAACGAGGTTGATGGACTTGGCGTGCCGGAGGATCCGGGCGAATTGTGGGTGCTCCGTCGGCTCGCCGCCGCCGAGAGCGACCTCGAAGCAGCCAAATTCCGAGAGCATGTCGAGGATCCGAAGAACCGACTCGACGGAAGCGTGCTTGCCGCCAGGCGTCGAGGATTGATAGCAAAACCGGCATCCGGTCGTGCAATAGTCGGTAATCTTGAGATCCGCCAGTTCCGGCGCCGAGGCCTTATCGTAGGGAATGTCCGGGTTCTCGATCAGACGCACGACGGTGCCGCTCTGCGAATCGAAGAGCACCCAAGCCTGACCGTCGCGGCGGATACGCACGCGGCTGCGATCATAGAGCTTGCCGACTTCCAGAACCTGGTGCGGTCCGATCTCCCAGGCCATGTCCGCGGCCCGGGAGTCAGGGGTGTTGTCGTTGCCGCCGAGCACGACCAGACGCTCGTGGGAGAATGCGTTCTTTAACCCGGCCACGAGCCCTTCCTGCCATTCGTGGATCGAAGGAAGCTGGATGCGGGACTGATGGTCGACTTCCGGAAAGCCATTCGAGAGATCCACCTCGGGAAAGAAGGACGAAACGACCTCCTGGGCGATCTTCAGGTCGACGCCGGAATGCCGGAACGTGTCGACGATTTGCGCCGCCAGGTATTTCAGCTTGGATTCCGTCTCGGTCAGGCGGAAGGAATCCCAGCCGAAAAAATCGCGCGTGCTTTCCTCGATCGGAACGGGCGGCTCGGCACCGCGGTCGAGAACCACGATGGCATGCCTCGAGGAACTGTTGGTGGCGAGGCCGAAGCGGATGTTGGCGACTTTCATCGGGAATTCCTTGCGCATTGTGCCCAGAAGAAAAGGGACATACTTGAAATTTGGGTTCGAATGCCGGGGATGCGGCGTCAGGCCGCCCCGCCGAAGGCGTCCGCCATAAGCCCGCTGCGTCGGATGGCGTCGCGGGGGGTGTCGGTCATGGCGATATCGACGAAGGCTTTCATCGAAAAATCGTATACCGTGACATAGCATGTCTCGTTCTCGCCCAAAGGAAGCTTGGACGCGTTCGCTTGGGAGAAAATCTCGATCTGTTTGTCGTCGGACAAGGGACGCACGAAGGCCGGCCCGGCTTCCTGTTCCCGGGCGCAGAAGCCCGCCGCCCTGAACGCTTCGCGAATGGTGTCGGTCATGTCCCCTCCCGCTGGTTGACCAGAAAAATAGCTCCGCCGGAGCCGCTTGCACGACTTCGGCGGAGCTGTGACCTTATTCGGCGATCTTGCGCCTGGCCGGAATTCCGGCCTTGCGAAGCAGGTCGGCCATATGACTGGTTCGTCCCATGGCACCGGTTAAAAGAACCCCGTCCCTGCCGGAAGTAAGGCCGGAAACGAGGGAACGAAGGTGTTCGAGGCCTGTCGACGGGTCGAATTCGACCCAGGTATCTGCCTGACCGGGAACGATCATCTCGGCGGTTCCGCCGGACGAGCCGCGGTGAAGCTGGACGATCCAGCATGTCCGGCCGTCGAAGACCCATTCGAAGCGAACCGGACCGAGTTTCCCGGACGCCTCATGGTGGGTTTCCCGGACCGCCGCCTCGATCTCGGACGGCAGCCCCTGAGGCAGGTCGCTTCCCTGCATGAAGCCGTCACCGAAACCGGCAACGCCCTCAACGACGGGACCTTCGTCCGTCTCGATGCAGGCTCCTGAGAAACGCGCATCGACACCGGCCTGCGAAAGCACGGAAGCGATGGCATTGTCGGGATCCTCGTCTTCGAGAAGAGCATAGGGATCGGCCCATCCACGCAGGGTCGTGAACTTGCCGGGGGTCTGTTCGGCCGGGCAGGTTCTGAGCCAGGTCTCGGGACAGCCCGTATCCCGTCCGAAGGAGAAGGGCGGGACGCGGCGGCAAATTGCCGTCGTTCTCGGCACCGGCAATCCGGCCATGTCGGCGATCAGAAGCCCGAAAACCTTGTCTCCGATATGGCGCGAGAACCGGTTGGGCCAGGTCGGAGAGGCGACGCTTACGGAAGGATCGTCGGTACCGGATTCCCAGACGAGAAGACGTTCCTGACGGACGCCGCGCCTAAGCAAGGTCAGCGCGAACTCGATGCGCTGTTCCGGCATCTCGCCTAAATCCGGAGAGATACCGTAGACGGTGCTCAGCAGGCTTTTCGCCTGCTCCTTGGAGAGCGCGCAGGTGCCTGGTTTTTCGACGCAGCGGGGCGTATCGTCCGGAGCGAACTCGCAGAGATCTCCCTGGAGAACTCCGGACACTCCGCCGTCCGACGCATCGACGGTCTCGTTGACGATGCAGGTTAGGCCCTGGCCGGCATGTCCGCGGACGACGGCAAGGATTTCGTCGATCCGAGAAAGCCCGTAGTGGAAGGGCTTCGACTGGGAATCGCCGGGCCGGAACGTCCGGATATTGACGCAGCCTTCCGGGGCCCTGGCGAGAACCGCCTCGACGGCGGCGACGGAATTGCTGAATTCTTCAGCCGGGCTTCGTCCTGCCATGCGGGAAAACCGGACGGACAGGTCGGGAGCGATGGAAACGAACTGGGCGACATTGTAGCGATCGCCGAGCTCGTAAAGGGTTTCGTCCTTGGGACAGATGGTCTTGGAACTGTTGCGAGACATGGAAAACTCCATCTCTGCGCAACACCTCGGCGTTGGATGACGAGTCGTGTCCGCCGTTGGATGGCGGCATGCTGCTGGGTTGCAATGCCCGGCACCATGCCGGGCAGGAAGTCCGCATCTTGCCGACGCGGAAATTCGCTCATTAAGGGATTAATTGGCTATTCGTTCTTGCCGCGCGGATCATAGCAAATGCAGCGATCGCCGGGGAGTGCGAGACATTCATCCGAATGGGTACCCGTCGAGCTGTAGCGTTCGGTGACGGTTCCGCAATGCTTACAGCGATATCCAAGGTAACCTCTGGTCCAGTGATCGTGCTTGTCGCCGAGAATAACCAGTTCATCGAAGTGAATGTGGAGACCATGGCACAAGAAAAGATGGAAGAGGCGTTTCGGCAGGGAAACGGCGTACCAAAGGGAGATCAGCACGGCCGAAATGATACGAACAAGCATGGAAAACCTCGAGAGTCGATAATTGCGAATAATAAAACGGTATACGGCCGCCGTACAGACTGGAGAAAGCGCTTATGGTGCGGACGGATCGTTCTCGCGCCGTCAATTTGGGGCGAGAATAGAACCGGTAGCAGGCCTGCACTTCCAGACTGCTGTGCAAGGATCTTTCGTGCCATCGAGCGCGAAAGCTCGTTGGTTCGGGAACTACAGCACTTCCCGATGATACTCGGGGCCGCAAAGATCGAAGCGCTTCTCGTCGAGCTCGTCGATGACGTCCTCGCGGCTCCGCCCGGCGGCGATTTGCTCCTCGAGCCAGTCGCTCATACCTTCGTTCACTCGGAAGATGGCGTGTTCGACGATATGCTCGGGAAGATCGGTGAGCAGGCTGAGCTGATCTGCCTCGTCGCAGCGCCCGACATAGGTAGGATCGAACGAGGACCACTGGCTGAACCCCTGCGGATGACTGGGAAAGTCCGACATCCCGAGAACGTTTCCGTCGGTGAAGCAGAGCGAGTAGCGATCAACTGTTTCGCCCCGGTTGTCGGCCACGGCGATCAGCAGACGCGCCAGGTCTTCCTTGGACTCGATGAGTTTGATCATTTCGGTGCGATCCCGAATCAGATGATGCGGCCGTTGAATTCACCGCGATCGCTGAGCGTGTAGCTCTCGGCGCCGTCCTTCTCGGGAATAGGACGCCCCTTGCGATCGTGGACCGTGAAGGCAAAATCGTCGAGAACCTTGATGCCGATCTTCGTATGGAAGATGTCGAGGGCCGCGGTCGGGCGATCTTCCTCCGGCACGTCCTCGTTGACGAGAATCTCGTAGACCCCGGGGATTTCCACATCCTCGGCATCCGTCGGCTGTCCGCTGGCTCGAACATAGAGGGCGACACGATTGACCATGGCAGCTTGTCTCCTTTGCGGGATCGGACGAACGGGAATGAAAGATCTGCCTGCCTATCGGGGCGCCTTGTGGCAGATGACCCGGTTTTCGTCGTCATTGATATCGAAAGCGGGTGCGGATTTCTGCGCCGCCCGGCGGACGTCGTGCTCGGTGCAGTCGACGATCCCGCCCGACGGCGACAGGCGCGGAAAAATCGTGAAGGGATGACCGAGCTTGGGCTTCTGCGCGAAGATCCAATAGCTGACGCCGTCGATGCACAGCGATCCGAATATGGCGACATCAACCTCGAGACTGGCCTTGACGATCTGGCTGATTTCGCAGGCCAGGACAGCATGGTCGGTTACGAGTGCCGACGGATCGTCCGCAGCATCGAAACCTGGACGGACGGGCGCCCCTGGCGGCACGGGCTGGGTATCGAAATGATAGGGCAGGGTCGGGGTCTTGCCGTCGGCCGGTTGCGCCAGCGCATCAAATCCGAGCGGACCGGCGATCAGGCCCAGCGAGAACGTGCAGGCGGCGAGAAAGAAGGAAGCTCTGGACATCGAAGCGCTCTCTTTCATGTGGGGTTCGAGGTGTCGGCATTCAGGCGCCGGCGTATCCGGCAGGAAGGCAACTGTAGTCGAACGTTCCGGAACCGCGAAGGATTTCACCTGCCTGTTGGGCGGTGGCCCAGAAATAGCACTGCAGCGTGCTGATCAGAAGATTGCGCTCCTCGGAGTCGATATTGCCGCAATCGGAAGCAAGCGCATATCCCGGCTCGACGGGATCGCAGGGAACGATGACGTGCACGCCATTACCGGCCGGCCGGTAGGAAGAGACAAAGCGGGGTTTCTCGATCCTGAACCCGTACTCGTCGAGGGCGCTGTCGGTAACGGGCACACCGATGCGAATATGCAGCCCGGCTCGCTTGGTGTCTTCCAGCACGATCCGCATGCCACCGATGCAAAGCCGCCGTTCGACTGGCCAGCGGACCCAAAAGGCGCCGTGATGATTGCCGTGCAGATGCCAGAAATCCGCCTTGCGGATATTGCCGACATCGTCCCTCTCCGTCACATGCACACTGAAGACCAGGCGGGAGAGACTTCGGGACTTCATCAGGCGATCATAGGCCGGAGAGGCGTCGGGTGGGTTGAGGTATCCGGGCTTGCATGAAACCGTATGGATGAGCGGGTTGAAGAACGCCATGTCGACATGTCCTTGAATTAGCGCGGAATCCGGGGAAAGCCTATCACGCGGAACACAGGCGATCGAGTTCGGCGACGGCACGATTCAGCGTCATGAGGAACGTCTCGCCATCGGTGGTGCGAGCAAGCTCGTGGTCCCATCCGCCGTCATCCTCGTAGCCGTAGTCGATCACGAAAGAGAAGGTCTCCGGATAGACGAAGATGACGGCCGAATGGATGCGGCGCGCTTTGGGATGAACGCTATTGAGGGAGACGGTCATATCGACGCCGGCGGTTGCGAGATAGCGCTCCAGCGTCTTCTGGACATCGTTCTCACAGGTCAGCGGGGAAGGGGACTCCGTGAAAGGCTCATGGTGCGGGAACCGGAGCCATTTGATGGTATCGACATGAATTCCGTGATCAACTCGCCAGGCCGTTGTCGCCTTGCCGCCGTGGGTGCCGAAGAAGGCATGCTGAAAGCGCCGGCGCAAATCATCGAGGGAGCGGATCGGGCTGACACGGGAAAGGGCGACGCCGCTCGACGCGCTCAGCAGCTCGCGCGGCCCGTAGGAGCCCCAGCCGGAGGAACATCGATAGGCATTACCGGTCCTGACCATCCACTGAAACAGGCTGAATGCCTGTTCGTGCGAGTGACTATGGGGCCAGAAGCAGTCCGGCCGCAGGAATTCGACGAAGCGGATTTTCGCTTTCGAGCGCATGGCGGTTTCCTCGGTGAATGTCTAACGACGGGCGGTCAGGCCGCTTCAGCGACGGTTTACGTTACCGGTATTGGCCGGGGCCCCACATGGTCGTTGAAATCAGGCTCCCGGGAGCATGCGGAAAAGGGAATGACGAAATCGAATTCCGTGCTCGGGTTGCCGGCTGCACCGAATCTCTTCTCGACGATGAACCCGGCTGCGAACAGTTCGCGGCGGAATTCCCATTCGACAAGAGCCTTCCGGGAGGTTTCCCGATTGGGAATTGGAACGATTTCTGTCATGGTTTTTCCGTTTCGAAGTGAATCTGGCAAGGGTGGCGTTTTCAAGGTTGCGCAAACGCCACCCGTCCGGACGATCACTCCTGCGCCGGTGAGGCGCGCATGCTTTCTTCGTGTGGCGTGCCGCCGAAGTTGAGCGCATCGTAGAGTTTGCGCAGCGCGGTCTCATCGGCCATCGAAACAGAGCCGGCACCGAATGAAATGTTGTTGAAGCGCCGATGATCGAGGAGGGTTAGCTCGCTCCACCGATATCCGAAGACCGGGAAGGCATCGTTCAGGTAGGCATGAAGGGCATGCAGGCGCTGCTGGCCGTCGATAAGCCAGCGGTCCATGTGATGAAAAATACCGCCTTTCGAGGGCGTGTCGGCGGTGTCGTTATACATCCAGAAGCCAAGATGAAAGCCTTTCCAGGCGCTTTCGACGAAGCGGATCATCTGGGATTCGGTCCAGACGAGGGGGCGCTGGAATGGCGGCAGGATATAGCCCATAAGCCATTTCCCCGGATGGTAGAGAGCTTGTTCGTTATCCGGGGTGTTCATGCCAAGGATGAGATGCCCCATGCAGAAATTATGGGATGTCGCCGAGAAGGACGGCTCCGGCATCAGGCGTTCTTTCGTCATTCGTCCCTCCGGTCAGGCGGCGAAAAGGGAAATGCGCGGCGTGTCGGAAACCACGTTGTGGTAGGCATGAAGGGTGACGTTCTCCATGAACACGAGGTCCGGCTCCTCCGGAAAGTCGCTCGTTTTGGCGAGCGTATCAAGCCTCGCGAGAACCTTGTCGATTTCCGCCGAGACCTTGTCGAACGGCACCTTGCCGAGCTTGACGTCGAGCAGGTAGGCCGCATCCGAGAGCGGGAAGACCAGCTTCTTGGTGGTCATCAGCTCGATTCCTTCGAGCCCGACCCTGATAGCGTGAGAGACTGCCTTCCAGTCGACTTCCCCCATGTTGGCCGCGGCCTGTGCCCGTTTGCCGTATTCTTTCTCGATACGAAGGGCCGAGTTGAGCGCATAGGCCAGGGTCACGGTGAAGGGCACGAGCCGGCCGCAGATCTCGAGATGAGGGATCTCGGCTCCGGAGGCAAGGCTGCGGGATACGACGTTCAGGAACTCGTAGCCTTCGCAGAAGGCGGCGATCTCGTCCGAGATCTGCTCCAGGCGGGTGTTGTCGCCATGGCGCTCGCTCGCCGCGGCAAGCATTTCGACGGTCGCCTTGACCGCGTTCAGGCGCGAGCTCTTGATCGAATACTTGGCGGCTTGATGCTTGCAGTAGCCGACGAAGCCGGCCGATTTCTGCGAGATGAGGCGATCGCGGTTGTCGACGATGAGCCTCCAGGTGTTCGACGGTCTCTCGGTATAGAAGCGCTCGGGCACAAACAACATCTCGATGGCGATCGTCTGGCCGGTCTCGACGAGGTTGAAGAACTTCTGCAGGGAGAAGCTTTCGAGGTCGGATTCCCCGGCCTTCTTGGCCAGGCCGAGATGACCGTCGTTGATCGCATTACGAGCCCGCTGAAGGAGAATGTCGCCGGCATTCGGCAAATGGACGGCCTTGTAGTCGTGATCGCTTGACGGCGTGGCGGTCCCGAAGAGACGGGAGCCGTGGATCATTTTGACGAGGGTTTTCATTTTCGGGACTCCGTCATGGAAATCGGGGAGAGGGGCTCGCCGGAACGGCCCCTCTCCCCGTACTCACTCACCAGACAAAACTCATGTTTTCCGCGAACCGATTCTTCCGGAAATCTCCGGAACGATGATGGTCAGCAGCAGGGCTTCCCGGTCGTTCACAATGCGATCGGGAGAGATGTTCGGTTGATGGAAACGAAGCGCCGAGAGCAGGTCGCCATCCACCAGCTTCGCGCAGGCCGCTCGGGATTCCGAGACGATATTCGTCCGC
>NPIG01001143.1_pt5 | contig 11913 bp, 12 predicted proteins | sample 8637441 | NCBI WGS metagenome assembly NPIG01 (sample SAMN07420675, study PRJNA396082) | bioreactor metagenome | isolation source: sample BR6 brine-fed electro-methanogenic bioreactor BR | place: Japan: Kochi | collected 2016-06-14
TCTCTGGGTTCATACGGTTTTGCCAAATAATCATCTGCACCTAATTCAAAACCAAATATTTTATTGCCAATATCATCTCTGGCGGTTGAGATGATAATGGGTATGTTTTTGATTTCTTTGAGTTTTTTAAAAAGATCAAATCCATCCATTCGAGGAAGTCCTAAATCTAAAATAACAATAGCATATTTAAAATGGTTGTTTTCAAACTCTTCTAACGCTTCTAAGGGTTGAGAATAAACTGAACAACTGTAATGGTAATTTTGCAAAAAATTACTGATGAGTGTTTGCAATTCAATATTATCTTCAATCAAAAGAACATGTTTGTTTTTCACGGATTGCCTCTCTTTTTTGAAACTGATTTTAACCAAAAATACCCAAATAAACCTGAAAATAAAGAGGCACTCAAAATTCCCACTTTGGCTTGAAAGATGAGTTCGGCATTTCCTATAAATGCCAAATCAGCAACAAAGATGGACATGGTAAAACCAATACCTCCTAAAAATGCTACACCAAAAACTTGAGAGAGTGAACTGCCTTTGGGAAGTTGAGCGATTTTTAATTTAACCGCCAACCACGAAACTCCAAAAATCCCAATGACCTTACCTAAAATAAGTCCCATAATAATGCCCAAAGAGACCGGCTCAAGGATGGTTGAACCAATAGAGTCAAAATCAATTTTAATTCCAGCATTTGCCAAAGCAAAAATGGGAATGACCAAAAGGGCTACGGGTAAATGAAGATCATGTTCTAATCTTGCTGCAGGGGTTCCTACTTCATCAATTTTGTCTTTAATATTGGTCAGTATTCTTTTTTGTTCTTCATGCATGGTATAATCTTTTTGCATGGGGTATTTTTCATACTCAATCAATAAATGTTTGGTATCTTGTGTAAAACATTCAGGAGTGCGTTTAGGTGTTGAAGGAATGGCTAATGCAGCAAGAACTCCAGCTATGGTTGCATGAACACCCGATTCAAGCATAAAAAACCACATAAATAAACCGACTACAAAATAGGGCAAAATCATATGAATACCAAATCGATTAAATGCAATCATAAGTAAAAACATGGCTCCTGCTAATCCAAGAGGGGTCATATTAATTGTTTCAGTATAAAATAATGCAATCACTAAAACAGCTCCCAAATCATCAACAATAGCAAGGGCTACTAAAAAGGTCACTAAGGTTGTGGGTACTCTTTTCCCCAATAATACCAAGGCACTAATGGCAAAAGCAATATCGGTTGCCATGGGGATACCCCATCCAGATGCTCCTTGTGTTCCATAATTTAAACTCAAATAAATGGCAGCAGGAAAAATCATTCCACCCATGGCTGCTAATATGGGCAATAGGGCTACTTTGATATTGGAGAGTTCTCCTGCGGTTATCTCTCTTTTAATCTCTAACCCTATGATAAAAAAGAAGATTGCCATAAGTCCATCGTTAATCCAATGATGCAAAGAGTGAGATAATGCCCATGAACCAACATTAAAATCAATATTCATATGAAAAAAATGTGAGTAAGCCTCGTATAAAGGGGAATTAGCCAGTATCAACGCTACTATGGTCATAACCATTAAAATCAAACCCGTTGTGGTTTGGGCATGGATAAACTCTTCAAATGGTGTAGAGACTTTTTTAAACGCTTTCTCCCAAGGTGCGTACAGTTTCATTTAAACTCCTCATCAACAAAGTATGTTAATTTTTATTATCAAATGTCAAATTATATAGTATAAATGTCAATATACTCATACACGAGTTCTTGACACTTTCTTGACAAAAAAGTTATAAATCAACTTCCTTTTTGAAGGCATAAAAACTCTCAATGTACGCTTTTTGCTCTAAGATTTGAGCTTGATTATATTGCTGCTCCATTTAAAATCATAATCTCTTTTCCTTCTGAAGTAAGTTTGCTCATATCCCATGGGGGATCAAAAACCAAATTGACTTTGGTTTCATCAATTTCATCAACTTGTTGTGCCACATACTGAACTTGGTCAAGCAAGGCTTCTGCGACAGGACATGCAGGACTGGTTAGAGTCATATCAATGGTACAAAAAAGATAATTGTTTTTGTTTTCAAACTCAATGGCGTAAATTAATCCCAAATCATAAACATTAACAGGAATTTCAGGGTCATACACGCTTTTAAGTTTTTCGATGACCTTATTTTTAATGGTGGGAATATCAAATGTGGCTTTCATGGCATCTCCTTATATTCATTGGCATAGGTTTTGATTTTTTTTATCATTCCCGTAAGACCACTTTGTCGATTAGGGGTGATGACTTCACTTAAATTTAAGGCTTTAATAATATCCATATCAATGGCATGGAGTTCCTCAATGGTAGCACCTGAAAAGATTTCCAAAATCATATAGACCAAACCTTTGACAATAATGGCATCAGATGTTCCGTAAAAATAGAGTTTGTCCTCTTTTTTTTCACACACCAGCCAAACTTGTGAAGTACACCCTTGCACTAAGTTTTTATCAATTTGCAATTTTTCATCAAAGGGTTTAAGCTTTTTACCCAAATCAATAATAAATTCATATTTTTGTAATTCATCCTCAAAAAAATCCAAATCCTCTTTAAACGCTTGAATCTTTGTTTTTATACTCATGGCTTAACCTTTTAATAATTTAAGAGCTTTTTTAAGAGCTTCTATGAAGCTGTCAACATCGTTTTTATCATTATAAAAGGCGAGTGAAACCCGAATGGTTCCTTTGATGTTTAATGCCTTCATAATGGGTTGCGCACAATGATGCCCCACTCGTACGGCAATATTCATTTTATCAAGTAAAATACCAATATCATCGTGGATAATCCCTTTTATATTAAAACTTCGTGAACCAATAGCATGGTGTGTGGTGTTGTAAAAGACAATATCCTCTATGGTATGCAATTGAGCGTCCAAATATTCATACAATTGCTCTTCGGCTTTTTGTATGGAAGCATATCCCAAATGATTAAGATACTCTAACGCTTGGGCAAAACCAATCACCCCTGNNTTTTGTGTGCCTGCTTCAAAGGCATAAGGAGAATCAAGCAACACAGAACCCAAGTAATCCACGCTTTGTATGGTAGCTCCACCTGTTTGGTAGGGTTCTAACTCTTTGAGATATTTTTCTTTGATATAAATGGCACCTACTCCTGTAGGTCCAAAGGTTTTATGCCCAGAAATAGCAAAAAAGTCCACATCTAAATCTTGCACGTCTATTGGCATATGACTTAAACTTTGCGCACCATCAATTAAAACAGGAGTATGATACTTATGGGCTAATTGTATTATGGCTTTAATGTTAAGAATGGTTCCAAAGGCATTTGAGATGTGGGTTATGGAGACAAAAGTATTATGGTGTTGTTGTAAAAGGCGTTCAAAATCTTCAAAATCAAACTCCAAATTGGGTGTGCATTTCACCACTTCTAAGCCTTTACCTAAAACTCTTCCTTGCATATGCCAAGGCACAATATTGGAGTGATGTTCCAAACTTGAAATAATTATTGTGTCAAATTTTTTTGCAAACGATGAAGCGATAAAATTAATCGATTCCGTCACCCCTTTGGTAAAAATAATCTCTTCATTTTTTGAGGCATTAATAAAGGTTTTCAGCGTTTCTCTGGCATTTTCATACTTTTGTGTCGCTTTATTGGCATCGCTAAAACTGCTTCTGTGGGTGTTGGCACAATAGTGTGTATAGTATTCCACTTGCGCATCAATCACTGCTTGAGGTTTTTGTGTTGTTGCCGCATTGTCCAAATAAATCACATTGGAGTTTTTAAAATAGGGAAAATCAATTTTAAACATACCGAACTCCTAAATAGGTTTTGACATACTCTTTGAGATACTCATCGCCAATGGCATCATACATTTGAGCTTCAAATGCTTCTAAAAGTAAAGTCTGTGCCAACTCTTTTGAAATCCCTCTTGTTTGTAAATATAAGAGTTGTTCTTCATCAAGTGTTCCTGAGGTTGTTCCGTGTGAGGCTTCAAGTTCATCTATGGATATTTCAAGATGAGGTTGAGCGATAATGGTAGCATTGTTGCTCAGTAAAATGGTATGAGCATTTTGAAATGCTTTGGTATAAAGGGCATTTTCATTGACTATGGATTTGGCTTTAAATACCGCCGTTGATTTATCTTTAAGCGTATGTTTTATGTTAATATGGCTTGTTGTGTGTTCATTATTGTGAATGGTTTGAATGATATTGGCAACATACGCCTCTTTTTGCAATTTGACCAAGCCATTAAGTGTGTAGTGAACATTTTTGTCATCAAGAGGGTTATTGTAGCTATTAATGACAAATCCTTCTCCTTTTTCAAAGGCATGTATTTGACAAGAAGANNTTGTTGATGAAGCATTACATTGTATATCATGCTGTTATTCTCTTCTATTTCTTGAATTTTAACATACTCCAAAGAGGCATTCTCTTCTAAGGATATTTCTCGATTAAAAATAAAGGCACTGTTCTTTTTTTGGCTTTTAACTATTTCAATTATGGTAGCTTTTATCCCTTTTTTGATCTCTATTTTGAGTTGATTTGAATAGAGTGTTTCATCTTCTGCCATTTCATACATTAATACAAGAGGTTCTTGACTATTTTCATGAATGCTTAGAATTTCTTGTGTATCATTGAGTTTTTGTGCGATATTGCACAAAATATTTTCTGAAGATGAAAAGAGCGTTTGTCTTGGTACCACATCAACAGAAGATGGCACGATTTGATGTTTCTTAAAATCATAATGATATAACGCTTCAAGCTCAACTTTTCTAAAGGTTTCGTTGTTTTTTTCAGGTAAAGTTATGCCTGCTATATCAATGAGTTTCATCTTTTATTCCTATGGCTTCAAAGCCTTTTTCATCAATTTCAAGTGCCAAAGAGTAATCGCCCGTTTTGACAATTTTTCCTTGATGAATGATATGTACAAAATCGGGTTTAATTAATTCCAGCAATCGGTCATAATGTGTAATCATCAAAACAGATTTGTTGCCATCGAGCATACCATTAATCACATTGGCAACCGTTTTAATGGCATCTACATCTAATCCCGAGTCAATCTCATCTAACATAATCAAATCGGGATTGAGTAAAAGCAATTGGATGAGTTCATTTCTTTTTTTCTCCCCACCTGAAAAACCATCATTTAAATCTCGTTGTAACAATTTTTGGTCGATTTCATATTGGTTGGTTTGNNTCTTTAAAAATGCCATGGCATCTAAAGGCTCTTTTTTTTCATAGGCTCTTTTCTCATTTAAAGCGGTTTTTAAAAAATAGCTGTTATTAATGCCTGGAACTTCAATGGGATTTTGAAAGCTCATAAATATGCCTTCATTGGCTCTTTGAGCGACATTCATTTTCAGTAAATCTTGCTGTTTAAAATCAATACTGCCTTGTATGACTTCGCAATCATAATGCCCACTGATGGTTTTAACCAAGGTGGATTTTCCTGTGCCATTCATGCCCATGAGTGCATGAACTTCTCCTTTTTTGATTTCAAGATTGAGATTTTCTAAAATGGTTTTATTGTTTATATTGACTTGTAAATTATTTATTTTTAACATCGTATCCTCTTTTTTTGTTTTCATCCTACACTTCCTTCCAAAGAGAGACTCAGCAATTCTTTGGCTTCAGCCGCAAACTCCATGGGTAACTCTTTTAACACCTCTTTACAAAAACCATTGACAATCATGGCAATGGCATCTTCTTGGTCAATACCTCGTTGATTGAGATAAAAAAGCTGTTCATCGGATATTTTAGAAGTGGTGGCTTCATGTTCTACTTTGGCACTCATATTTTTGATTTCATGGTAAGGGTAGGTATGGGCTTTGCATTGATTGCCAATGAGCAAAGAGTCACATTGTGAAATATTTCTGGCATTGTCAGCATTTTTTGCCACACGAACCAACCCTCGGTAGGCATTGCTTCCTTGCATGGCAGAAATGCCTTTGGAAATAATGGTTGACTTGGTGTTTTTCCCCCAATGAATCATTTTCGTACCCGTATCGGCTTGTTGAGCACGACTGGAAATGGCAACTGAGTAAAACTCTCCCACGGAGTTATCCCCTTTTAAAATGCAAGAGGGGTATTTCCATGTTAAACTCGAACCCGTTTCAACTTGCGTCCAAGAAATCTTGGAATTTTCTCCTTGACAGAGACCTCGTTTGGTGACAAAATTTAAAATTCCGCCTTTACCTGTATCATCGCCAGGGTACCAGTTTTGAATGGTAGAATATTTGATTTGAGCATCTTTTAACGCAATGAGTTCAACTACAGCGGCATGAAGTTGTCGTTTATCTCTTGAAGGCGCAGAACACCCTTCATTGTATGAAACATAGGAACCTTCATCACAAATAATTAAGGTGCGTTCAAATTGCCCCGTGTTTAAAGCATTGATTCTAAAATATGTAGAGAGTTCCATGGGGCATTTGGTGTGAGGAGGAATGTAGACAAAACTTCCATCGGTGAATACCGCTGAATTTAAAGCGGCAAAAAAATTATCCCCTTTGGGAACAACCGATGCCAAATATTTTTTGAGCAATTCGGGGTGTTGGTTGGCTGCTTCTGAAATGGAACAAAAAATAATGCCCAATTTTTCCAACTCTTTTTGATAGGTGGTTTTAACTGAAACCGAATCAAACACCGCATCAACTGCAACTCCAGCGAGTTGTTTTTGTTCTTCTAATGATATGCCCAAGCGTTCATAAGTTTTAAGAATCTCAGGGTCAACTTCTTCAAGTGAGTTCAATGGTTTTAAAGGAGCAGAATAATAAGAAATGTCTTGATAATCAATCGTAGGGTAATGTAAATTTGCCCACGTAGGCTCTTGCATGGTGAGCCATTTTTTATAGGCACTGAGTCGAAACTCTAAAAGCCAAGAGGGTTCATCTTTTTTAGCACTGATGGCTTTAATGACATCTTCATTTAATCCTTGTGCAAAGGTATCACTTTGAACTAAGGTTTCAAAACCCAAAGCATAATCACTGTTAATAAACTCGTTTAATTGTTGATTTTTACTCATAATCAAATCCTTTTCAAATAGGACAATTTAACTCCTATTTAACAAATTTAACATGTTTTTATTAAAAACAATACTCTATTTTTAATTATAGTATAACTTTAAAATAATTTTAATAATCTTTTGGAATTGGCAGAATAAGTAAAGTAGCATAACACAAGGAGCATGCCTTGTGTTGTTTATTTTTCTAAAGCAATCAACTCTTTATAGAGTTTGTCGTGTTCGTCAATCTCTTCTTGACTGGCTTTTCTTCGGCACGACAAATAGCCTTTGCTTCCTTCAGAAGTAACCGTAGGGAAAACGGTGGCATAGACCCAGTAAAAACCGCCTGATTTGGTGGCATTTTTCACATAGCCTGTCCATACTTCACCTTTTTTGACCGTGTCCCACAAGCCTTTAAAAGCGACTTTGGGCATATCTTTGTGCCGTACAATGCTATGAGGTTGACCTATGAGTTCATCAACACTGTATTGGGCTATGTTACAAAAATCATCGTTGGCAAAAATAATTTTACCTTTTTCATCGGTTTCACTTACTAAGAAAGCAAAATCATCTAATACGGTCTCTTTTTCCATTGTTTCCCCTTTTAACTAACTTTTTTACTTTTTGCATCTTTGACAAGCAGTTGTGCCATTTGAAGTGTTTCATTGGCTATGGTTGCGACATTATTGGCTTCATTGGCATTTTCTTGGGTCACTTTATCCAGCATAGAAACGGCATGATTGATTTGTTCAATGCCTGTGAGTTGCTCTTGAGAGGCTACACTGACATTTTGTATAATCTCTACTGTTTGTGAAATGAGTTGATTAAGATTATCGTATCCTTTGCTCATTTCATCTGAAATTTGTTTGCCTTCATTGGTTTTTTGAGTGGCATTTTCAACCAAGTTTTTAATCTCTTTAGCTGCATCACTGCTTCGGTTAGCAAGGTTTCTTACCTCTTGCGCAACAACAGCAAAACCTTTTCCTGCCTCTCCTGCAGTTGCTGCTTCAACTGCCGCATTTAAACTCAAAATATTGGTTTGAAAGGCAATTTGATCAATGACATTAATGGCTTCATTAATTGATTCAACTTTTTCATTGATTTCATCCATTGAAGAAGCTGTTTTATGAGCGAGTTTTTCCCCTAATAAAACCGAGTCTTTAACATCTTTACTTAAAGCTGCCATGGCAGAAGCATTTTGTGTATTGTTTTTAGTAATTGAAGTAATCTCTTCAACCGCAGCAGCAGTTTGTTCTAACGAAGCGGCTTGTTCATTGGCTTTAGAGGCTAAGTTTTCAACGGAGTGATTCATCGTAATAGAGTTTTTCTCTAAGTGTTCACCGTTACGCAAATTCTGTTTTGCATTTTCATTGAGTTCTGCACCTAATTGATTGATACGTTGCATGGTAATGAGCATTTTCCCTTTTAAAATGGGGTTGATTTTCATTTGTGAACGATAATCTTGTTGTGTATATTTTTCAACAACATTGACCAACTCTTCCATATTTTCACTGGTTTTTTCCAACATATCATTGACCACTTTTCGTAAAGCATTGATCATAAAGTTATTAGATGTGGAGTGAATTTTTGAGGTATAAATTCCTTGAGAGACCTTATTTAAGGCAATAACTACCTCGCCTAAGACGTGCATGTCTTCTTTTCTCATGGTATCAAATTTATCAACGTATTTATTGAGTTCCCTTAAAATAAACCCAATGTCATCATTTTTAATAAATTGAGCTTTGGTAATACGATTGCTTCTGAAAAAAACAAAATCCATTAAATCATCAAGATATTTTTTAAGTCGTTCAATTCCTCCAACAATACGTTTCATGGCAGCATAATTGGTATAAGCAACGACAAGTCCAAAAACAATATTTATGGTAATAATTGCAGCAATTTTATAGTCGCTTAAAATAGCAACAACACTAATAAGAGCAAAGCCCACTTGGGTGATTGCCATATTAATCAAAATTCGAGTTTTGGTGTGAGTATGTAAAAACATCAAGTCCCTTTACGCCTGTAACAGACAACAATATAATATTTGAAATTATATAATAAAATTGGTAACAAAAGTGTAATATCTGTACACTTTTGTTAAATATATCTAAAATATTATTATTAATAAAATACTATCAGATATAAATGCTTTCATGTCGTTTAACAATGTGAACTTTTGGGTGTAAAGTCTCTTTGATTTTTTCTTTAAAAGCCTCAAGTTTTGGCTCATCTGCGTGAATTAAATAGACACACTCTACGCCTTTAAGTTTTTCAATAAATTTCAGCAATCCTTTTTGGTCTGCGTGGGCTGAAAATCCATCAATTTGCTCAATACGAGCTTGTACTTTTAAATGTTGTCCTGCAATGGTAATCTCTTCGTTGTGATTAATGATTTTTCGCCCCAATGTCCCTTGTACTTGATACCCTATAAATAAAATTAAACTGTTGGCATCACTTAGGTGTCTTATTAAATGGTATTTGACTCGACCCCCTTCACACATTCCTGAACCAGCAATAATAATTTTAGGTTTATTGACTTTGTTAATTTGAGTCGATTCTTCTTTGGAATAAGTGGTTTGTAACTCTTGGAAATCAAAAGGATTTTCACCTTGTTCAATCATTTTTTGCACTTTTTTTGAAAAAAGTTTAGGGTAATTTTCAAAAACTTTCGTCACGTTAATCGCCAAAGGCGAATCCAAATAGACAGGAATATCTTGCAGTAAACCTTTTTGACTCATTTGTTTGAGTAAAAAAAGAATCTCTTGGGTTCGTTCTAGGGCAAAAGAGGGTATGACTACGCTTCCTTTATTTTTGAGTGTTTGTAAAATATGTTTTTTAAATTTTTTGGTTGATAAAGTGATGTTCTCATGTAAACTTGCACCATAAGTGGATTCAATAAACACCGTATTGGCTTTTTTCCAAAAATCAATTTTAGAGGTAATAATACGTGCTTCTTGACCAATATCACCAGAAAAAACGACACTTTTTTTGATCTTCTCTTCTTTAAATTTGATTTTTACACTGGCTGCACCTAAAATATGTCCCGCATTTTTAAAGGCAATTTTAATGCCTTCTTTAAGCGTCATGGTTTCGTTGTATTCTAAAAAGGCACCAAACAGTTTTAAAGCTGGCTCCACATCACCAATATTGTACAATGGTTTGGGTTTCTCTTGTAAAATATTGGCTGAATTTGCTAACATCAATTTGGCAATTTCATAGGTGGCTTTGGTACAAATTATCTTTTTATGGAACCCTTTTTTCACCAACAAAGGAACACGTCCAATGTGGTCTAAATGAGCATGTGTGAGAATCAAATAATCAATCTCTTTGGGGTCAAATCCAAACTCTTCGTAGTTTAACTCTTCATCTTTTCCTTGAAACATGCCACAATCTATGAGAATTTGAATTTTCCCAATTTTTAAATGATGACAAGAACCTGTAACTTCTAGTGCTGCACCTTGTGCGGTATAATATGCCATGATAAACTCTTTTTTAATAAATTATTAATGTGATTAATCATACATCAAATATACTTATAGTTTAAAAAAATAGTGGTATAATAAAATCTTTAAAAAGGAAAAAATAATTAAAAAATTCAGAAAAGTTCATATCGAAATCACCAATATTTGTAACTTGGCATGTTCCTTTTGTCCCCCTAAAACTCTGCCCAATCAAACCATGAGTTTAGAGTTGTTTGAGAAAATCAATCAAGAACTTAAACCATTGACTCATGAGTTGGCGTATCATATTGTGGGGGATCCTTTGGTACTTAGCAACTTAAATGCCTATTTGGATATTAGTTTGAAACATAAATTAAAAGTGAACTTGACCACGACAGGCAATACCATTAGTCAAAAAGATTTTGACAATTTAACACATCGTGCTGTTAAACAAGTCAATTTTTCAATTAATTCCTACCAAGCGAACAGTCATAAAAAGAGTTTAGATGAGTATTTAACCCCTTTGTTTGAGTTTGTTAAATTTGCAATTGAACATCAAAAAGAGGTGTTTATTAATTTTCGTATTTGGAATTTGGATGAAACCAAAAGTGCCAAAGCGTTCAATCAGGCAGTTTTTGATAAAGCCAATGTTTTTTTTAATTCCCAATTGGACATCAACGCCATTTATGCGTTAAAACCCAAAAATATCAAAATAGCACGGAAAGTTTTTTTTAATTTCGATGACTATTTTGTTTGGCCAACATTACAAAGTGATTATTTTGAAGAGAATGGATTTTGTCATGGCTTGAGTTCTCATTTTGGCATTTTAAGTTCAGGAGTTGTGGTTCCTTGTTGTTTGGACAAAGATGGCATTATTAATTTGGGAAATGTTCACAAAGAGAGTTTGCAAACCATTTTAAACTCTTCAAAAGTTCATGCCATACAACAAGGTTTTTTAAATCATAAAGCTACGCAAGAGTTATGCCAAAAGTGCGAATACAAAACCAAATTTAATGAAAAACTTAACGTAAAGGATACCCAATGAATGAAGTAGAACTCTTTTTAAAATCACTGCGAGATTTTTTTACTCGACCTTTTTTAAAAATTGCATTGTATCCCTTTTTTATTACATTATTAATTATGTATGGGGCATTTTTTGTAGCAGCAGATTGGGGATTAGATGGGCTTAGCAATCATGTAATGCAAGTACAACAGCAACAATTAGCCATTGAAAATGGAGAAGTGGTTGAATCAACCATCAGTACCCAAACTTATTTTGGCAAAGAAATTATTGAGTTTTTACTGCAATTTTCAATTACCTCATGGATTGTAGGCTTTTTGGTTTACACATTAGGAACTATTTTTGTGATGTTGTTTGCTCTGTTTATTACGCTGATTGTTGTAGGATTTTTATAAAATTAGATTTTAATAAAAAAAAAAAAAAAACATTATCCTACCTTAGAGTTAAAAGGGTATGGGAA
>NPIG01000336.1_pt3 | contig 11912 bp, 8 predicted proteins | sample 8637441 | NCBI WGS metagenome assembly NPIG01 (sample SAMN07420675, study PRJNA396082) | bioreactor metagenome | isolation source: sample BR6 brine-fed electro-methanogenic bioreactor BR | place: Japan: Kochi | collected 2016-06-14
GCCAACGCCTTGACAGCCAACGGCTTCACTGTTAACTTGATATCAAACGTTTTGACATGGAGACAAAACCATGCCCACCCAGTATCGCGGCAGCAGAGAGGAGATTCGGGCCCTGAGCGCCTACGTCAAGCTGATGCGAGCCGCGGAAACGGTAACCGCCAACACCCATCGCCACTTGGCCGAAGCCGACCTGACGGTCAGTCAGTTCGGCGTTCTGGAGGCCCTTTATCACCTGGGTCCCATGTGCCAGCGGGATATCGGGAAGAAGATTCTCAAGAGCAGCGGCAATATAACCACCGTCATCGACAACCTGGAAAAACAGGGCCTGGTCACCCGTCGCCGCAATACCGAAGACCGGCGCTACGTCACGATCCACTTGGACCCCAAGGGGCGGGAGCTGGTCGCACGGGCCTTCCCCCGCCATGTGGCAGGCATCACCGAGGAATTCAGCGTCCTCACCAGCGAGGAGCAGTCTGAACTGGCCAGACTCTGCCGAAAACTCGGCCGCAAGGAGTAGATCCCGAAGGGCCAGACTCTGCCGCTCCAGTTTCGAACACCTGACCAGACAAGGAGAACTGTCATGCTCAAGCCTTTGATCAATACCGGCGACGATGTTTCCAGCCTTGTCCTCCGGCTTGCGCTGGGAGCGGTCATGTTTCCCCATGGCGCCCAGAAAATGCTCGGCTGGTTCGGCGGTCACGGTTTCGCCGGGACCATGCACCATTTTACCGAAAACATGGGGATTCCCTACGTTCTGGCCCTGCTGGTGGTTCTCGCCGAATTTTTTGGTTCCCTGGGGCTGATCGCCGGCCTGCTGACCCGGGTGGCCGCCCTCGGCATCGCCTGCGTGATGGCTGGCGCTATCGCCATGGTTCATCTCAAATTCGGCTTTTTCATGAACTGGTTCGGCAATCAACAGGGCGAGGGCTTCGAGTATCATATTCTCGCCATCGCCATGGCCCTGGCGCTGATGATCAAAGGGGGCGGTGCAGCCTCGGCGGATCGGATGCTCAGCCGTCGCTAGCCTTTCGATTTCCGCGCCCCCCGCGCCCCACCGGAAACGCTGATGGAACCTGTATTTTTTCAGGGCCGGCCCCCATGGGGCCGGCCCTGAAATTTTTTCTGTGACATCCCGGAAGGGTGCGCTAGACTTTCTCATATAATCACATTACTTACGAAGGGAACACGCGATGTCCGAAACCCCTCCGACCAGCGGTCAGGTCCTGCACGGATTCACCGTTACCAGCATCACCCCCCTGCCCCACCTGAATCTGGAACTGATCCAGCTGCAGCACCAGAAGACCGGGGCCCGCATGATCCATATCGCCTGCCAAGACAGCAACAACCTGTTCGCCGTCGGCTTTCGCACTCCCCCCGCCGACTCGACCGGGGTGGCCCACATTCTCGAACATACCGCCCTGTGCGGTTCCCGGCGGTTTCCGGTGCGCGACCCCTTTTTCTCCATGCTCAAACGCAGCCTCAATACCTTCATGAATGCGATGACGGCCGGCGACTGGACGCTCTACCCTTTTTCCAGCCAGAACGAAAAAGACTTCGACAATCTGCTGGGAATCTACCTCGACGCCGCCTTTTTCCCCCTGATCAAGGAGCGCGATTTCAGCCAGGAAGGACACCGGGTCGAATTCGCCGATCCCGCCGACCCCGCCTCGCCCCTGGTCTACAAAGGGGTGGTGTACAATGAGATGAAAGGGGCCATGTCCGACCCCTCATCGCTGCTCAGCCGCCGCATGGGGCGGGCCCTCTACCCCACCCAGACCTACCGCCACAACTCCGGCGGCGAACCGGCGGAGATTCCCCGGCTGACCTGGCAGGAGCTGAGGGATTTCCATACCCGCTTCTACCATCCCAGCAACGCCTTTTTCTTCAGCTACGGCGATCTGCCCCTGGAAAAACACCTGCAGACGATCCAGGAGCAGGCCCTGGAGGGCTTTGAGCCCCGTGCGGTGGACAGCGAAGTGCCGCCGGAGCAGCACCTGAACGAGCCGCGTCGGGTGACCGAAAGCTATCCGCTCGACCCCGGCCAGCCGACCCGCAACAAGAGCATGGTTCAGGTCGCCTGGCTGACCTGCGATATCACCGACACCTTTGACCGGCTGGCCCTGTCGCTGCTCGCCAACCTGCTGCTCGGCAACCCGGCGGCCCCGCTCTACAAGGCCCTGCTCGACTCCAGACTGGGCGCCAACCTGGCTCCGGGCATAGGTTATCACGACGACTATCGCACCACCTATTTTGCCGCGGGTCTGCAGGGGACCGACCCGGAACAGGCGGAGGCCATCGAGAAGCTGATTCTCGCCACCCTGGAAAAAGCGGCCCGCGAAGGGTTTTCCGGAGACCGGATCGAGGGGACCATCCATCGCCTCGAGTTCTCCAACAAGGAGGTCACCGGAGACAGCTATCCCTACCCGCTGGCGTTGCTGATGCGGATCATGGGCCCCTGGATTCACGGCGGAAACCCGGTGGCGGCGCTGCAGCTCGACGAAAACCTCGACCGACTGCGCCGGGAACTCGACCAGGGACCGTTTTTCCAGAACCTGATCCGCCGCTACCTGCTCGACAACCGGCATCGGGTCACCCTGACCCTACAGCCCGACCCGACCCAGAAGGAACGGGAGGACCAGGCCACCGCCGCGGTCCTTGAATCGCTCAAGGCCTCGCTGAGCGAAACGGAACGTCAGGACATCTTGCGACGCGCCGAGGAGCTGCAGCAGGCCCAGGAGGCCGAAGAGGATCTCTCCTGCCTGCCGACCCTGGAACTGAGCGACATCGACCCCGAAGAGCCGCCGGTCATCGCCGAAACCTCCCAAGAGGAGGGCCAGACGGTGCACTGGTTTGACCAGCCGACCAACGGCATCGGCTACCTGAGTGCCCACCTCGACCTCGACGGCCTGCCCGAGCCCCTGCTGCCCTACCTGCCCATGTTCTGCACCCTGCTGACCCAGATTGGGGCATCGGGCTACAGCTACCTGGAGATGGCCGAGCGGATGGAGGCGGCCACCGGCGGGATCAGCTTCCGCACCGCCATCCTCGAAGCCCCGCAGCACCTCGATGGGGCCCGCTCGCTGGTGGAAATCAAGGCCAAGGCCCTGGAGCGCAATCAGCAAAAGATGTTCGGGATCCTGAGCGATATTTTCGCCGGGCCTGATTTCACCGACCGGCAGCGCCTGCACACGGTCATCAACCAGATCAAGACCTCGCTGGAGAACAGCATCCCCGGTTCCGGCCACAGCTACGCCGCCCGCAGCGCCGCCAGCCGCCTCACTCCCGGCGCCCGGCGGCGCGAGATGTGGAACGGCCTTGAGCAGGTGCATCTGATCAAGCAGACCGCCGAACTCGAGCCCGACCAGCTCGACGCGGTGGTCGAACGGCTCTCCGCCATCGCCGGCCATCTGCTGCACCGGGAAAGACTCGCCTGCGCGATAACCGCCGAACAGTCCTCCTTTGCCGCGATCGGCGCCGGGCTGCGTCCGTTTCTGGCCGGCCTGTCTTCGGCAAACCCGGGGGAGGCCGGGGCCGTCGAGCCCTTCGTCCCCCAGCCCCTGCATCGGGGCTGGATTACCTCGGTACCGGTCAACTATGTCTCCCGGGTGTTCCGCACCGTCCCCTTCACCCACCCCGATGGCCCCGCCCTGCTGGTTCTGGCCAAGCTGCTGCGGGCCAACTACCTGCACCGCGAAATCCGTGAAAAGGGCGGAGCCTACGGCGGCATGGCCTCCTGCGACCCCGAGGCCGGAATTTTCGCCATGCTCTCCTACCGCGATCCCCAGCTGGTGCGCACCCTCAAGGTCTACGACGAGGCGGTCGGCTGGGCGGTTTCCGGCCGCTACGATCAGGAGGCGATCAAGGAGGCGGTGCTGGCGGTCTTCAGCGATCTCGACCGCCCCCTCTCGCCGGGCGGAAAAGGGAGTCGGGAATTCGCCAACCTGCGCCAGGGGCTGACCCTTGCGATGCGCAACGAACAGCGCCGGCGGATTCTCGCCATCGACCGCCAAACCTTGACGGCGGCCGCCGAAAAATATCTGCAGCAGGGCCGGCAAGGCTCTTCGGTGGCGGTCATTGCCGGCGAAGAGGCGCTGACCAAGGCCAACGCCGAGCTTGGGCAGGAAGCGCTGGAAATCCATAAAATCTAGGAGCCTGTCGCCCACAATCCCTTCGGCATTCAGGTTCGGCCAGCCGTCGGCGGGGAAGGTTCGAGCCAGGAACCGCACCCCGGCGGTCTTGCGGTTGTTCCAGGAAAAAGGCCAGGCCCCCAGTATTTTAGGCTGGTCAAGCGTTGGATTTTCCGTGTTGCAACAGGAGGATTTCGGAAATCAGAACAAACGCCCTGCCTTCAGAGGATTATCCGGCGCCTTCCCGTTATCGGCCGGAGTGGCGCATTGGTGCAGTTGACTTCTGGGGCGGGACGGAATTGGCTAGGTAAGATCCGGTAACCACCAGAACTCCCCCGGTCATCAGAGACAGGGTCAAGGGCTCGCCAAGGATAACGGTGGCCAGCAGGACACCGTTGACCGGCACGAAATTGATAAAGACGGCAGCGCGCGACGGGCCGATTAGTTGAATTCCTTGAAAATACCAGAGGAAACCGACCACCGTACCGAACATGCCGAGATAGGAAATTGACAACCAGGCTGCCGGAGGATAGTCGAGACCGTCGAAGAAACTGCCGTGCGGTATCGCTACCACAAGGAGCAGCAGAGTACCGGCGACAGATGAATAGCAGACAGCGGCCAGCGGGGTAAGCCCACGCATGGCGGTTTTGCCGATCACCGAATAGAGGGTCCAGGACAAGACACAACCGAAAATCAGCAGTTCGCCCCATCCGATCCCGGCATCGAAAACCGACAGCGGTTGACCGCGGGTGATGACGATAATCGCACCGGTGATCGACAGCATGATACCAAAGACACGTCTCGCAGGGAGAGCCTCTTTGTGAATCAGTGTCGAGGCGAGAGTGATGAAAACCGGGTTGAGGGCGATAATCAGGGAAGCGCGTCCGGCCCCGATCAGGGTCAGGCCGTTAAAGAAGAACAGATTGTAGGCCAAGATGCCGGTGGCGCCGAGAGCGGTAATCACCACCAGTTGCCTGGCGGACAGGCGAGGCAATCCCTCACGGTGCCAGGTAATGGCCAGCAGCAACAGTGAAGCAATGGCAAAACGGAAAAAAGCGGCTGAGACGGGATGTACGGTGCCGACCAGACTGCGACCGGCAACAAAGGTTCCTCCCCAAAAAAAAGCAACCAGAAACAGTCTGGTGTAGGTGGCAATCACAAAAGTTCCTCACGCCGAAAAGAGTCAAGGTAGTGATCGTTGACCAGACCGCTGATCTGCATAGAAAATGGTCGATCCTGTTGTTGAAGAAGATAGCATTCCCCCGCTAAACCACTATCGGCTGAGGGGTGATGGGCTACGGCCAGTTTCGCAATACTTTGCTTTTTTTCAGCGATCTGTTAAACAGGTCATGAAGCGGCGAAGACAAGGAAACAAATGGCAAGAGAGCTCCTCTGGTGGGAAAAAGGCGTCATTTATCAGGTCTATCCCCGCTCCTTCCAAGACAGCGACGGCGACGGTGTCGGGGACCTGCGTGGCATCACCGACCGGCTCGACTACCTGCTCTGGCTGAGCGTCGACATCCTGTGGCTCTCCCCGGTGTTTCCATCGCCCATGGTCGACGGCGGCTATGACGTCCGCGACTACACCGACATCGATCCGCGGTTCGGGACCCTGGCCGATTTCGACGCCCTGGTGACCAAGGCGCACCGCCTCGGCCTGAAGGTGCTGCTCGACTTCGTCCCCAATCACACCTCGGAGCAGCACCCCTGGTTTTGCGAAGCCCGCGCCTCGCGCACCAATCCCCGGCGCCACTGGTATCTATGGGGCGACCCCGCTCCCGGCGGCGGCCCGCCCAACAACTGGATCAGCCACTTCGGCGGGCCCGCCTGGACCTTTGATCCGCAAACGGGTCAGTACTACGGCCACTCTTACCTGAAAGAGCAGCCGGATCTCAACTGGCGTAACCCCGAGGTGCAGGAGGCGATGCACGAGGTCCTGCGCTTCTGGCTCCAACGGGGAGCGGACGGGTTTCGCCTCGACGCCATCTGGAATCTGATCAAGGACGGCCAGTTTCGCGACAATCCCCCCAATCCCGAGTACAAGAGTGGCGAATGGCCCTACAAGGCCCTTATCCCGCGCTACTCCTGCGACCGGCCCGAAATCCACCCGATCCTGCACCGCATGCGACAGGTGGTCGAGGCCTACGGTGAAAAAATCCTGGTGGGCGAGATCTACCTGCCCCCAGAGCGCCTGGTGACCTATTACGGTTCGGCGGAAAAGCCCGAACTTCACCTGCCGCACAACTTCGAACTGCTCTTTACCCCCTGGAGGGCGGAGACGGTGGCCGCCACCGTGGAAAGGCTCGCGGGCCTGGTGCCGCCGGGCCGATGGCCGGCCTGGGTGCTGGGCAACCACGATCGCCCGCGCCTGGCCAGCCGGGTCGCACCGGACCAGGCCCGCGTCGCGGCCATGCTGCTGCTCACCCTGCGCGGGACACCGACCATCTACAACGGCGACGAGATCGGCATGGAGAACGTGCCCATCCCGCAGGAGCAGAGCCAGGACCCATGGGAAAAGAACACCCCCGGCCTGGGCCTGGGGCGCGACCGGGTCCGCACCCCGATGCAATGGAACGCTGCCCGCCACGCGGGGTTCACCACGACGATCCCCTGGCTCCCCTTGGCCGGTGACTATCGCGAACGCAACGTCGCCGCACAGATGCGCGCAGGCGATTCGCTGCTGAACCTCTACCGCGCTCTTATTCAGCTGCGGCGATGCGAACCGGCCCTGCACAAGGGCGCGTATGAAACCGTTGCCGTGACCAAGTCTCTCTACGCCTTTCGCCGCCGGCATGGGGCGGAAGAGATCCTGCTGATTCTCAATTTCGGCCCGGATCCTTTCGACTTTGCCTTGGACAAGGGGCGCATCCTTCTATCCTCCCACCTGGATCGGGGACAGGAATCTTTCTGCGGTCAAGCCCGGTTGCGCGGAAACGAGGGGGTGGTAATCCGACCTGAAGAATATGGCGAAACCAAAGTCCAATGCCATTCCGAAATGACCAGGGCGGCCGTCAGCGACTCCCGCCACAGATGCGGACGCTGTAGAATCCGCCGGATTACCGCATTGGGTGGCTGATTTTCGATCCCGGCCTTGTGTTCTGCAGAAGCCCTCTTGGAGGCCGCTTATCAGCACCCCTGCTTTCGTTTTTTAGTCCACCGCGTCGGCTCGGCGCTCCAGGGATCGTCGGGCCAGGGGTGCTTGGGGTAGCGCCCTTTGAGTTCCTTTTTTACCTCGGGATAGATCTTGTCCCAGAAGTTCCGCAAATCTTGCGTGACTTGGATGGGGCGCCGGGCAGGCGAAAGCAGGTGGAGGAGCACGGGGACCCTCCCGCCGGCCACTCGCGGGGTTTCGGCCAGACCGAATAACTCTTGGAGCTTAACCGCCAGCACCGGACCTTTTTCAGCCTGGTATTCCAACGCAACCCGCGATCCGCTTGGAACCCTCAGGTGGGTCGGCGCCAGTTCGTCCAGGCGCCGTTGCCGTGCCCACCCCAACGCTGCTTTCAACGGCTCGACAAGATCCAGGCGGGCCACGTCCGACCGCGACCGGACGTGGGACAGAAACGGTCCAAGCCACGATTCGAGGGAACTCAGCAAGGCTTCCGGGGTGAAATCGGGCCAATCCTCCTCGGGAAAGGTCGCCGAGACAAAACGTACTCGGGCTGCCAACCGGCCCGCTTCCGCGGTCCAGTTCAGGGCTTCCGGTCCCATCCGGCGGATTCCGTCCAGAACGGCACCAACGGTCTCCTCCAAAGCGGGCTGAACGGGGCGGCTGGCCAGAACCAGCGCCCCCAGCCGTTGCTCCTCGCGGGCAATCACCCGCCCTTCCCGCTCATCCCAACCGACCTCCCGCTGCCACTCCATCCGATCGCCGAACAGCTCCTCGATACTATCCGCAGCAAGGGCACTGGCGATATTGATCTGAGCTTCGCCTTGCCGCCCCCCACCAACCTCCACCGCGACAATCAATGCTTCGTCGTGCACATGGGAGCGGGAGGAAAGCCTTGCCCCCTGTCCGCTGGCCAGCAGATAACGTCTGGAACCCGGCTCTCGTTCGCGGCCAATCCGTTCGGGATAGGCCAGGGCCAGCAGTCGACCGACATCCTCTGGGTTCGGGGCGGCTCCCGTGCCCGTACTCCCCGTCTGCTTTCGCCAGAAACGTGCGGCCCGCGCTACCGAGGCGTAGCTGCCGCCATCCCTTCGGCTCCTGCGCAACCGTCCCAGGACATCGAGCCGCTCCATGACATCGCTACGCGTTTTATGACCCGTCTCAGAATTAACCCGGAACAGGTCCCGTTCCCCCAACAAAGCTGCCAGGTCGCACCCCAGTGGCAATTGGCTCCACGCCTTGGCCGCCACCAGCAGGCGGGCGATGCGTGGATGGGCGGGCAGGGAGGCCATGTGCTCCCCAAGGGGGGTGACCCGGCCCCGGGGATCAAGAGCGCCCAGCGACTCCAACAATCGGCGAGCGCCGGCCAAGGCTCCGACCGGTGGGGGATCCAGCCAGGCCAGGGCTGTCGGTTCGACGACCCCCCAACGGGCCAGTTCGAGGGCCAGCGGGGCGAGATCGGCGTTGCGGATTTCCGGCGGGGTGAACGGCAACAGGCTGCCGTGGGCCCCCTCGGTCCACAACCGGTAGCAAACCCCAGGAGCCGCCCGTCCGGCCCGTCCGGCCCTCTGCTCGGCGCTGGCACGGGAGATTTTGACCATCTCGAGTCGCGACAGGCCGGAAGCAGGATCAAATCGGGGCTGACGGGCCAGCCCGCTATCCACCACCACCCGCACCCCTTCGATGGTCAGGCTGGTTTCAGCGATATTGGTGGCCAACACCACCCGGCGCCGCCGGGCGGGAAGTATGGCTCGTTCCTGTTCGCTGAAGGGAAGATCGGCGTACAGGGGACAGAAAAGCGGCTCCGCTGCCCCGGGGTTTGCTTCCAGGAGCTCGTGACAGCGACGAATTTCGCCGGCACCCGGCAGGAAAACCAGGAGATCGCCTTCGGTTTCCCGAAGCGCCCGCCGCACCGCAGCAGCCGTATATTCGACCACAGGCCCCGAGGGATCACGCTCTAGAAAGTGGACGTCCACCGGGTAACTACGCCCCTCGCTGGTCACCAGAGGGGCCCCGCCGAGCAACCGGGCGACCGGCTCGCCATCGAGGGTTGCCGACATCACCAGGATCTTGAGATCCTCGCGCAGCCCCGTTTGGGCATCGCGGCACAAAGCCAGGGCAAGGTCCGAATTGAGGTTACGTTCGTGAAATTCATCGAAGATGACCAATCCAATCCCTTCCAGGGTCGGGTCGGCCTGCAGCCGGCGGGTAAGAATACCCTCGGTGACCACTTCGATGCGGGTGGTGCGACAGGCTCGCCGCTCGTAGCGGATGGCGTAGCCAACGGTCCCGCCGACCTGCTCATCGAGCAACGAGGCCATGTAGCGAGCGGCGTTGGTCGCCGCCAGCCGGCGCGGTTCGAGTATCAGGATCGAGCGTCCGGCCAGCCAGGGCGCATCGAGCAGCGCCAGCGGCACCCGGGTGGTCTTGCCCGCCCCCGGCGGCGCCTGCAACACGGCGGCGGCATGGGCGGACAGAACCGATTTCAGCTCGGGAAGGACGGTGTCGATGGGGAGAGATGAGGACATGGTCTTTTCAGTGAATCGCAGAGAGAAAGGCCGGGACCGCCGATGGTGAACAGGTTGGAAATCTCCGGGCCTCCGGGGTTAATAAATTCCGCCCTCAAGCCCGCCGCAGCACCTCCACCAGCAGCTCCGCGACCCTGACCATGTCGGCGACGCTGACCGATTCATTCACCGAATGGACATTGGTCATGCCGGTGCCGAGAATCACCGTTTCGATGCCGTGGCTGTTGAAGATGTTGGCATCCGAGCCGCCGCCGGCCGATCGGACCTCCAGCTTGCGCCCCAAGCTGCCGGCCGCCTGTTCGAGCAGGCGGATGATGCCTGCTTCACGGGGTACCGCCATCAAGGGATAGTCGGCAACCACCTCGCCTTTGACCTGGGCGCGGACCGGCCGGTCATCGATCCGGACGGCCAGTTCATGGCAGGCCTCTTCCAAGCAGGCCCTCATGTGGTCGGTCTGACGGACCAGTTTGGCCGCGTCGTGGCTGCGCGCCTCGCCCTGCAGGACCACCTTCCTGGGGACGATGTTGGTGGCCTGGCCTCCGGCGATAACCCCGATGTTGGCGGTAGTTTCGTGATCGATGCGCCCCAGGCGCATGCGGTCGATGGCCCGCGCCGCCACCTGAATGGCCGATACCCCCAGCTCCGGGGCGATGCCGGCATGGGCCTCCCGGCCGGTGATTTCATAAAGCATTTTATTGGCGCAGGGAGCCCGGTGAATGACCAGATCAACGCCGGAGGTATCGAGGGCCAGACCGCGACGGGCCGAGATCTTGCTGTAGTCAAGAAGCTTGGCGCCGAGCAGACCGACCTCTTCGCAGATGGTAACCAGCACTTCGATAGGGCCGTGGGGGATGCCGTTTTCGCGAACAACTTCCAGGGCTTCGATGATTTCGGCGATCCCCGCCTTGTCGTCGGCCCCCAGGATGGTGTCGCCTTCGCTGGTGAAGACGCCGTCCTTCAGCACCGGCGAAACCCCTTCGGTGGGACTGACCGTATCCATGTGCACCGACAGCATGAGCGGCTCGCTGTTTTTGCCCCGGGCGGGAAAACGGGCGATCAGATTTCCGCTCTGGCTGCCCGCTTTGGGTCCGGCGTCGTCCATCACCACGCGGGCCCCCAGTTCTCGGAAACGCTCCTGAAGGTAGCCGGAGATCTTGCCCTCCCCGAAGGAGGGGCTTTCTATGGCAGCCTGGCGGGCAAATTCTTGCGCCAGTCGGGTGGCATTAATCATTCTTGACCTCGCAATCCGTAAATTATCAACCGTTCCCCGGCAAAGCCGCATCGGCCTGAACCGGGGCATCGGTCCTGACCAGGTCCATCGACGGTTGCTGGTTTTGTCCTTGTGTAGCCCATTTATCGTCGGGTTTCAATAGAATTGCACCTTTGCCGACGGTGTCGCGACGGGCCAGCTCGATCCCTCGGCTACGACTGGACAACGATCACTAAAACCTGGTAACATGGCCCGGATTGGCCGAAAAACGTCTGAATCCGAATGTCATTCAGTGGGAACCGTCCCAGGTTTCCTCCCAACGTATAAAAGGGTAGAACCATTGAAGTACGATTTTAATCCTCCGACCCAGGGGCCCCAGTCGCCGCGCCGTTGCAAATGGCGGATTCCCTTGCTGTTGCTGATCCCGGCCGCTGTCGCGCTCTTTTTCGCGATGCCGGGACGGGAACCGGTCCCGGATACCGAAGCCCGCATGGAACCAACGGTTCAGGCTGAAATCAAGGCTCCCCTGCTGGCGGCGCCCGAACCGGCAATCCGCCGCGAAGTGGTTGAGGGAACCATCAGGCCCGGAGATACCATCACTGCCCTGCTGGGCAGCTTTTTCAGCCCGCAGGAGATTCATGTTCTCAACAAACAGAGCCGCGAAGTCTTTCCCCTTTCCAGCATATGTGCCGGCCAGCCCTATAAGCTCTGCACCCTGGATGGCTCCTTCGATCGCTTTGAATACGATATCGACCGTGAGGAACAACTGATCATCCGCAAGGACGATGAAGGCTTCGACATCACGCGGATACCCATTGACTACGGGGTGAAAGCGGATCAGGTACGGGGCTCGATCGTCACCAGCCTGTTCGAAGCGGTCAACGACGCCGGGGAAAATGCCGAGCTGGCCATGTCGCTGGCCGACATTTTTGCCTGGG
>NPIG01000539.1_pt4 | contig 11907 bp, 10 predicted proteins | sample 8637441 | NCBI WGS metagenome assembly NPIG01 (sample SAMN07420675, study PRJNA396082) | bioreactor metagenome | isolation source: sample BR6 brine-fed electro-methanogenic bioreactor BR | place: Japan: Kochi | collected 2016-06-14
TACTATTAAAAGTATGCCTTTGGGCATACTTTATAGTATTTTTTTATGTTAAGTTTTTAGCTATTTAACGCGAACATTTATCTAAAAACTTAATATAAAAAAGTACTTATATCAAAGCTTATACTTCTTAACCATAAGTTTACATCTTATTATCGTATTAAAATTAACAAAAAGGTTTTTTATGAGTCTTCGAGATCAAGAGTCGTTTCTGTCCAATATTCATCCCTTTGAAGTTTTAACGCCAGAACAAATGAGTCTTTGTATTAAAAATATGGACATTGCCTATTATCCTAAAGATACTATAATTATAAGCCCTGAAAAAGTCTCTACTAATTTCTTTATTATTATTAAAGGAACCGTTCATGAGTATAATGAAGAAGAGATGGTTATGGACTTTCATCAAGAAGACTCTTTTGATGCCAACTCATTAATTTATGGAAAAACCAAACACAATTTTAAAGTCTATGAAGATTTAATTTGTTATGAATTAAAAAAAGAGACTTTTTTAAATCTTATTGAAAATAACAGTGAATTTAAGAACTTCTTTTTAAACAATTTGGTCAATAAAATTCAAGATTTAAAAAACAAAGAGTTTACTTCAGAACTCTCTTCATATATGATTGCACGTGTAGATGATACGGTTATTCATGAAAGTTGCGTGGTTGATGTGGGAACAAAACTTATTGATGCCATTCAAAAATCCATGGAGTACAAAACTTCAACGATTATCGTTCGCAACGGTTTGGAATATGGAATTATTACTGACTCTTTATTAAAAAAGAAAGTCCTTTTAGAAGGACGAGATTTAACCATTCCCGTAGAAGACATTGCTATATTCCCTCTTATTTCTGTTCAAAATGATGATTACTTATTTGATGCTTTTAGCTTACTCATTAAAAATAACATCAAACGAATTGGAGTTAAAAACTCCAAAGGCGAAATGATTGGTGTCTTAGAACAAATCGATGTATTATCGCATTTTGCCAATCACACCTATGTAGTTGATTCTAAAATCAAAAAAGCCAAAACCATTGAAGATTTAAAAGAGGCCAGTAATGAGCTGATTAATACGATTAAAACACTCAATGCCAAAGGGGTAAAAGTTCATCATATCTCTAATCTAATTGGACAATTAAATCTTAAAGTGTATCGAAAACTCTATCAACTTGTTGTGCCAAAAGAGCTTCAAAAAGATGCCTGTTTTATTGTTATGGGAAGTGAAGGACGAAATGAACAAATTATCAAAACCGACCAAGACAATGCTTTGGTAGTGTGTGATAATGTGGATGTTGAGCAATATCGGCCCTATATGAATAATATGACCGATATTCTCATTGACTTTGGATACCCACGATGTGAGGGCAATATTATGGTTTCCAATCCTTTTTGGTGTAAAACGGTCAGTGATTATAAAAAAGAGACGGCTAAATGGATTGAAGCCCCTGATATGCAAAATTATATGGATTTGGCGATTTTCTTTGACTCTTTTGCCGTTGCGGGAAATAAAGAGTTACTGATTAATTTAAAAGACGATTTATTTAATAAACTGCACGACAAAGATGTCTTCATGGCTTATTTTGCCCGTGCAACATTGACATTTGAAACTCCCAGTAAAATAGCCAATTTTATGACCAAAACCCATAACATTGATATTAAAAAAACAGGGGTTTTTCCTATTGTTCAAGGGGTGAGAAGCTTGGCATTACGAGAACGAATTCGAGAAACCACCACCATTAAACGAATTAAATTGCTTGTTCAAAAAAAAGTTTTAGACTCAGAACTCGCCAGTGAACTGCTTGAAGCTTTTGATGTGTTAAATACCATTCGACTCAAAGCACAACTGCAAAAATTACAAGATGCCAAAACCATTGATAACTTAGTCGATACTCACACATTAGGAAAAATTGAAAGGGATTTGCTCAAAGACAGTTTTAGTATTGTAACGAACTTTAAAAAGTTTATCACCTATACATTTAAAATAGATAAGATTTCATAATGTTTCAACAATTCCTTAAAAGATGGCATAAATCAAAACTCAACGATAAGCGGTTTTTGTTCTTATTTGATGAAGAACCCACCGATGAATATGTCTGTTTAGATTGTGAAACTACGGGATTAAATCCACGAAAAGATGAGATATTGTCCATTGGTGCAGTAATCATTAAAGAGAATAAAATTTTAATGAGTAAAACGCTTAATATTTTTGTCAAACCCTCTAAAAATGTCACTGAGGATTCCATTAAAATTCACCAAATCAGACCTATTGATTTAGAGCATGCCATCACCCCTCAAGAAGCCATATTTGAACTCTTAGATTTTATAGGCAATCGTGCTATTGTTGGATATTATATTAAGTTTGATGTTGCGATGATCAATAAATATACTCGACAACTTTTAGGCATTAAACTGCCTAACCGAACCATTGAAGTTTCATCAATGTATTATAAAACTCGACAAAAAAACTCAGAGTATCAATTTGTTGATTTAAAATTTGATACCATTATGAAAACATTAAATATTCCAGAATTGGGAAAACATGATGCTCTTAATGATGCCATTATGACCTCCATGATGTTTTTAAAATTAAAAGATATGACGCCCGCTCATTCAACCTTTTACGAAGGTTAATTCAACCTTAAAGTACTCTCTTAACACTTCATTTTTGTTTCATTTTGTTACATGATTTCTTCCTTAACTTAACTTTACCTTAATCTTTTTTGATGATAGCTTGACATTATCTTATTGATGTATAATATCGGTTGGTTTATTCAATGCTATTTTATTGCTATGTTGACGCTATTTTGTTGCTATTAATGGCTCTTTTTTTTGTAGAAAATAGCATTGAATTCAAAAAGAATCTCTTAAAATTGACCATATTTTAAGAATTACATGGAGGAATGTATGAACAACGAATTGGTTCAAAGGATTAAATCAAATCCTAAATATCAGGAGTTAGTTTCAAAAAGAAATGCTTTTTCATTGAAACTATCAATATTTGTCTTGGCTATGTTTTATAGCTTTGTATTGGTCATTGCTTTTAATAAAGAGTTACTGGCTATTCGACTTGGTGAGGGCGTAATGACAGTTGCTTTTCCAGTAGGTGCTGCAATTATTCTAATTAGTTTTCTTACAACATTAATTTATGTAAGAAGAGCCAACACAGAATTTGAAGAATTAACTCAAAGTATTAAAGATGATGTAAAGGATTTATTATAATGTTAAAAATCATAACCATATTAAGTCTGTTCGTGCTTGCAATGTTTGCTGCAGGTGATGCAACTTTTGAAGGAAAACGAGATTTAAATGTCTCTGCAATAATCATGTTCTTTATCTTTATTGCTGGAACATTAGGAATTACGAAGTGGGCAGCAAGTAAAACAAAATCTGCCAGTGATTTTTACACCGCAGGGGGAGGCATCTCTGGTTTTCAAAACGGTTTGGCTATTGCAGGAGATTATATGTCTGCCGCAGCATTTTTAGGGGTTTCTGGTTTGATTTATCTTAAAGGCTATGATGGCGTTATTTATGCTGTCTCTTTTTTAGTGGGTTGGCCAGTTATTCTGTTTTTTATGGCAGAAAAATTGCGTAACTTAGGAAAATTTACTTTTGCCGATATTGCGGCGTATCGATTGGGACAAAAAGAGATACGAACACTCGCTGCTTTTGGTTCGTTAAGTGTAGTAGTATTGTATTTAATTGCTCAAATGGTAGGTGCAGGAAAGCTCATCCAAGTTTTATTTGGTATGGAGTATGAGTATGCCGTTTTTATGGTGGGAGCATTAATGATTATTTATGTCACTTTTGGAGGAATGTTAGCAACAACTTGGGTACAAATTATTAAAGCGTGCTTATTGCTTTCAGGGGTTTCATTTATGGCAGTGATGGTGTTATACCATTTTAATTTTTCATTTGAATCATTGGCAGTTAAAGCCGTTGAAAACCACACATTAGGAGAAGCCATTTTAAGTCCAGGTGGATTTATTTCCGACCCAATTTCAGCCATTTCATTGGGAATGGCATTGATGTTAGGAACGGCAGGACTTCCTCACGTTTTAATGCGATTTTTTACTGTCGGTAATGCCAAAGAAGCTCGAAAATCAGTCGTATATGCCACAGGATTTATTGCCTATTTTTGGGTTATTATTACCATTGTTGGATTTGGTGCCATTGCATTTTTAAACAGTGCAGATGGAGCACAATATTTTGTTGATGGCACTTTATTTGGTGGAAATAACATGGCTTCTGTTCACTTATCGCATATGTTAGGTGGAAATGCCTTTTTAGGATTTATTTCAGCGGTGGCATTTGCAACCATTTTAGCAGTTGTTTCAGGATTAACTTTAGCAGGGGCATCGGCAATTTCGCATGATATTTATGCCAATGTCATTAACCCAGAAGCTTCCGATGAAAAAATTGTCAAAATTTCAAAAATAACGGTTGTAATTGTAGGAATTATAGGGGTAACCTTAGGAATTGCTTTTGAATCTCAAAACATTGCCTATATGGTTGGTTTGGCATTTGGAATAGCAGCAAGTGCTAATTTCCCTATTTTATTCTTATCAATTTATTGGCGAGGACTCACCACAAAAGGGGCTTTTATTGGAGGATTTATTGGTCTTATTACAGCAGTAACTCTTGTGATTTTAGGACCCAATGTTTGGGTTCAAATTTTAGGCAATAAAGAAGCTATCTTCCCTTATGCTCACCCTGCACTCTTTTCTGTTACAGTAGCCTTTTTAGGGATTTGGTTATTTTCTAAAATGGACAGTTCTCCCAGAGCAAAACAAGAAAGAGAACTCTTCAGAGCTCAAAATGTCAGAGCCAACACAGGCATTGGTGCATCAGGAGCTGTTGATCATTAAGCCTTTTTGTTACTAAAGAGTTTCACTCTTTAGTAACACCAAATAAGTTATATAAAATAAATTGTGTGCTAAACTTTTTTTTGAATATATCAAAAAACTAATATTTGGAACACCTATGAGTATTCTCGAACAAACCACCTTTATAAAAAACATTCACCCTTTTGACAATTTAAGCCGCCCTCAACTTGAAGAGATCGCACAAAATTTAGATATTGTTTACTTTAAAAAGAATGAAATCATTCAAAGCAAAGGCAGTCAACCTGAAAAACTCTATTTTATTATCAAAGGTTTGGTGCAAGAAAGAAAAGAGGATGAAGTCATCTCGTTGTACTCCATTAATGAACTCTTCGATGCCAAATCCGTTGTAGAAAATTATTGTAAGAACTCATTTATAACGGCACAAGAAACGATTTGTTATGCCTTAAACCGTGATTTATTTATTCGTATCTTACATGAAAATCCGTTTTTAGAGAGTTACTTTTTTCAATCCATTTCACAAAAGCTCAATGCCAATATTTCCAATGAGAAAAACAGAGATTTAGCCAATATCATGGTGGCAAAAGTCAAAGATGCCAATGTACACAAAGCAGTTATTATTCCCTATGAAACCACCATTTATGAAGCGGCTTTACGCATAAAAAAAGAGAAAGTTCCTACGTTGTTATTGCAAGATACGCAAGGAGATATTTATATTGTCACGGATTCTGATTTCAGACAAAAAGTGATTCTAAATCGTATGGATTATGATGATATTGTTGGAAAAATTTCCACCAAAGGTATTATCAGTGTTAATGAAAATGACTTTTTATTTAACGCTCAACTGCTTATGACCAAACATGGCATAAAACGAGTCGTTGTAACCAATAACGATGAAAAAATCATTGGAATTATTGACCAAATTTCACTCTCTTCATTTTTTGCAACACACACATTTTCGGTTTCCAATAAAATTGAAAAAGCTGAAACAATAGAAGAGCTTAAAGAAGCCAGTCATTCGTTTATCAAAATTGTACGCTCACTCAATGCCAAAGGGGTAAAAATCGATTTTATCTCGAAACTCATTAATCAACTCAATCAAAAAGTAATGAACAAACTCTTTTTGATTACGGCTCCTGAAGTATTAATTGGCAAATCATGTTTGGTGGTTATGGGAAGTGAGGGAAGAGGAGAACAAGTTTTAAAAACGGATCAAGACAATGCCTTGATAGTTGCAGATGATTGTGAAATTTCCCAAGAAGAGTTAATGGCGTTTACCCATGAATATACGGAACATTTGGTTGATTTTGGATTTCCCCGATGTGAAGGTAATATCATGGTTTCCAATCCCTATTGGTGTCGAAGACACAAAGAGTTTAAAGATCTGATTTTCTCTTGGATTACCAATAAAACAGGGGATGACTTTATGAATCTTGCCATTTTCTATGATGCCGTTTGTGCCAGTGGAGACAAAGAGTTACTGCAAAGTTTAAAAGAGTATATCTTTAAAATTGGCGCCACGTCTCAAAGCTTTTTTATGCATTTTGCTAAAATTATTACCACCTTTCATGTACCACTTGGTTTTTTTGATGGCTTTGTTTTTGACAGCGACAATAAAGAGCACTCACATGAAATTGATATTAAAAAAGGGGGGATTTTTATTTTAGTGCAAAGCATTCGGAGTTTAAGTTTAGAACATAAAATATTAAAAACCAATACCATTCGCCGAATAAAAGAACTCAACAAATTAGCAGTTTTAGAAGATGAATTTACCCAAGAACTCATTGAAGCGTTTAATTTCTTATGCACCATAAAACTCAAATCCAATCTTTCAAAACTGGATGCGGGTATTAAAATAGATAACTACATTAACCCCGATGATTTAAATACCATGGAAAAAGATTTGCTTAAAGACAGTTTTAAAATCGTGAATAAGCTAAAGAAAAAACTTGAATATCACTATAAGTTGAACTATGTTTAGACGCATAAAAAATCATTTTAACAAAAAGAGACTGACCGACCCACACTATTTGTATTTATTTGATAAACCCACCAAAGATGAGTTTGTCTGTTTTGATTGTGAAACCACAGGTTTGAATGTTTTAAACGATGATATTATCTCCATAGGTGCTGTTATTATCAAAAATAACACCATTGTTGCCAGTCAAAAATTTGTCAAATACGTCAAACCCAAAACCAAACTGCAAATTGATGCCATAAAAGTTCATCACATACGAGAGTGTGATTTACTTGAAGCCGAAGAGATACAAGAGGTCTTAAAAGAGTTTTTAGAATTTATTGGCAATCGTATTTTAGTGGGGTATTATTTGGAATTTGATATTGCCATGGTCAATAAATATCTTAAAAATATGTTGGGCATTACGTTACCCAATAAAGCCTTAGAAGTTTCAGCATTGTATCATGATTGGAAAATTGAGGCCATTCCACAAGGGCATATTGATTTACGATTTAACACCATTTTAAAAGATTTAAATCTTCCTCAATTGAGTAAACATGATGCGTATAATGATGCTATTATGAGTGCCATGATGTTTTTAAAACTCAAAAATCAACCCAAAGTTAAAATTTAGTCAATCTAAATTTTGCTATAATAGATAAATTTATCACAAAGGTTTAACCATGTTAATATTTATTTTAAATGCAGGAAGTTCCTCATTAAAATACCAATTAATGAATCATGCTACGCACAGAGTTTTAGCATCAGGTTTGTGCGAAAGAATTGGAATTGATGGACGAATTATCCATGAAGCCAATGATTTAAAAACAACCACAGATATTGACTTTCCTACGCACAAAGAAGCCATCGAATATGTTCTTAAACTCTTAGTGGAAGGCAAACAAAAAGTTATTGATACAATTGAACATGATATTGATGCGATTGGGCACCGAGTCGTTCATGGAGGAGAATACTTTAATCAAAGCGTTTTAATTGATGATTCTGTCATACGAAAATTAGAAAAACTCATTCCCTTGGCGCCTTTACACAATCCTGCTCATATTTTGGGCATTAAAATCTGCTTAGAACTTATGCCTGGAAAACCCAATGTAGCTGTTTTTGATACGGCATTTCATCAAAGTATGCCCGCTTGCAATTATATGTATGCCATTCCTTATGAAGATTATACGGAACATAAGGTACGAAAATATGGTTTTCATGGAACAAGTCACTCATTTGTCTCAAAAGAAGCAGCCAAACTCTTAAATAAAAAAGATTCTAAAGTCATAGTATGCCATTTGGGTAATGGTTCTTCAATTTGTGCGGTTAAAGAGGGAAAATCCATGGATACTTCTATGGGCTTAACGCCATTAGAGGGATTAATGATGGGAACACGATGCGGTGATTTAGACCCAGCTGTATTGGCCTATTTAATGGAAAAGAAAAATATGAGTGCCAATGAAGTGGTTGATTATCTTAACAAAAAATCAGGACTTTTAGGTGTTTCAGGTATCAGTTCAGATTTACGAGAAATCATAGAAGCCAGTGCAAAAGGGGATGCCAGAGCCTCTTTAGCCATTGACATTCAATGCAATCGCATTAAAAAATATATCTGCTCTTATGCAGGTGTTATGGGAGGAGTTGATGCCATTTGTTTTACCGCAGGTATTGGAGAAAATGCCGATTTAATACGAGAAAAAGTCTGCTCTGGTTTAGAGTTTATGGGCATAGAAATTGATAAAGATAAAAATAAAATACGAAACAGCAACACAAGAGAAATCAACACAGATAGCTCACGCGTTAAAATTTTTGTCATTCCCACCAATGAAGAGTTTGTCATCGCAAACGATACGTATAACTTAACAAAAGCTTAATGCTTTTGTTAAAGATTATACTTTTTCTTTCAAATTCACTTAAAAAATCACAAAATAGAACGATTAAATATTACCATTCTTCACAAAATTAAATTTTATTTTCAAAAATGTTAAATTTGTGTACATTTTTGAAAATATAATATAGAATATTCTTTCTACAAGGTTAGAAATTAAAATGCTATTTTAATGCTATGCTTTTAATTTATAATCTTTATTCACTAAATTAGAAAGGAATATTAAATGGGTCTAATTGATAGTATCAAAGAAAATGCTAAAAAAGAGCTAAAAACAATCGTACTTCCAGAGCCTGAAGACGAAAGAGTTTTAAAAGCAACTCAACAAGTCTTAGCGGAAAAAACAGCCAATGTTGTTCTAATTGGAAATCCACAAACTATTCAAGCTGATGCAGCTAAATGTGGAGCCAACATTGAGGGTGCAACAATCATTGATCCTAAAAACTGTGCCAATATCGACACCTATGTCAATGAATTGGTTGAATTGAGAAAATCTAAAGGATTAACAGCAGATCAAGCCAAAGAACTTTTAACAACTGAACCAAGATTTTTTGGTTGTATGATGGTAAGACTTGGTGATGCTGATGGTTTGGTTGCTGGTTCTAACTCACCTACTGCGAATGTTTTAAGAGCTGCTATTCAAGTGATTAAAACTGCTCCTGGTATTAAAACTGTATCTTCAGCTTTTGTTATGGAAACTGCTGATGGTAAATTTGGAGACAATGGATTATTACTTTTTGCCGATTGTGCTGTTTTACCTGATCCAAACGCTGAACAACTTGCCGATATTGCAGCTTCAACAGCAGCTACGGCTAAAAGTGTGGTTGGATTAGAGCCAAGAGTTGCGATGCTATCATTTTCAACTATGGGAAGTGCAGAACATCCACTTGTTGATAAAGTTAAAAATGCCGTACAAATTTTAAAAGACAGAAACGTAGATTTTGCTTTTGACGGTGAAATGCAAGCAGATGCCGCAATTGTTGAAGCCATTGGTAAGAAAAAAGCACCTGACTCAAAAGTAGCAGGAACTGCCAATATTTTAGTATTCCCTGATTTACAAGCTGGAAACATTGGATACAAACTCGTACAACGATTTGCCAACGCCGATGCACATGGACCAATTGTACAAGGTTTAGCAAAACCTGTAAATGACCTTTCAAGAGGTTGTTCAGTTGAAGACATCTCAAATTTAGTTGCCATTACTGCAACACAATGTAAATAATAAAAAACAAAGGAAACAACACATGATAGTATTTATTTTAAATGCAGGAAGCTCATCGTTAAAATACCAATTAATGAATCCAATCAGCAAAGAAGTTTTAGCATCGGGATTATGCGAAAGAATTGGAATTGACGGAGTTTTAAAACATGAATTTGGTGACGATAAAAAGTTAAAACTTGAAGTTTCAATGCCAACACACAAAGAGGCCATTGAATTGGTTTTAAAAACTTTAACTGACGGTGAAGGTAAAGTAATTAACTCTATTGATGACATTGATGCCATCGGTCACAGAGCCGTTCACGGAGGAGAAGAGTTCTCTGGTTCAGTTATGGTAACAGACAGAGTCATTGAAAAAATGAAAGAGTTAATTCCATTAGCTCCTTTACACAATCCTGCCAATATCATGGGAATGGAAATTTGTCAAGAATTAATGCCAGGTAAACCAAATGTTGCGGTATTTGACACAGCATTTCACCAAACAATGCCTGATTATGCGTATATGTATCCACTTCCTTATGAGCAATATGAAAAACATAAAGTGCGAAAATATGGTTTCCACGGAACAAGTCACTTCTTTGTTTCCAATGAAGCAAGAAATATGTTAGACAAAAAACACAACACCAGAATTATTGTTTGCCACTTAGGTAACGGTTCTTCTGTTTCTGCGGTTTTCAATGGTAAATGTATTGATACTTCTATGGGTCTTACTCCTGTTCAAGGGTTAATGATGGGGACAAGATGTGGAGATATTGGAGCAGGTGCTTTACAATATATGATGGAAAAAGAGGGATTAACCATTAAAGAAACACTTGATGTTTTAAATAAAAAATCAGGTATTTTAGGAATCTCTGGAAAATCTTCTGACTTAAGAGAAGTATTAGAAGGAAGAGAAAATGGAGATGAAAGATGCCGATTAGCAGTTGATATGATTGCGTATATTATCAAAAAATATGTCGGTTCTTACGCTGCTGCACTTGATGGAGTCGATGCGTTATGTTTCACAGGTGGTATTGGTGAAAATGCTGCGTTAATTCGAGAAAAAGTGTGTGCAGGATTAGACTACATGGGATTAAATATTGACCCTGTAAAAAATAATAAACGTTGTTCATTAGCAAGAGATATTTCTACGAATGGTTCTACGGGAAGAATTTTTGTTATTCCTACCAATGAAGAGTATGTTATTGCTAACGATACCTATAAAGTGGTTACGTCAGGTACAGCTGATGCACCCAAAAAAGCGACGTGTGATTAATACTTAGTTTATTAAAAAAGGCAGAAAAGGTTTTCCTTTTCTGCCTTTTTATTTATCTCTACAGTATAAACAACATTACCCCGCAATTAATACGCTTTTAACCCATCCATAAAATTAAGTGAAAAGTGAGAAAAAGCTTCACTCATCATTTTATCCAAGAAACGGTCAAACTTATCCTCTTTTACCCAAATAGGCTTTTGGATACCGCTGAGTTTATACAACTCATTTTGAGCAAAACTCAATGTAGCGACTTCATCAATAAGCCCTACACTTTTAGCTTGTCGAGCGGTAAAAATATGAGCATCGGCATATTTTTCGTGTTCATCTACTTTGAGTTTCCGAGCCATGGCAACATCTGAAACAAACATGGTATATGTGTCATTAATAACGTGTTCAAGCTCTTGCTTTTCATAACTGTTCCACTCTCGTGCAAAAGTTCCTGCTTCTTTATATCGCCCTACTTTAACAGTTTGAGTTTGTACCCCAATTTTTTGCATTAACTCTTCAATATTAGCCCCTTGAAAAATCACACCAATTGAACCTATCATACTTCCTGGATTTGCCACAATTTTAGATGCCCAAATTGACGCATAATAACTTCCACTTGCCATAACACCACTGGCATAAGCTACAACAGGTTTTTTAGCGGTCAGTTCTTTAATCGCATAAGCGATTTCAACCGAGGGAGCAACTGCCCCACCAGGAGAGTTGACATTAAGTAATACCCCTTTAATGTGCTCATTGTTTGAA
>NPIG01001500.1_pt1 | contig 11896 bp, 11 predicted proteins | sample 8637441 | NCBI WGS metagenome assembly NPIG01 (sample SAMN07420675, study PRJNA396082) | bioreactor metagenome | isolation source: sample BR6 brine-fed electro-methanogenic bioreactor BR | place: Japan: Kochi | collected 2016-06-14
GAAACCCCGGGGGAGGGCGGTATGGCGTCTCAATTGCCGAATATCCTGCTGATCACAACGGACCAACAGCGCTATGACGCGGCAGGCGGCGCGGGGCCGTCTTTTCTGCGCACGCCGCACTTCGACCACCTCTGCCGGGAGGGCATCCGCTTCGACGCGTTCCGCGCGGACTGTCCGGTGTGCGTGCCCGCGCGCGTGTCGATCATGACCGGGAAGACGGTCTTCGCGCACGGCATGGACATCAACGGGGAGACGGCGCGGGTGATGGGGAGGGAGGACACGCTGCCGGCGCTCCTGCGGGCGCAAGGCTATCAGACGGCGGCGGTGGGCAAGATGCATTTCGGGCCCATGCGCTCCCGGCACGGCTTCGAGGAGATGATCATCCTCGACGACTACTACCGCGAGATGCGCCGCGCGGGGCACGCCTGCCAGCCCATGCGCCACGGGCTCGGCCAGAATGAACTGTACCCCGGCATGGCGACGGTGCCGGAAAGCCTCACCGTGACCAGTTGGATTGCGGAGCAGTGCGTGTCTTATATCCGCGACCGGCGCGACCCCAGTTGCCCGTTCTTCCTCTGGGCGTCGTTCAGCAAGCCGCACCCGCCGCTCGACCCGCCGGAACCCTACTACTCCATGTACCGCGATTGCGCGATTCCCGGGCCCGTGTTCGGAGACTGGAGCGAGAGCGCGCAGTGTCCGGTGCCGTTCGCGCGGCACCGCGAGTCGTGGAGTTGCGACCTGGTGCCGACTGAGGTGATTCGCGAGGCGCGCGCCGCCTATTACGGGCTGATTACGCAGGTCGACTACAACCTGGGACGTATCTTCGCCGCACTGCAGGACCGGGACCTGTTCAACAACACGTTGATCGTGTACCTGTCCGACCACGGCGAGTTTCTGGGCGACCACCATTCGGGCGGCAAGTTCACGTTTCACGAGGCGTCGGCGCACGTGCCCTGCGTGATTCGGCTGCCGCGCGATTGGGAGGGGCGCGAGGCCGGCGTTTGCAGCGGCCTGCTCGCAACCCACGCAGACATCCTGCCCACGCTGCTGGGCGCCGTGGGCGCGGCGGCGCCCGCCGCGTGCGACGGCGCCGACTTGCTCGAATCACTCCGCGCCGGCGCGCCGGCGCGTGAATACCTCGAAGCGACGGCCGAGCAGGGCATGTACTTCGCCATCACCGACGGGCGCTGGAAGTTTATCCACTACCCGGAGGGCGGCGGGGAGCAGTTGTTCGACCTGGAGAGCGACCCGCGGGAACTGCATGACCTCGCGGGTGTTGAAGCCCATCGGGGGGAACGCGACCGGCTGCGCGAGGAAATGATCCGCCGCCACGAGGCGCGGGGCTCGGTGTGGGTGCGCCACGGCGAGTTGGTTGAACTGCCGTTGCGCCAGGAGTCGGAGCAGGCGCGGCGCGCGCGGCCCTGGCCGGGGTATCACACCGACCACTGCGGACTGGATGTCTGCCACTGACGCACCCCGAACCGCGGTTGCAGCGCCTCGCATGGGCCGGGGGGGATAGTATGCGCACTCGAAACGGACTTTTGTACAATCCGCCGCTTGTCGCGGGGCGGCCACATTTGGCATACTTGCCGAAACTATCAGGTTTTCATTGAATCTGGCACCCAACAGTCACGTGGGAGGAGCTATGGGAGAGGCGAGTTTCGGGTTGGCCGGTATCGATATCGCTATCATCATTCTGTACATGGTGGGCGTTTTCGTACTGGGCACGTTCTTCGGCAGGTATGTCAAGGACGCGGGCGACTTCTTCATCGCCGGCAAGGCATTGCCGTTCTGGGCCATCGGCATGTCGATCGTGGTGAGCGACATCGGCGCGATGGATTTCGTGGGTGTGGCCGGTTCGGCCTACACGCACGGCATCTCGGTGGCGAATTTCGACTGGATGGGCTCGATGCCCGCCATGGTTTTCGCCGCGTTCATTTTCGTGCCCTATTTCTGGCGCTCGGGTGTGTTCACGATTCCCGAGTTCCTCGGGCGCCGCTACAACGCGGGCGTGCAGATGATTCACGGTTCCATTTGGGCGGTGTTCATGTTCACCATGCTCTCGTTGATGCTGTGGGTGACCGGCGACAACCTGATGAACACGGTGCTGGGCTGGAACCCCTACTTCGTGGTGTGGCTGATGGTCATTATCACGGGCGTGTACACCTTCTCCGGCGGGCTCAGCGCGGTGGTGATGGTGGACGTGGTGCAGCTCATCATCATGTTCGTGGGCGGGCTCGCGCTGTTGTTCCTGAGCATGTGGGAACTGGGCGGGTTCGCCGAGGTGCGCAACAAGGTCGAGGCGATGGAGCCGAAGATGCTGGTGGTGGTGCGCCAGGAACAGGACGTGGCCCAGGAGAGCGTCGCGGAGGCGTTCACCGGGGCGGGCTACACCGTAACGCACATTGAACAGCAGGACACGGTGCACCTGGTGGACGGTCAGCGTTTCGTGGTGCGCTTCGACGGGCTCGACACGCGCGGACTCGAAGGCGCCGAAATGGTCTCGGCCATGGGCGACATCCGCGCCGAGGCCCAGGCGGCCATTGAGGCGTCTCTGTTGAAACGTATTGGCGAGCAGGTGGAAATCGCGCAGTTCGTCACCTATGAGAGCCATTTCGACATCCTCTTGCCGCACGACACGTATAAGCCCTATCCGTGGACGGGCATCGTGTTCGGTTTGGGCATCGTCCTGGCCATCGCGTACATGAGCGGCAACCAGGCGGTGGTGCAGCGCACGCTGGGCGCGCGTTCGGAATGGGACGCGAAGGGCGGCATGCTCTTCGGCGGATTCCTGAAGTCCTTCATCCCGTTGATGGTCGCCGTGCCGGGCCTGGCGGCGCTGGTGGTGGCGCCCAACCTGACCGACGGCGACGACGCGGTCCCCTTCATGATCCGAGAGATGCTGCCTCCGGGACTCAGCGGACTGATGTTCGTGGCCCTGTTCGCGGCGCTCATGTCTTCGGTGGACTCCACCCTGAACTCCGCCACCACCATCTGGACCACCGACCTGCTCGGCCGGGTCAAGCGGATGGTGAGCGGGACCCCGTTCAGCGAGAAGCAGGGACTGGTCATTGGCCGCATCTTCACCGTGGCCTTTATCGTGTTGGCCGGTATTCTGGCTCCCGTCATTGGCCGCGCGGAGAGCATCTACGTGTTCATTCAAACGGCCCTGTCGCTGTTCCAGGGACCGACGCTGGCGATTCTGTTGCTCGGCGTGATGTGGCGGCGCACCACGCAATGGGGCGGCCTGGCCGGTCTTGTGCTCGGCGTGGCGTTCTGTTTCGTGTTGAACGGGACACAAGGTCTTTTCCCGTCGGATGACCCGTTCCTGTTCGTGGCGTGGTGGTCCTTCGTGTTCTCAATGATTGTGACCGTGGTGGTGAGCTTGCTCACGCCGGCTGAACCGGAAGAGAAGATTCGCGGGCTGGTCTGGGGCTCGGTGGTGCATGACGAAGCAGCGCAGGCCGCGCTGGACGAGAGGGTGTCATAATGAGTGAGTGGATGACACGTGTTTTTCAGGGGCCGCTCTTGAAGTTTTTCGGGCCGATCAACGGCTGGCTCGATGATATCTACATGCCCGAGGCCCGTATCGTCGCGGTGGCTTTTTTCATCCTGACGATGATATGGGTCGGCGCCATTCTCAACAGGCAGTTCGTGCATCTCGAAAGGCCCAACAACAAATGGTACAGCGACCTGCGCATCTGGACGGTGGTGTCCATGCTGCCGCACGTGGTCGTGTACCTCTATTTCTAGCGGAGTCACGCCATGAGCGACATGCATAATCTGCAACAGGACCGGAAACAGGAACTGCGCCATCGCGACGCGGAGACGCAAATCGCGCTGGGGCTTTTCGTGGTGGTGATAGCGCTGCCCGTGCTGCTCGGCACGTTCTGGGCGGGGCGCATGCACGCCGCGGTGGTCAATGTCATCGCCGGGCTCATCCTGCTGGCGGTGGGCGTCGGGCTGGCCACCTTCGGCATGCGCGCCCGCAAACGCCTCAAGGCCGGTGAAGCGGACAAGCCGTGAACCTCGTCCCCGCGCGTGTCGATGAAGCGGCGGCGCGGCGCTATTTCACCCGGCGAACCTGGCGCAACGCCTGTGGCCTGCTGCTGCCGCGGGAGACCGTGACCGCGTCGGGCAAGCGTCTGCCGCGCATCGAACTCGTCTGGCTCGGCTATTACCGCATTGACCTCGCCACGCGCATCGGACAGACAAGCGTCACGCAGTCGGTGAGTGTGGAGGGCCACTCGGGGGCGTTCGCCCTGTTCGCGCTGCACGACGCCATGGCGGAAGGCGAGCCGGCCGAGGCGCTCTTTCCCCCGGCCATTCCCGAAGAGGAAGCGGTGCGCATCGGGCGGGAAGAGACGCTGAAGAATGTCCTGCGCCGGCGCAGCCAGCAGAAAAAGCCCGCCATCGAAGAAACGCTCGGGGTGAGTGTTTTCTATTATCCCTATTGGGTGTGGTATTTCGCCCGGCGCGGGCGCATCGACATCCGCCTGCAGGACGCCTACACCGGCGGTCCAGGCGGAAACCGAACCAGGTCCGGTCTGCTCGGCGCGTTCGTTGCCGCGCGCAGGGCGAAACCTGAATAGGGCTCTTTGCAGCAGGCTTCCAGTTTGCTTTTCGGTGCCTGGTCGTCGGTTTACCCTTTGCTTACCAGGCGCGCCTTTTCCGACAAGCGTCGTATCCTCATTTCTTGTCAACAGTTAATGCTTGACAAAACACAATTCTCATCGTACTCTTACTATATACTGACAGCAACATGGGCAGGAACTGCAGATATTCGCTGTATTTGTGCCAGAAAAACGTGTTATGCCGGGTGCGCCATAGCGAAGAGGGTTGGGAATGGCTGTGCAGAACGCCGTCGTGGAAATGCGCACATCGACACTGCCGCAACGCTTTGAAGCGAAGTATCGTGTCAACGCGGTGCAGGCGGAGGCGCTCAAGGCTGCGATGGCGCCCTTTGTGTCGCCCGACCCGCACGCGGAGCAGGGGGCGTCCTACCCGGTCACCAGCCTTTATCTGGATAGTCCTGACCTCGCGCTTTTTCGGAGTTCGGCCGCAGGTGAGAAGGACCGAATCAAGCTTCGGGTGCGCACGTACTCGGCGCGGCCGGAGGCGCTGGTGTTCCTGGAGACAAAGCGCCGTTTCGACCAGATTATCTCCAAGGCGCGCGTGAAGGTGCCCCGCGCGCTGGTGCCAAAGATTCTCTCCGGGGGCTGTCTGTCACACGAACAATGTGCGAGCCCGGACATGACATCCCGGTTCGAACTGGGCCGTTTTCGGGATTTGATGACGCGGCTGCACGCGAGCCCTTGCGCGGGGGTCCGGTACATGCGCGAGGCGTACGTGGGCGGCGAAAACGGTTTGCGCATCACCTTCGACACGGAACTGGCCTGTCTGCCTTGCGCGGGTTATTCCGAGGCCATGTGGACCGGTGACTATCGGTGGGAGCGGCTTGCCGGCCAGAACACGATACTCGAGATCAAGTTCACGGAGCGTTCGCCGGCCTGGGTGCAGGACCTGATTCAGCGGTTCCACCTGGTGCGGGAATCGGTGTCGAAGTACGTTATCTGCGTGCTTGCGTTGAAGCGGCGCGGCTACCCGTTGCCGGTGGTTGAAAGGGAAGACTGATGCTGGATTCATGGCGCGCGTGGGCGGAATCGCTGGGTGGCCAGGGTTCGCCGCAGTTTGTGCATATGATTACCGGGCTCGTGCTGGCGTTCATTCTGGGTCAGGCGACGGCGTGGGTCTACATGTTCACACACAAGGGGCTTTCCTATTCGCGCGCCTACGTGCAGTCGGTGGTGCTGCTCGCGGTAATCGTGTCGCTGAGCATGATGGTCATTGGCAACAACATCATGGTGGCGTTCGGGCTTATCGGGGCGTTGGCGGTGATCCGCTTTCGCAATATTCTGAAAGACACCCGAGACACGGCCTTCATCTTTTTCGCGCTGGTGGCGGGCATGGCCTCGGGCACCGGGGACTACTGGCTGGCCATCTGCGGCACCGTGTTCTTCTGCGCGGTGTTGCTCTATCTGCATTGGGTCGACTTCGGCACGCGCCACCTGGGAGACGGTCTGGTGCGTTTCAACATCACGGTGCCGGACCTGGACCAGGGTTCGTTGCAGCAGGTGCTTCGGCGGCATTGCAGCCGAATCAACCTGTTGTCGCAGCGCATTGAGCCGAACCACCAGGGGGAGATGGCCTACAGGCTGGTGATGCGCAATCCGTTGCGCGCGGGAGACATGGTGGAGGAACTGGAGCGACTGCCGGGCCTGTCGAATCTGAGCTTCGTGCTACAAGAAGAGGAGCTTGAGGTATGAGAAGCGGCCGAGACGCCTTCGTTTCCAGCCCTCCTTCCCGGCGCTTGCGGCGCTGGGCGCGGCGCGTGTTGCCGGTCGCGGTCTGGTTCGCGGCGATAGCCTTGCTACTGCAGTTGCATGGGGGAAAAAAGGCCGCCGTGGAGGCGCCGGGGCTGGTGGAGCGCACGCAGGTCGCCATCGCGCCGCTGTTCGACGGCACGGTGCACAGCCTGGCGGTGGACCGTCTGGACACCGTGTCCCCGGGCCAGGTGGTCGCGTTGATGGACGATACGTTGATTCGCGCAGAGATGCTGGCCGCGGAAGCGGAACTGGCCCAGCTCCGCGCGGCTTTGCAGGCGGAGCGCGCCAGCGCCCGGTTGGAAGCGGCGGTGCGTTCGCGAGAGGCGCAGGCGGACCAGCGGCGTTTCGCGCTTGACACTGAGTTGGCGCACCTGGACTATCTCGACCGGCACGTGCGCCAGGAATACGACCGGGTTGTACTGCAACTGCTTGCCATAGAGCGCAACCGGCAAAAGAATCTCGTGGCGGAAGCCATTGCGGATGAAGCCGCTTATGACGATGTCCGGCTTCAGCATGACGCGCTGGAAACGCAGGTGCGCGAGAATGAACAGGCATTGCAAACCGCCCGCATGCGTCTGGAAGAGGCACGGGCGCGCGAAACCGCGCTTGCGCCCGATGGCCTCGATGCGCCCATCGAGGCCTTGATACGCCCTTTTAGAGAGGCAATCAACGCGCAAGAAGCGCGCGTGCAGGAGGTGAAAGCGCGCCGGGCCACACTGGCCCTGAAGGCGCCTCTCGGCGGCCGGGTGTGCGAGGTCTTTCATCGTGCGGGGGAGACGCTGCTGGCCGGGACCCCGCTGCTGACCATAGGCGCGCCGGATAGTGGCCGGGTGATGGCCTATGTGCCGCAGGCGAATCTGGTGCGGCCCGCGGTGGGCGGGACGGCGGAAGTGCGCGGGCGGCACGACAGCCTGTTGGCCGAGGCCACGGTCCTGCGGGTCGCCCCGCAGGTGGCGCCTTTGCCGGAGGAACTGTGGACGGCTCCGAACATGCCCGAGTGGGGTCTGCCCGTGCTGCTCGGCGGCCTGCAGGAGGGATTGTTTTATCCCGGCGAACGCGTCGAAGTGCGTGTCCCGGTTGCGCCTTGAGCCCAAGCATTTGTGCAGAGCACAGGAGTTGACTATGCAGAAGTGTGGGATACATGCGGCATGCCTGTGTGCTTCGGTCGCTGTCGCGGTGACGACACTCGCAGGGTGTCCGGTCACCACGCCCCCGGTGGCGGCTTTTGATGCTTTGCCGGCGGCGGGGCTCATGCCGTTGACGGTGCAGTTCACCGACCGAAGTGACCCGGGCGGCGCGGATATCCTCGAATGGGCCTGGGAATTCGGAGACGGCAGCACCAGCAGCGAGGCCAATCCGGGCCACACCTATGCGCAACCGGGAACGTACACGGTTGTACTGACGGTTACGACTTCGGCGGGTTCTGATGCCGAGGTCAAGCCGGACCTCGTTATCGTAAACGCGCCCGCACCGGAGACGGTGGTGCGCATCAACGAGTTTCTGGCATCAAACGACAGTGGCCTGACGGATGAAGACGGTGACTTCGAGGACTGGATTGAACTGTACAATTCGGGCCCGGTGCCGGTGAACCTGGCGGGCTGGTCGTTGACGGACGATGCCGGCAATCCACAGAAGTGGTTGTTTCCGGCGGTGGAGCTTGCCCCTGATGGCTACCTTGTGGTCTACGCATCGAACAAGGACCGGCATCCGGTGGATGGCGCGCCCCTGCACACCGACTTTCAGCTTGAGCGGAACGGGGAGTACCTGGGTCTTTACGCACCCGGCGTCGCGGCAGCGGTAACTGCATTCGACCCGGCCTACCCGGAGCAGATGACCGACTACTCCTATGGATTTACGGGGACGGACCAGTTGCGCTTCTTCGACATGCCCACACCGGGCGCGGCGAATACGGGCGGGAACACGTACATTGGCCGCGCCACGGCCCCGCGGTTTTCCGTAGAGCGGGGTATTTACGCCGACGGGTTCAATCTGACCCTGGCGAGCACCACGCCGCGTGCAGTTATTCGCTACACGCTCAACGGTTCAGCGCCTGAAGCCGAAAAGGGCACGGTGTACACCGGGGCCATTTCTGTCCGGCAGAACACGGTGGTGCGCGCCGCCACCTTTGCGGAAGCGTATTTGGCTTCAGACGTGGCTACCCACACATTTCTGATAGGCCTCGACGAAGGTGAACGGTCGCTGCCGGTCATTGCGCTTGCGGGCGACCAGGAACAGACGCTGTACGAGCCAGACGGATTGATGGCGATTGTGGGCGGGCGGTATGTGCCAGACCAGCCGGGCGGCGTGTGGGAACCGGTCGCGGAAGGCGATTACAACAACGCGCTTGGCCGCGGCGACGAATACGAGCGTCCCGCGAGCCTGGAATGGCTCGAGGTCTCGGGCGAGAACCAGGCGCAAGCCGATTTTGGACTGCGCATTCACGGCAGCGACTACTACCGTGCCCGGCTGCGCCGGTGTGAAGACTGGTTCTCGCCGTTCTGCAAGTGGGCGTTTCGTTTCTATTTCCGCAGCGAATACGGAACGGGCAGATTAGCGCATCCCGTATTTCCGGAAACGGAAGTGACGGATTTCGACACACTGATCTTGCGTTCGGGGCATAACGACCAGTTCAACCCCTTTGTCAAAGATGAATTCGTGCGGCGCCTTTTCGGGGACATGGGGCATGCCTGCGCACACGGCACGTTCGTGAATCTGTTCATCAACGCCGAATACAAGGGCTATTTCAATCTTACCGAACGCTATGACCAGGAATTCATGCGCTCTTACTATGACGAGGATGCCGACTATGACGTCATCGACATCGACGGCGCCACCGACGGCGATATCGCCTCTTTCATGGAATTCCTCGGCTACGTGCTGTCGAGTGAGCTCTGGCGCGACGAGGTGTACGACTCTGTGCTGGCCCGGCTCAAGTTGACGAACTTCATTGACTATTTGATTTTGCAGCTCTATGCGGCGAACACAGACTGGCCATTGCAGAACTGGAAGGCCGCGCGCAAGCGGAGCGACGACGGTGAATGGCGGTTCTTCGTGTGGGACGCGGAGGCTGCCTTCAACCCCGCGTGGCTGGAGGGCAACGGTTTTGTCCAGTTCCCCGTGACGCAGTGGGGCAGCGGCGCAGGCCTGAATGGCGAGGAAGGGCCGGTGCCCTGGCTCTACCGCGGTTTGCGGCAGAATCCGCGTTTCGCGGAACGCTTCGCAGAGCGGGTGGACGTGCATTTTTCCACCGGCGGGGCGCTGACGCAAGAGCACCTCACCGCCCGCTTCGAGGAACTGCGCCAGGAGATGGCCAGGGTCTTGCCCGACATGGACACCCATATTCGCGACACGTGGATACCGCAACGCGAGGACATTGTGATGCGACAGTTTCGGGAACAGGGGTTATACCCATAGCCGTGTTCCGTTCTCGTGCAAACGGGCGCTGGATTCGGGTATCGTATGGACCTCTAGCGAAAGGAGTGTTTCATGCAAGTACCCGAATTCAATTACGGCGCGATTGCGCCCACCTTCACCATTTTCAGCGACGACGGCAGCCTCGACGAGGCGGGCCAGTGCCGCTTCCTCGATTTCCTGCTGGAACTGGGCGGCATCAACGCGTTTTTTCTGCGGTCGGGCATGGGCCAGATGTACACCTTCAGCCTGGAGGACACGAAGCAGATGGCGCGCCTGGCCTGCCGGCACCTTGCGGGCAAGGCCCCGGCCCTTATCGGTTGCTCTGGCATCTGGGACCGGAACTACGACAGACTGCCCGACCCGGCCGTGTATCTTGAAGAAGCCATTGAACTGGGCAAGTACGCGGAGCAGCAGGGGGCCGCGGGGGTGGTGTTCACCATCCCCGAGGGCCTGATCCNNTCCCGGTGGAAGGCCAGTCCATCGAAGACCTGACGGTCGATTATTTTGCGAAGGTGTGCGCCGGCGTGTCGTGCCCCGTGTTCTTCTACCAGCCGCCGAAGACGCGCGAAGCGTACCTCATCACGCCGGGCACCATCGCGCGCATGGCGGACATCGACAATCTCGTGGGCGGGAAGGTGTCGAGCAGGGACGCCCACTACCTCTTCGACCTCATCTGGGCCACGAAGGGCAAGGACTTCGGTTTCATCGTGGGCGCGGAAAGCGCGTTCTACGCGGGGTTGATGGTGGGCGCGCGCGCCTGCATCGGGCAGGGCTGCACGGTAAACGCGCGTATCGTGAAGGCGGTGGCCGACCGCTATTTCGCGGGCGACCTCGAAGGGGCCGTGGCCGCACAGGCCGATGTCAACGGCATCGTCAATGTCAGTCCGAACCCGGTCGATTTCATGAAGCGGTTGTCCACGGACAAGGGCTATCCCGTGGGGATGCACGCCCGGACCATGGAAAACAACCCGTACATGGAAAAGCGCGTGCCGATTACCGACCGCGAATACGAAGCCTACAAGGGCATTTGGGAAGAGACCCTCGCGCGCTATTCGTAAACCCGGGGGGCGGTTCGCGGCCGGCGCGTTGGTGGCCCCCCCCCGCATCCCCGGAGCGGGCGGGCAGGCCGGCGCCGTAATGCGGCACGCCGCATCGCACACCGGTCCTGCCGTCACATCGCCTGGCAGTTGGTCCGCGCCTACGCACCCGTCTGTTGCGCGACGTTGCGCAGGTGTTCCCAGGAGAAGATGCCGGAAGAGTGGCCGTCGCTCCAGGTGATGCCTATGGCGTAGTTGCCCAGAAGCTGTATCTCCTCGGCCTGGATATCCTCCGGCACCTTGCCTTCGTCAAGCAGGCGGTCGCCGGTGTACTCGTCAACACAGATGGCGCATTCGCAGGAGAGCCGCAGGGGCTTGTTCGGGATGCGGTCGACTTTCCCGTCGGGCCACTTGATGACCACGAATCCGGGTTCCGCGGCGGCCTCGGGGNNCCTCGGGGTGTGCCTCGGGGGCGGCGCGGCGCTTGCCGATTTCGCGGTGCAGGTGGTCGGCAAGCTCTGCGAAAGCGGGCACATCCGCCCCGGCCTCCCTGGAGGACGCGTCGGTGACGCCCGGAAGGATCGGCAGGTGCGCCAGCGTCGTCACGCCGTACCGCTGTTCAAGCGTGGCGGTGCTGCTGCCGAAGGGATAGTGCCGCTTGCCGCAGCTGTCGCAGTCGAAATAAGCCATGTTGTCGACCACCCCGAGCACGGGCACATTGACGCGCTCGAACATCAGTATGCCGCGGCCCACGTCCACGAGGGACAGCGCCTGCGGCGTGGTCACGATAATGGTGCCGTCGAGGTTGGCCTGCTGGCAGAGGGTGAGCTGGATGTCGCCGGTGCCCGGCGGCAGGTCGAGGATGAGATAGTCGAGTTCGCCCCACATCGTCTGCTGCAGTATCTGCATGGCGTACCCGGAGATCATGGGGCCGCGCATGACGGCCGGCCGGTCGCCGATAAGGTAGCCCATGGACATGGTTTTGAGCCCGTTCACCTCGAGCGGGTGGAGCATGTCCCCCTGCGCGAAGACCTCCGCATAGTAGAGGCGGAACAGTGT
>NPIG01001371.1_pt2 | contig 11885 bp, 7 predicted proteins | sample 8637441 | NCBI WGS metagenome assembly NPIG01 (sample SAMN07420675, study PRJNA396082) | bioreactor metagenome | isolation source: sample BR6 brine-fed electro-methanogenic bioreactor BR | place: Japan: Kochi | collected 2016-06-14
CTGGCCGAGGCGCTGCAGGCCGCCGGCTACCGGTGCGGCGCCTTCGGCAAATGGCATCTCGGCGGACGTCCGCACTTCCCGGACAAACAGGGCTTCGAGGACATGATTGTGACCGGCGGCTGGACCCACTTCGGGAACAACAGCACGCCGGACATGCGCTACACGAAGGACGACTACCTGGCCGAGGAACTGACTGACGCTGCCGAGCGTTTCATGGAGGCGCATCAAGAGGAGCCGTTCTTCCTGTACCTGGCCCATTTCGGGGTGCACATTCCGCTCGAAGCCCGCTCGGAACTCGTGGCCAAGTACGAGAAGAAGTCCAAACCCGAAACGGGCGTCAATCACCCCGTCTATGCCGCCATGGTCGAGCACATCGACATCAGCGTGGGCCGGGTAATGGACAAGTTGGATGAACTCGGGCTGGCGGAAGACACCGTGCTCGTGTTCTTCTCCGACAACGGCGGATTGCGCCGGCGCTATGACGAAGTGGGGGACATCGTCACCTCCAATGCGCCACTGCGCGACGAGAAAGGCTCGCTCTACGAGGGCGGCATCCGCGAGCCGCTCATCGTACGGTGGCCCGGCAAGGTCGAGCCCGGCACGACCTGCGCCGTCCCGGTCACCAGCGTGGATTTCTATCCCACCTTCCTCGATATCGCCGGCGCGCAGGAACCCGAGGGCCAGCCGCTCGACGGGGAGTCCATCCGCAACCTGCTCAAGGGGAAGAACGAACTCGAGCGTGACGCCATCTACTGGCACTACCCGCACTACCACCATTCAACGCCCGCAGCCGCTATTCGAAGCGGGGACCACAAGCTCATCGAGTTCTTCGAGGACGGGCATCTCGAACTTTACAATCTTGCCGAAGACATCGGCGAGACCACCAATATTGCGGAAGAAAAACCGGAACTCGCCGCGCGCCTCCAGCAGGAACTGGCGCAGTGGCGCGGCCGGGTCGATGCTGCCATGCCCGTTGAGAATCCCGATTACGACCCGGCGCGCGCGGGAGAATGGGGCAAGTACACAGCGCCGGAGGGCGGCAAGGGGTAGGGGCCGCGCTACTATTCGGCGCCGCCTTCGATACACGCGCGCGTCTGCGGCGGCACTTCCACGCCAAGGCGCTCTGCTTCCGCCAGTGCGCGCCGGGCCGCATCAAACTCGTTCAGAGCGCACAGCGTATCCACCAACGCGACGCGCGTCGCCGGACCGGGGTCGCCCCAGCGTTCCCGCAATGCAACCGCTTCCTCGAGGACCGGCCGTGCGGCGGCCCATTCACCCTGACCGGCAAGCATCAGGCCAAGTTCCGTGTAGGCCGAGGGGTCATCGGGAGCGCTCCTGATGGCGGCTTCAAAGGCCGCGCGCGCGTCCTCCTGCCGGCTCAGCCCCGTCAGGGCCTTGCCGCGCAACAACAGCGCGCGGCTGTGTTCTGGTTCGGCGGCGAGCACTGTCTCGCAAAGACGCAACGTCTGTTCGAAGCGTTTCATCTCCACGTGCAATTCCGCCAGGTCGAGCCGCGCCGTGGTGTCGCGCGGTTTCAATGCAAGCGCGCGTTGCAGCGCCGCGACCGCCTCCTTTTCCCTGCCCGCGCTCCAGCACCGGCGTCCGTACTCGCGTTGCACGCTCACGTACCGGCCGTAGAGCGGCATGACCTGCGCCAGCGTGTCGACAGCCTCTTCGTCGTGTCCGGTCTGGTCGAGTGCAAGCGCCAGCACCCACCGTGCGGGCCATGAGCACGGCTGCGCCGAAACCGCCCGCCGCGCCTCTGCCAGCGCCTGCGCCAGGTCTCCGGTCAGTCCCAGGGCATCGACGTAGCGCAAACGGATGATCTCGTCGGCATCCTTTTCCAGCGCGTACCGGCATGCTTCGCGCTGCAATCGCGGGGCCGCGCTTCCCACACGCCCGCGCAGTGTTTCCGCGTGCGCGCGCAGCTCCGCCACCGGGTAGTCGCCGTGGCGCTCGAGTATGGCCAGCGCGTTCTCCACGGTGGCGAGTTCATCGGCGGGTGAGTAGGCGATACGGCGGCGCGCTTCCTCCGGGCCAAGGGCCGGGGCGAGGCCTTGCGCGGTGCCGGCCTCGCGCGCCATCAACGGCGCGAGTGTCTCATAGACCGCGCGGGCAAGACGGTAATTGCCTTCGAACCGGAAGTGGATGCGGTCGAAGAACAGTGACTTGTCCGGAAGCCCGTGCGGCGTGTCCGTCTTGAATGCGCCCTCCGTCTGCACCAGGTGCTGATGGTCATTCCCGGATTCAGTCGCCACCCGGACGATGCGCGCATTGATTTCCTCCGTGGCGGCGCCAAGCCCCGCGTCGCGATTCGCGGCCTGGCGGAAACCCGCACGGGCCGCTTCCACGTCGCCGGCGGCCAACGCGCACTGTGCCATGCGGAAATGCAGTTCAGCGTGGGTGTCATCGAGGTGCGCGGCCTCGCGATACGCCGCCAGCGCCGCTTCGCGATTACCCGCCGCCTGGGCTTTCACGCCGTGGTCATAGCGCGTTTCCCATGCGTGCAGCGTGTCTTCGCTGAGCCGGGGGTCATGAATGCTGACCGCGGGGGGGATGTCGGAGAGGTTTCGCGCCAGGGTGCAGAGCACGACATCCGCGCCAAGCCCCTCCGCCGTGCGGCCGATGGCCCTGAGATTCTGCTCAAACTGGTTGCAGATGCGCGTGAGCCGCGGGTCGTCGGGGTCATTGAGCGGCGCCACATACCCCCAGCCGTAGAGCATCGGTTCCTTGTCGCGAACGCCCTGGAGCGCGCCAGCCGCCTGCAGGAGCCGGAGGTTGCCCACCCGCATCCAGCTTTGGATGAGCGGGTTCATCAGTTCCGCGGGAAGATGCAGGCGGCCCAGGTCGGTCACGAGCCCGAAAGGGCCGACCATCTCGTTGTGTCCCAGGTAGACCACAAAACAGTCCGGCTGTATGGCCGCGCTCTCCTCGGCCATCCGCCGCATCACCGGGGAGTTCATGCCGTGTCGGGCCATGCAGTACACTTCGAGCTGCAACTCGGGGAAGGCATTCCCCAGCATCTTGTCGAGAATGCGCCAGAAGCCGTGGTTGGAATCCACCCAACCCTGCGCCGCGGAGCCGCCCAGCACGACTACCCGGTAGGCATTGGCCGGCTTGCTTTCGGGAATGACGACGTCCGGCGGCTCCTCACCAATGTCGTCCAGTTCCTCTCCCATGAACTGGTGGTAGAAATCACGGTTGATGCCGTACACCCGGCCCTGCTCGCAATCGATGCGGACCAGCGGCCCCATCTCGAGCCCATAGCCCGACGCGCGCAGCGCGCCCTCGACCGCGGTCAGCAGCAGCACGGGAACGACGCACCAGGCAATGAACAGGAGCGCTATTCTGCGCCAGCGGCGGGGCTTTCCCGCCCGCGGGGTTTCGGTCGTGTGTCTGGCAGGCGACATGGATTACGTTTCCCGGGCTCTTCTTGCGGACTTGGCATGTCCCGGGGATTCTAGCCGCATATGCGGGTCTGCTGCCAGTGGAAGCGCCCTCAGCGGCCCAGAAGCGCCTCAATGGCATCCGCAAGCCTGGCCCGGTGCGCCTCCATCGGCGAAGGGTCTTTCGTGTAGTCCGGCAGGTCGCCGCTGACCTCTGCGGGAACGAAGAGCAGCCGCTGCGTCTCCGCGCGCTTCTCAGCGGACAGTGTTGAACCCTTCTCGGCCAGCAGCCGCTTCAGCAGTGCGAAGTACTCATAGTCTTCGAGGCCGTCCCGTATCATTTCCCAGCGCATCGAATCGACCGGCCCGTCCATCACCACCGCGCCGGGGCTGGCGTCCGCCGCCGCGAGGGGCGGGTAGACGAAGCGCCCGTCGCCATTGCCCCACGGCTTCTTCTCGCCGGGTTGGGTGCCATAGCCCGACATCCACGACATGGGGTCTTCATAGGGATTCTGCGGATGGTCGGGATAGGCGCAACCGGTGGTCCACAGGTTGAGGCGCCAGACGAGGAAGCCCGTCACGTCATGCTTCCACATTTGCCAGAAAACGACGCGCAGCGCGGTGCCCGGATGGTCGGTGAACAGACCCGGGTAAGGGGCCTTTGGCCCGGTGCACAGATACCACCAGAATTCATCGCCTTCACGCCGCCGCCGGGCGGCGAATCGCTCGTCATAAACCTTCGGGATCATGCAGTAGATGTTTGGTCCGCCTTCAAGCTCTTCGCCAAGCTTCTCGGAAAACACGTTGTTCGTGATGAAACGGTTGAGGCCCGGTGCGGCTTTCTTGAGGTTTTCGGAGCCGGCGCGCACGTGTGGGTGGTCGCGCGGACTCGGCTCATCGAACCAGTACACGATGGCGTCATCGAGCCAGTCCTTTTCGCGCAGGTGCTGTTCCACCGCCTGGCAGTAGGCCGAGAAGGCCAGCCAGTAGCCGCGTGTGCCCGCCTCGAAGCCCTGCAACTCCGGCTGGCGGCGCCCGTAGAAGGTGCCGCCGCCCATGCCCGGAATCGGGAACCGGATGCAGTTGAAGTGGTAGGTTTCGAAGGCGTGGGAGACCTCGCGGTCCCACGCCGTCCAATCGAAGCGCGGTGTCAGCGCGTTTTCCGTCAGCAGCTTCGTGTCTTCGTCAGACAGTCCCGCGCATTCCTCCGGTGTCCGCTTTACCCATTCCACCTGGATCTCCGCGAAGGGGGCCGGGTCATAAGGTGAAACGTGATGCTCTGCCATGTTTTGAAAGTACTTCTCAATCAGGTCCTGCCGCTGCGCCTCCGTCTCCGGCCGGTGATACTGGAACACCGTGCTTGTGCTGAAACCGAAGGCCGTGCGGCAGGCCAGTTCGTCGGGCAAGGTGAAGTCGTAGACCGTCACACGCACGGGCACACGCGCGCTGTAGTCTTCCGCGCGGAGGGTGATTTCGCCCGTGTAGTCGCCCGCGGGTGTGCCTTCCGGGGCGTACACGCGCACCCAGAGCGGATGGTTCACCCCCGCTTCCAGCATCAGCGGGCCGGTAATCGGCGGGAGGGGGTCCGGCCACATTCCAGGCGCGCTCGAGCGGTCCGTGGGCACCTCGACATTCACGTAGCCCACGCGCAGCACATCGACGTGCGCCGCCGAGAGCGCGGCGCCGTCGGGACCCTGGAGCGTTGCCGCGGACACGGTCAGGCCGTGCAGCGGGACGTCCGGGCGCAGCACCAGTTGTACCGCTTCACGCTCGTTGCGCGCCAGCGCGAGGCGCAGATTCCCGCCGGCGACCGACGGCGCAGGGCGGGTCCGCGAAATCTTCCAGCCCGAAGACGCGGTCCACAGGGCCACCTTCTCCGAAGCGCCCGTTTCGGCTGAGACGGCGTCCAGCCGCGCGCCGTAGCCGTCTTCGAAGAGCACAGCCTCGCTCCGTGGTTCCGCGCCGGACGCGGCGACCGACAGCAGCAGGCCCATACCGAACACAAGTCCCAATAATCGCGCGCTTCGCATGACGTCTCCTCTTGCCATTTGCTTTCTGTTTTGCGTTCAGTCCTGTTGGACCAGCAGATGCCCGCCCGGGTTTTGCCGCGTATCCGTGCGCGGCCGCCCCGCGCTGCAAATGACTCAGTCCCGATTTGACCACCGGCGGCCAATACATTATAGACAGAGAAGGCAGGCTCTAGCAGAGAGGAGGCGTTGTGGCGCACACCAGACGAGAATTCCTTCGGCGAATGGCGGCCCTTTCCGGCGCGGCGGCGCTGGGCGGGGTGGCCCGGGCGGACGGCGCGCGCAAGCCGAACATCGTGTTCATTCTCGCCGATGACCTCGGCTGGATGGATACCGAACCCTACGGCAGCGCGTACTACGAGACGCCGAATATCGCGCGGCTGGCGCAGCGTTCGATGCGTTTCACTGACGCCTACTCGGCCAACCCCCTGTGCAGCCCCACACGCGCCAGCCTGATGACCGGCAAGTACCCCGCCCGGCTGGGGTTCACCACGCCCTGCGGCCATCTGCCCGCCCAGCCGGACGCGCCTATTTTCCCGGAACGCGCCCCCGTGAACCGCGCCATCATCGAGCCGCGCAGCCGGTGTTTTCTCCCGCTCGACGAGTACACGTTGGGCGAGGCGCTCGGCGAGGCGGGCTATCGCACCGGCTTCGTCGGCAAGTGGCATATGGGCCACGACGCACAGTACTGGCCGGACAAACAGGGCTTCGAGGTCAATATCGCGGGCGGGCGCTGGCCCGGACCGCCCAGTTACTTTTCGCCCTACCGCATCAGCACTTTGCCCGACGGTCCGGACGGCGAATACCTGACCGACCGGCTGGCCGATGAAGCGGTGGACTTCATCCGTACCAACTGCGAGGAACCGTTCTTCCTGTGCTTCTGGCAATACGCCGTGCATGCGCCGTATCAATCCAGGGAATCGCTCACCGAAGCGTTTTTGGACAAGCAAGACCCGCGTGGCGAGCAGGACAACCCCGTCATGGGCGGCATGATCAAGAGCCTTGACCAGAGCGTCGGCCGCCTGCTCGACACGCTCGAAGAACTCGGTCTCATTAACGACACCATCATCGTGTTCTTCTCCGACAACGGCGGCAACGAATACGACCGCGTCGGCCCGCAGCAGTGGACTCCGACCAACAACGACCCGCTGCGCTCGGGCAAGGGCGCCGTCTACGAGGGCGGCGTGCGCGTGCCCATGATGGTGGCTTGGCCCGGCAAGGTCGAGCCGGGAAGCCTCTGCCGCGAACCGGTCATGAGCATGGACCTCTATCCCACCATTCTCGCCATGGCCGGCGCACAGCCCCGGCCCGGTCAAGTGGTTGATGGCGAAGATCTTGGGCCGCTGCTGCTGCAAACCGGTGGTCTTGACAGGGAGGCCATCTTCTGTCACATGCCGCACACCGTCAACTCGGTGACCGGTATCCTGACCATGCCCGCCACCTGGGTGCGTAAAGGCGATTACAAGCTCATCCGCTTCTACGACACGGGCCCGGAGTTCCCCGACAAATTCGAGTTGTACAACCTCCGCGAAGACATCGGCGAGACCGACAATCTCGCCGAAAAGATGCCTGAGAAAGTGCGCGAACTCGACGCGCTCATCGAGCGGTTCCTCGGCGAAACCGGCGCTGCCGTGCCCCGGCCCAACCCCGACTACGACCCCGACGCGCTGGCGGAACTGGACGGCTGGCGTCCGTCCGGCGATGCGCGCATCCAGCGCGGGACCGGCAGCCTGCTGCTCGAAAGCACCGGCGGCGACCCGTTTATCTACGTCAACACGGCGCCGCCCGCGCACGGCAGACTCGAATTCCGCTTTCGCATGCGCTCCCGGGCGAAAGGCGGCGGCATGACCTTCTGGAGCACACTCGAAAACCGCGCTTTCGGGCCGCAACGGCGTCCGCCGTTCAAGCCGGTGCACGATGGTGAATGGCACGAATACGCCGTGCCCTTCACCTGCGAAGGCACACTCCACGCGCTCCGCATCGACCCCGCCACCGCGCCTGGCGTCATCGAGTTCGACTGGATACGCCTGGTGAATGCCAAGGGAGAAGAACTCGCCGGATGGCAGTTCGAAAGGTGAACTTGAAGATGGACTGCTACTAATCGTCCAGAAAGAGGCAAGGGGCCAATCCAGGCCATTAGGCAAGAAGAACACAATGAGTAAGACGTATTTGACCCTTGTAGACTTGCACAAGCGGTTTTCGCAACACAACCTCAACATTCACATTCGTTATTACAATGAGCACAAGCGCCTTGTCTCCAACGAGATTGTGCACCTCGAAGAGAAACTCGGGTCTGGCGCTCTCGACACGAAAGAGAGACAGGAGTTAGAAATCCTCAAGCATATCTACCTCAATTCGTATCATCACTGCATGATGACCAACTGCTTTCTAATGATGTATTCGCACTTTGAAGAATGTCTCGGCAACACCTGTGACCTCGTTTCGAACAAAATGCCAGAGAGTCAGAAGTCAGGATTGGACCGCTTCAAGGAACACTTTAAGACAGAGCACAAGGTGAACCTGCCGGATGGGCCTCATTGGCCGTTTCTCCGTGACTGTGAGAAAGCACGTCATGTCCTTCTGCATGCTGGTGGCAATATCACGCTTGCACGGGACCCGGGGCAGGTAGATGAAATCATCAAGAGGAATAGGGACTGTTTTGAGACCCAGAACAAGCGTCTTGTCCCGCGGGAAACTCTACTTGTTGAGTTTTCGCAGGCAATTGCGNNTGCGGATTTTACAGAGTGGCTCATCGACCAAACGAAGCAAGAACAAATGTGACCAGACAATGGTTCTCTTGCTGGATGGAAGCGACTTGAAAAGACCATGCGGTCATTCGGTGGCTGAGCGCGAAACCCGTTGCGGCGCACTGCGGCCGTCGCGCTTGTAGCGGTCGAGCAGCGCCTGCAGCCGTTGCACAACCTCCGGGTACGTTTCGTAAAGGTTCTCTTCTTCTTCCGGGTCGGTCTGCATATCGTAGAGCTGTCCCGGCGGCGCGTCTTCGGTGTCGGTCTTGGTCCAGCCGCCGGAGCCCCGGCCTTCCACCAGTTTCCAGCGCCCCTGCCGGATGGAGAACATGCCGTTGATGCTGTGGTGCACCAGCGCCTCACGGATGGGCCCGCCCGCCTCCGCCGCGAACGCGTCGAGCATGTTGTAGCTGTCTTCCGCGGCCTTTTCCGGCAGGTCCGCGCCGGTGATAGCGGCGCAGGTGGCCATGATGTCGATGCCGCAGAGCAACTGGTCGCTCGTCGCGCCGGCGGGCACGTGCCCCGGCCAGCGCACCAGGAACGGCACCCGGTGCCCGCCTTCCCAGATGTCCGCCTTGATGCCCCGGTAGATGTGGCTGGGGTTGTGTCCGTACCTGAGCACCGAGCGCGGTTGTCCCGCCATGTGCGTGCCGTCGCGCGCGGGCGAGCCGTTGTCGCTGGTGAATATGAGCAGCGTGTTGTCCGCCTGTCCCGTTTCCTCTAGCGCGCGCATGACCTCGCCCACCGTCCAGTCCACTTCATGCACGAAGTCGCCATAGCGGCCGGCTTCGCTCTTGCCGTGGAATCGCTCGATGGGCGCAATGGGCGTGTGCGGCGCGGTCAACGGGAAGTACAGGAAGAAGGGCGCATCCTTCGGCTTGTGGAACGGCGCCGCGCCCGGCTCCGCGCGGATATACTCCGCCGCGCGTTCGGTGAGCGCGGGCATTACCGCAGTGAGGTCCCATCCGGGCGCCATCGGCCCCGGCGCGCCGAACATACCGGCGGGCTTTACCTCTGTCGGTTGTTGCAGCACCCGGTCGTTCTCGATGAAGCAATAGGGCGGGAAATTCGGCACATCGTCGCCGAAGTAGTAGTCAAACCCGCGCGAGGTCGGCCCGCCGCCGATGGGTTGCGTGAAATCCACTTTCTCTCCGAAGGGCTCGCGTTTCTTGTTGTCCCATTTGCCCGGAGCAAGTACGTCGCTCATCTTCGAGCCGTCCGTGGCCGGCCAGTCCCAGCCCAAGTGCCACTTGCCGATGCACGCCGTCGTGTACCCCTGCTGCTTGAGCATGGCGGGCAGCGTGAGACGGTCGGGTTCGATGAGCGGCGGGTCCCACGCCCACAGCACGCTCTCTTTCAAGTGTGTGCGCCAGCAATAGCGGCCCGTGAGGATGCCGTAGCGCGTGGGCGTGCACACGGCGCTGGGCGAGTGCGCGTCGGTGAAGCGCATGCCCTCGCTGGCCATCCGGTCCAGGTTCGGTGTCGGAATCTTCGAGTCCGGGTTCTGGCAGGCCAGGTCGCCGAAGCCCATGTCATCCGCCAGGATCAGCACAATGTTCGGCGGCTTGCGGCGGCGCTCCGCGCTGTTCGCCGCGTGCGGCAGCGCGCAGGCTACAGCGCCCAGCCCTATCACGCTCAGGAAATCGCGCCGCCCGAGGGCGTGTTGTGTGAAGTCTGATTTGGCCATTTGCTGCTCCTTCGCGGGCCCGAGTCTTGCAGGCTGTTTCCGCCAGAGGGGACATACAGGACGAATGGGACCTGTGCGGCCGGGGGTACGGCACAGGCGCAAATGCCTCGAGGCCGGCTGACGGAAATGCCGCGACTTGGACTGCCGCTCCTCACTTCGCATCAGTCCCATTCTTTCTATACGTCCCATCCCGTCTTGCCGGATGGTCTGCTCTTCCTGGAACAGCCTACCAGACGCGCCACGGCAAACGAAAAGCGGCGTTCCAGAGATGGAACGCCGCCAAAGGTGCGGTGAACAAACTACGCCTTTCGGGCCTTGCGGTGGACCAGCACGCCCGCGCCCGCCAGGGCCATCAGCGCCGCCAGCACACCCACCGGTCCCACCGGAAGCGCCGCTGCGTCGATGGCGGCCAGGTCGCCGTAGTTCGCGTACTCGTAATCATCCGAAATCCCGTCGCCGTCCGTGTCGTCGGTCAGCGCGAAGAGGTCGACATCGCAATGGTAGCCCACCAGGTCCGCCTCGATGCGGCCGGGGTCCATGCGAACGCGGGTCACGGTGCCCTGCCACGCTTCGCGGCCCGGCTGCGGGGCGGTCATGTCGAGCACAATCCGCTGCATGCCCGCGTTCGGCTGGACGTTGAACGTGCGCGACCTGCCCTCTGAGAAGCCGCCCAACTCGTTCTCATAGAAGAGTTGGAACTGCTGCGGACCCGCGCCCGGCGCCGCCGTAAGGCTCACGTCGAGCACCAGCCATTTCCCCGCGTTGGCGGGCAGGCTGATGGGCGGGCTGATCAGCATGGGGTCGAACGGCTGGGTCGGCGTGATGTAGTCAAGCCCCAGCGCCCCATTGGCCACCGTCAGGTTCGCCGCACCGGTGGCCTCCGCGGAAGCGGTCCACCCCTCGGTATCCGTTTCGAAGCTGTATTCCAACGCGTGCGCACCCGTTACTGCCAGACACAACGCACACGCCAGCAAAAACCGGTTTCTCATGATTTCACCCTTTCCATGTATACCTGTGCCCAAACCAATACCCCTGCATGCCAATACTCAAAGTAGCACTCCTCCGGAAATGTGTCAATGGGTTTCGCCGCCGCGGTTCGCCCGGGACAGGTTCCAGATGCGCCGTTTGTGCCATACTGAGCCCCGCAGATTTCGAGCAGGGTCAATCTGAGAGAAAGGAATACCTTATGCGCACATGGGCTGCGGTAATCACGGTTGTCTGGGCCGCCGGACTGGCGGCGGAAGCGGCGCCCCTGACCTTTGAGACGGACTTCGCCCGCTGGGAAATCGCTTCAGACGCGAGAACGGCAGCGTTTGTCCAGCGGGAAAGCGGCGAGGGTATCCAGGCGCGCGAGGACGTCGGAACTTGCGCGCGGGTGCGTATTGGCACGGAATGGCAGCCGGCGACAGCCGCCGTGGCGGACGAGCGCGGGATGCGGCTTGCTTTTGGTGAGACCGGCGTGGAAGTGCTGCTTGGCGTGACCCGGCACGCACGCTACCTGGTGCTGGAGGTGCTGGAGGTGACGGGCGCAGACGGCGTGGACGAGCTCGTCTTCGTGGACATTCCGCTGGCGCTCGAGGGGAGCCTGGACGAACCGTTCGCGGCGTGTGCCCTGGCGCTCAACCTGCAAACTAACGTGACCGAGATACCGGGGCCAAGCAAGCGCCTGCGCGCCATGTGCTACGGGCGATTTGGGCTGGCGGGCGCAAGGGCCGCGCTGGTGGCCGCGCCGACGGAACAATTGCGGGACGTGTTGAAAGAGGTGGTGTCGGCGGCGGAAGGGCTGCCGCACCACAAGGACCAGGGCGTGCCGCCGATTGGCGGGCCGTGGGCGCTCGATGCACCCATCAACCGGGGCTCCTATCTCTTTGATTTCGGTTCGATTACAGAGGAAACGGTTGACGATTGGATCGAACTTGCCCGAGAATTCGGACTGAATCAGATCGATTTTCACATTGGCAAGTCGCTGCGGTTTGGCGACCTGCGGCCGAACCCGGAGTTGTTTCCCAACGGACGCGCCAGCGTGAAAGCGGTACTC
>NPIG01001024.1_pt2 | contig 11865 bp, 17 predicted proteins | sample 8637441 | NCBI WGS metagenome assembly NPIG01 (sample SAMN07420675, study PRJNA396082) | bioreactor metagenome | isolation source: sample BR6 brine-fed electro-methanogenic bioreactor BR | place: Japan: Kochi | collected 2016-06-14
GTTCATTGTGAAGATTATGAAAAACGTGTATTGAATATCTTTTTACGCGAAGAAAACGATGAAATTGTGATCTCATTTGAAGACAATGCAGGTGGCATCAAAACAGAAATTTTAAGCACCTTGTTTGAACCGTTTATCTCCTCAAAAACACACAGTGGTATGGGAGTAGGTTTAAATATTTCGAAAAAAATTATAGAACACCAAAATGGTAAAATCACCGCGTTTAATAAAAATAATGGTGCGGTCTTTGAAGTGAGATTAAAAAAATGCGAATAGCTTTTATTGGCGATATAGTAGGTCGTCCTGGAAGAAAAATAGTACGAGATAAATTAAAAGAGTTTAAAAAAGAGTTTAATATTGATTATGTTATTGCCAATGGTGAAAATGCCAGTCATGGGTTTGGATTAACACTAAAAAATTGTGATGAACTCTTAAAATCAGGCATAGATTTGTTTACAGGGGGCAATCACTCTTTTGATAAACGTTCCGATGTCAAAGCCTTGTTTGAAACACAAAAAGTGTTACGCCCCGACAATTATCCAAGTGGAGTTGCAGGAAGTGGGGTTAAAATTGTTGAAATAGGCAGTGAAAAACTCGCCATTGTAAACCTAATGGGAATGTATGCCATGCCACATGTTGAAAACCCTTTTAATTGGGCAACAACACTGATTGAAAAGTTGCATGACGAGGGCATTTCAAATATTTTTATGGATTTTCATGCAGAAGCGACCAGTGAAAAACGTGTCATGATGATGATGTTTAAAAACAAAGTCAGTGCCATTTGTGGAACACACACACATGTGGGTACCGATGATTTACAAATTGTTGATGGCACATTGTATGTCAGTGATGTGGGATTAACAGGATGCAGAGACAATGTCATAGGTATGGATGAAGCCATACCTATTTACAGGGCAACCACGGGATTGGGAGGACATTTTAAAGTGCCCAATGCGTGTAAATCCATTTTTCAATTTGTCGTTATGGAGTTAAAGGAAGGCAAAACAACAGAAGCCTTTAAAGTCAAAGCTTATTGCAATAAGCAAGAACCTATTATTACAAAGGCATTTTTTGACTAACAGTTATGAGTTATTGTTTTTTTTAAAAGAGAAAAATTTGTTGGAAAATTCGCCCGAGTTTTGGTGGCCCAATTACGGAACCTTTGAAACAGTTATGGGGGCAATATTAACGCAAAATACGAAGTGGAGCAATGTTGAGAAATCTCTAGAAAATCTTAGACAACATCATTTAATTACGATTGAAGCCATTGCACAAGCCGATTTAGCTCTATTAATTCATGCGATAACTCCCAGTGGATTTAAAAACCAAAAAGCTGCACGTTTAAAACTTTTATGCCAAAATATTCAAAGCACATTTACTGATTTTAAAACCTTTCAAGAAGAGGTCACTCGCACTTGGTTACTCAAACAAAAAGGTATTGGGGAAGAAACCGCCGATGCCATTTTATGTTATGCGTGCAAAAAAGAGGAGATGATTGTCGATAAATATACACAAAAATTGCTCAACTCGTTTGGTTTTGAATTTGAAAGCTATGATGAGTTAAAACAGTGGTGTGAATATGGAATTAATGAAAATTTCGATAAAATAATTCAACTTTATGGCTACGAGATTCCGCTAAATCAACTCTATTGCAGATTTCACGGAAAGATTGTAGAGTTTATGAAACAAAATCCAAGGGTTTAAACGATGATAATTATTCCACAAACAAAAGGTGGTGTTGGTAAATCTACGGTTGCCATGCAAATTATTGCACCTTTTTTATACAAAAAACATGGTAAAAAAGTAACATATATTGAAATTGATGACGAGAATAATGATTCAAAATCATTTACACGTACCGATATTGTCAATAAACGTATGCTGGGTACAAATAAACTAACAGAACTGGATGAACTTATTTTGACCGATGATAACCACGAAGTGATTGTGGATGTGGGTGGAAATAAAACCTCTTCTTTGGTTTTGGATGAAATTAAAAAAATTGGTACGTACAACAATGTTAAGTGGATTATTCCTTTGGGTGATGGAGAGCTTGATGGAAAAAATGCCATTGCAACCATGAATAAAATCAGAAAAATTGAACCACATGCTGAAAAAAATATGTTTTTTGCCCTTAATCGCGCGATTAGTATGGAGGCAGATTACATTGAAGAGCAGTTTATTAATTTTTTTGGGCACAAATATTTAAACAGCGATTCTGTCATTTGCGATTTTGTTAAAGAACCCAACTTTTTTCCTGTGAAAAATGATAAAGTCATAACGATTAGTCGATATTTGGGAAGCACTGTGTGGGAGATGGCATTTAACAACACCGATTTTGCTCAAAAAGCCGTGCAAGCCAAAGAGTTAGGCGATTTAGCCAGTGCAAGAAAATATCTCTTTTTCAGACGAATGCAAACCGAATCAAAAGATTATACGATTGATGTGTTGTATAAAATTTTTGCTAAACTTGACCAATGGATTGAAATTAAAAAATGAGTGATATGAGCTTTAAACAAGCCAAAGATTTGGTGGAGAAAATTGAACTAACAGAAGTTTCACTGCAAAAAACCGTTAAAGATATTGAAGAGTCCTCTAAAAGTTTTACTGAAGCACTGCGACAACAAAAATTAATTCTGGAAATTGTCCCTTCTATGAATTCAAAACTGGGAATTATGAAACTGTTAGTGGCAACCAATTTTGGCTTTCTTTTGGGCTTAATTGTGGGAAAATATATATTATAAGATTTAGGAAAGTAATAATGGGTAAACAAGAAAAAATTGTCTCAATGTTTGATGAAATTGCAGGTACATACGATGTCGCTAATCGAGTGTTAAGTATGGGCATTGACAAAACATGGAGAAACAAAGCGTGTAATTTAGCCTATTCGTTTTATGAGAAAAAATCATTGGATAAAATCATTGATGTGGCATGTGGCACAGGAGATATGATTGATTATTGGCAAAAAACAGCCAAAAAAGCCAAGGTAGAAATTAAAAATATTGTGGGAGTTGATCCCAGTGTTGGCATGATGGAAGTGGCGAAAAAAAAGCTTCCCGATGTTGAGTTTATTGAATCAGGGGCTGCGTCGATGCCTTTTGAAGAAGGCATTGCCGATATTATTTCTATTTCATACGGTATAAGAAATGTCGTTGAACGGCAAAAAGCGTTTGATGAGTTTGCACGAGTTTTGAAAAAAGACGGTTTGTTGGTGATTTTAGAGTTTACAAAAAATCCCAAAGAGAGTCTGCTTGATCATGTAACAGATTTTTATATGAATAAAGTGTTACCCAAAATTGGTGGATTGATTTCTAAAAACAAAGAGGCATATACCTATTTGCCCAACTCAATTGATGAATTTTTAACCACACAAAATTTATGCAATGAGTTAAAACTTGCTGGTCTTGAACCCATTTATGTCAAAGGGTTTTCTATGAATATTTCAACGCTGTTTATCGCAAAAAAATTGTAATATCTTATGCACAAAGCCATTAGCGTCTCTGAACTGAATAATCAAATTAAAGCACTTTTAGAGACGACTTTTTCTTCGGTATATGTCCAAGGCGAAATTTCTAATTTGACCTATCACAGTTCTGGTCATATCTATTTTTCCATTAAAGATGAAAGTTCAACCATTTCGTGTGTGATGTTTAAAGGCAATGCCCAATATTTGAAATTTCGCCTTGAAATAGGACAAAAAATTAATATTATGGGGGCTTTAACGGTGTATGCTCCTAGAGGCAATTATCAATTGCTGTGCCATAAAATTGAACCTTTTGGTATTGGAGAGTTGGCTTTAGCGTATGAACAACTTAAAAACAAGCTTCAAAGTTTGGGATATTTTGCACAAGAGCGTAAAAAAACTTTGCCTAAATTTCCCAAAACCATTGCTATAGTTACTTCAAATACGGGAGCAGCCATTGAAGATATGAAAAAAGTGGCACACCATCGTTGGCCTTTAATTAAACTGGTTTTAATCCCTGCCTTAGTTCAAGGCAATGGAGCCAAAGAAGCCATCGTAAATGCCATAGAAAAAGCCGATAAAATCAATGCCGATATTATGATAGTCGGACGAGGTGGAGGAAGCATAGAAGATTTGTGGGCATTCAATGAAGAAGTGGTTGCGTTAGCCATTGTTAATGCAAAAACGCCAATTATTTCAGCAGTAGGACATGAAAGCGATTTTGTCATTTCTGATTTTGTGGCAGATATAAGAGCAGCAACTCCTTCTAACGCGATGGAAATAGCACTGCCTGATATTAATGAAATGCGAATGTTTGTTGATACTTTAAGTAACGATTTTAGCAAAGCTTTTCAAGTTGGTTTTAATACTAAAACACAAGAGTTAAATCATTTAATTCACTCTTTTAAGCAAAATTCATTTGCCAATAAATTTAAATTTATGGAAGATAACATCAAAGATTTATCTCAAAAATTCAATCAAATGATGCAGCAAATTATCCATAAAAAAACTGAAGAAATAGACTTTTTGAACAACTCTTTTTTACTCAATCACCCCGATAAAAGAGTCAAAAAGGGATTTGTTCAAACCACAAAAAATAATAAAATTATTGCATTAGAAGAGTTAAAAATTGATGATGTAATTGCCTTGGAAAATACAAATTTGATTGTTGAGAGTAAAGTTCTTAAAATAAAATCACTTAAATAACTATTTTAACAGCATAGTGGCTAAGATTTAAGAGTATATTTCGTATAATTTAGAAGATTTAAACAAATATTGTATAAAAATAGCGCATGAACATCCCAGTAATTTGTCTAAAAAAAGGAGATATTGATGGAAGAGACCAAAGAAGATAAAAAAATTGACTATGCGAACACTGCAGAGTATATGACATTTGAATTAGGAAGCATGAAATATGCGATTGAACTGCCTAAAATCAGAGAAATTTTAACGTATCCAAAAATTATTACGACGCTTCCAAATACCACAGAGTGGGTTAAAGGGTTAATTAATTTACGAGGTGAAGTCGTACCGGTTTTAGATATTCGAATTAAATTCAGAACAGGAGAAATTGTTTACAATGATAACACAGCAGTTATTGCCGTTATTACTGAAGATAAGCGTATGATTGGAATTGTGGTCGATAAAGTCGATGACGTACAACGCTTAAATATCAATAACCTAGCGCCTGTTTCTGATTTAGGTTCAGCCATTCCATCAAAATATTTAAAAGGGTTTGTACGCCTTGAAGACAGTAAAATGTTGGTTATTATGGATATTGAGTATGTGGTACATAAAGATGAATTGTTAGATTCATAAACACAAAACAGGATACCTAATGCACGAAAAAATTCAAAAACTAAGAGAGCTTAAATTACTTTTTGTGGAAGATGAAGAGGATTTAATCACCATTATTGAAGATACGTTAACAAAGTTGCAAAGCAATTTTTTAACGGCAAGAAACGGAGAAGAGGCTTTAAAAGTTTTAGAAAATAATCCCGATATTGATGCGGTTATTACCGATATTAATATGCCATTGATGAATGGTATTGAGTTGATTGAGCAAATGAATCAAAAAGGTTTAACCATGCCTGTGATTGTGATGTCAGCCCACACAGAAGCAGAGTATTTAGAAAAAGCCAAAGCATTAGGGGTAAAAAATTATTTGCTTAAACCTTTTGATTTTATTAAGTTTATTGATTTAATTGTTGATATGGGAATTAAATAATGGCAATTGATAAAAAACTTCTTAAGCGATTAAAAGCACTCTATGTTGAAGATGATGACAATATCCGAAATGAGTTAGGCTCATTGCTGGGAAATTTTTTTGATACGGTTTATACTGCTTGCGATGGGCAAGAGGGGTTAGAGTTATTTATGCAACATCAAGATGATATTGATGTGGTATTAAGTGATATTAATATGCCTAAAATGACAGGCATTGAGATGGTACGAGAAATCAGAAAAGTCAATACCAAAGTACCTGTTATGTTTGCTACGGCGTATTCTGATAATGAATATTTGGCCGATGCCATTAAACTGCGAGTGTATGATTATATAATTAAACCCATTGATATTCGACACTTATTGACCATTATGAATGATTTGGCAAACATTTTATATCAAGAGTTTTTAATTGAACAACAAAATAAAGAACTTGAACGATATAAAGATGTTATTGACCAAAATAATATTGTCATTAAAACCGATGTGGATAAAAATATTACTTATGTCAATCAACAATTTTGTGATATTACAGGCTATGAATATGATGAGCTTTTAGGGGAATCTTTTGAGCGTTTAAAACACAAAGACACCGATATTGCATTGATTAATGAGATGTTTGATACAGTCTTTAAAAATGAAGCTTGGATAGGAAAAATCAAAAGTCAAACCAAGTTTGATGATTTTTATGTGGTGGATTGCTATACCATTGCCACACACAATGATGCAGGGGAAATTACAGGAACCATTTCCATTCAAAAAGATATTACGTCAGAAGTCAATCAAAAAAGACAGATGCAAAAAGCGTTGATTAAAGATAAGAGTGAAATCTTTTTAAAAGGAAAAGAGAGTACGGCTGAATTAAATGCCATTATCAACGAGCTTAATCAACGAGTCAATGATTTACAAAAACTGCTTAAAACGTCCGATTTGGAAAAAGACCGATTGGTTTACAATTCAGAAAAGCTTTCAACTGAAAACAAGAAATTAAAAACAGAATTGACTAAAATGATTAAACACTCTGATTTGGCAGAGGAGAAGAGTTCAACTACGTTTAAAATGAGTAAATCTAATCAAGACTTAAAGTTAGAAGTCAAGAAACTTACCGAAGAAAAAGAAGATTTAAAAGATGAATTAAAACGCTCTGTTTTACAAGTCAAAGTTAATTTAGAATCACGTATTAAAGAGCTTGAAAAGCAGAATAAAGAGTATTTACTTCAAATAGAGTCCACAGAAGATGTAACCGTATTAAATCAAAAACTTGAGTATTGGAAAGAGAAAGCCAAAGAGGCTGCAAGACGGATTGAACAACTTGAGCGAGAAGTGTTAAGTGTTGGTGATAAAGGGATGATGAGTCGTCTTTTTAGATAAAACAGAAGAGTTTACTCTTCTATTTTAATCGAAAGTATGGTTTGATCTTTAAGCGGTTTATTTCCACTGTATTGTCCTGAAGTTTTGGTATTTTCAATTTTTTGTAGCACATCCATTCCTCGGGTAACATAACCAAAAATTGTATGACGACCATTGAGCCAATAAGCAGGTACTGTAGTGATAAAAAATTGGCTTCCATTGGTATTAGGGCCTGCATTTGCCATGGCTAAAATTCCTGCTTTATCAAAAACAGCATTGGGAGCAAACTCGTCTTCAAAAGGTTTATTCCAAATGGATTCTCCTCCTCGTCCTGTTCCTGTTGGATCGCCTCCTTGAATCATAAAATTTTTAATAACACGATGAAAAATTAAACCATTGTAGTAGCCATTTTTAGAGTGTGTTATAAAATTTTCAACGGCTTTGGGGGCGAGGTCAGCACGAAGTTCAATTTCAATGATCCCTTGATTGGTGGTCATAATTGCCACAGGATTTTTTGCGAATAAAGCCGTGCAAATACAAAGCAATAAAAACATTTTTTTCATACATAATCCTTTATAATTTCGGTAAAGTGTGTAAAATCGTAGTAGTATAGTATGAAATTTTTTAATATGCGATTAAAAATATTTTTTTATAATTAATTAACATTTTTTGTATTATAATCGGACAAAAATTATCTTAAATAAAAGGAAACAGCCATGCAAATGCCAGCTATGCCACAACCCACATTTTATATTTTTAAGTGCGAACAATCATCACCTCCAGGGATGCCAAAACCCAGTTGTGTAACACAAGAAACACAAGGTTTGTTTAATCACTTAGCCAGTAAAATGATGGAAAAAGGGCTCATGGGTCCTGTTCAACCTATTCGAACTTCATGTTTAGGACGATGTCAAATGGGACCAGTTATGCTTGTTGAACCAGGACATCATATGTATGTACAATTGTCTAAGGAAAAAATAGATAAAATTGTCGAAGAACATATAATCGGTGGAAACCCAGTACAGGAGTATTTAATTCCTGAACAATTCTGGGGAGAGCCTATTAATTTAAATCAGTAAAAGGGTAGTGTAAATGACATTTGATATGCTTTATAGTAAAATCCATAGAGCAACAGTTACGGATGCGAACTTAAATTATGTTGGGTCAATTACCATTGATGAGGAGCTTATGCAAGCTTCTCATTTGCGTGTTGGACAAAAAGTTGAAATAGTCAATGTCAACAATGGTGAGCGGTTTGCAACGTATGTGATTAAAGGCAAAGCGGGAAGCAAAGATATGTGCTTAAACGGTGCAGCTGCTCGAAAAGTTGAAATTGGCGATAAAATTATTGTCATTGCATATGCGTCTTATCATGAAAGTGAACTTGAAACATATAAACCAACCGTGGTGTTAGTTGATGATAAAAACAATATTACGTGTGTAACCAATGAACTTGTAGGAAGTGACCATGTTTGAAGGAATTGACTTAAGTAAACTCAACTTAAATGAGATGATGAAACAGTTTCAAGACATGGCGGATAAATCAAAAGAAGAGAATGAAAAACGGATTTTTACTGCAAAAGCAGGCGGTGGAATGGTGGAGATTTCAATCAATGGAAACTCAGAAGTGATTAATTTGCACCTCGATGACTCTTTACTTGAAGACAAAGACTCTTTACAAATTTTGTTAATGAGTGCGATGAATGATGTCATTAAACAATCCGATGAAAATAAAAAAATGATGGCAATGAATATGATGGGTGGAATGAATCCCTTTAGCCCAAAACAGTAATACGTTCTATGAAATTACAGACGCTGTTTGAAGAGTATTTACTCAATCATTTACCCAAAAGCCAAAGTTTTCACCCTATTTTTGAAAAAGCTTTACAAGAGATGTTAAGTGCAGGGGGCAAACGTTTTAGACCTTTATTGCTATTAAGTGTGGTCCAATCCTATGAAAGTTTGTTAGTAAAAAATGCTTTGCCTGTAGCTTTGGGCTTGGAACTTTTGCATACATACTCTTTGATTCATGATGACTTACCTGCTATGGATGATGCTTCTTTACGACGAGGTTATCCTACGCTTCATACAACTTACGATGAAGTCACGGCAATTCTTGTAGGAGATGCTTTAAATACCCACAGTTTTAATTTGATTGCTCATGCGCCTTTAAGCAGTGATGTGAAAATTGAATTGATTAAACTTTTATCTCAAGATGGAGGCATTGATGGTATGATTATTGGTCAAGCTATTGATTGTTATTTTGAGAATCAAACACTTCAATTGGAACAACTTGAATTTTTACACCTTCATAAAACTGCAAAACTCATTGCCGCTTCACTTAAAATGGGTGCAATTATTTGTCAATTAGAAGAGAGTTTACAAAATGAATTGTATGCTTTTGGACTGAATATTGGTTTGCTTTTTCAAATTCAAGATGATATTATTGATGAAACCCAAACAGCACAAGAAGCAGGTAAAACAACTAATAATGATGCTGCGAAAAACTCATTTGTCAACCTTTTAGGTCTAAATGGAGCAAAAAAGAGTGCCAATGATTTGGCGTTAAAGTGTGAAGCACAATTAAATGGTTTTGATGAAGCTCTTCAAAACAATCTGAAAATCTTATTGGAAAAATATTTATACCGACATCACTAAAAATTTCTCAATCCTTTAGTCATAATAACTCAAACCTCTTGACAAATTTCGAAAAATTTAATACAATTTTAGCACTCAAAAAATAAGAGTGCTAAAATAAAAATGATAAAATCTTACAGGAGAGCAATAATGAATTTTAAGCCGTTAGGACAAAGAGTTCTTGTCAAAAGAACTGAAGTTGAAAACAAAACTGCTAGTGGGATTTATATTCCAGACAATGCCAAAGAGAAACCATCAACAGCAAATGTGGTTGCGGTTGGAACCGATGTTAAAGAGGTTGAATTAAATGACACAGTGGTATTTGGAAAGTACTCAGGAACCGAATTGGCACTTGAGGGTGTTGATTATTTGATTTTAGAATTAAAAGATGTATTAGGAGTGATTAAATAATGGCAAAAGAAGTAATATTTAGCGATAACGCAAGAAACAGATTATTTGCAGGTGTAGAGAAGTTAGCGGATGCTGTTAAAGTGACAATGGGACCAAGAGGACGAAATGTATTGTTACAAAAATCGTACGGAGCCCCAAGCATCACTAAAGATGGTGTTTCTGTTGCACGTGAAATTGAATTGGCAGATACGTTAGAAAATATGGGAGCACAACTGGTTAAAGAAGTCGCTTCTAAAACAGCTGATCAAGCAGGAGATGGAACAACAACAGCCACTGTTTTAGCACACTCAATTTTCAAAGAAGGTTTAAGAAACGTAACAGCTGGGGCAAATCCTATTTCACTCAAACGTGGAATGGATAAAGCATGCGAAGCAATTTTAGCAGAATTGAAAAAAGCTTCTAAAGTTGTTGCCAATAAAACAGAAATTGAGCAAGTAGCAACTATTTCAGCCAACAGTGACAGTACTGTGGGAAAAATGATTGCAGAAGCAATGGATAAAGTAGGAAAAGACGGAGTTATTACCGTTGAAGAAGCCAAAGGTATCTCTGATGAACTGGATGTCGTTGAGGGAATGCAGTTTGACCGAGGATATTTATCTCCTTACTTTGTGACCAACACAGAAAAAATGGTAACAGAGTTAGACCACCCTTATATTTTATTGTGCGACAAAAAGATCTCTAACTTAAAAGAGATGTTACCTATTTTAGAGCAAGTCAATAAAAGTGGACGACCGTTGTTAATCATTGCCGAAGATGTAGACGGTGAAGCATTAGCTACATTGGTTGTGAACCGATTACGAGGAAGTTTAAATATTGCTGCTGTTAAAGCACCAGGATTTGGGGATAGAAGAAAAGCTATGCTTCAAGATATTGCTGTATTAACAGGTGGAACTGTGGTGGCTGAAGAAATGGGAATGACGTTAGAGGGTTGCGGTATTGAAGTGTTAGGAACAGCAGCACGAATCGTTATTGACAAAGACAATACAACCATTGTTGATGGAAGTGGAGATAAAAAAGCCGTTGAAGCCAGAGTCGGGCAAATTCGAAATGAAATTGCGAATACAACCAGTGATTACGACAGAGAAAAACTTCAAGAAAGATTGGCAAAATTAAGTGGAGGAGTGGCTGTTATTAAAGTAGGCGCTGCAACTGAAACTGAAATGAAAGAGAAAAAAGACCGAGTAGATGATGCCTTAAGTGCAACACGAGCAGCAGTTGAAGAAGGTATTGTCATTGGTGGTGGAGCGGCATTAATCAGAGCGGCTGCAAAAGTAAAATTAGACCTTTGTGGTGATGAAGAAATTGGAGCAGCTATTGTTTTAAGAGCCATTAAAGCACCACTTAAACAAATTGCACAAAATGCTGGATTCGATGCAGGTGTTGTTGCCAATGAAGTTGAAAAAGCAACGAATGAAAATATCGGATTTAATGCGGCAACAGGTGAATACGTGGATATGTTTGAAGCAGGAATTGTTGATCCTGCAAAAGTTGAGCGAGTGGCAATGCAAAATGCCGTTTCCGTTGCCTCATTACTTTTAACCACAGAAGCTACTGTTACGGATATTAAAGAAGACAAACCTGCTATGCCAGATATGAGCGGAATGGGTGGAATGGGCGGAATGCCAGGAATGATGTAAGAAAAGGAAACGGTTTTATTTTTATCCTTTTAAAACTTCTTCTTTTAATACTATTAGACGTTAAAAGCCCCATGTACTATGGGGCTTTTTATATGCCCTTTTTCAAAATGAATTAGATCTTGTAGTAAACAGTGTTATAACTCT
>NPIG01000668.1_pt3 | contig 11860 bp, 11 predicted proteins | sample 8637441 | NCBI WGS metagenome assembly NPIG01 (sample SAMN07420675, study PRJNA396082) | bioreactor metagenome | isolation source: sample BR6 brine-fed electro-methanogenic bioreactor BR | place: Japan: Kochi | collected 2016-06-14
ACTCCATGGTCACCGGCAGGGTGTGATCGTACCCTGAAACCACCGAACCGACCGAGTCTCCAACCAGAATCACGTCAATCCCGGCCAAGTCCATCAAGCGCGCAAAGGGGTAGTCATAGGCGGTCAAAACCGCAATTCTTTCCCCTTCGGCCTTCATCTTCTGAATATCGAGAACTGTTTTTTGCTTGCCCATGGCGCTGATTCGCCCCTTGCTCCGAAAAAGTAAAAAGCCTTCCGGACACCGTCCGGAAGGCACAAATTCTGTCGTTGACGGCAGCCCCCAGAGGCCCGTCGCTGACGAGTTGCTATCGCCTTCCGTCCCGGTCCCGTGGATCCAGGCGGTATCTGAAAAATGCGATCATTACCCTGCGGCGTTTCAAGGCTCCGGTCGACGTACCGGGCGAGCCGCTGGCTTCTTAAAAAAGCGTTTTACTCTATATCACAAGCCGTTTACATATGTCCACATCTTTTTGAGTCTTACCGGTGTCGATCTGCAAGCAATCGAACTTATTCTGATTTTTTCTTATTGAACAGTTCCCGGCCATCTCGGTAGGCATTCGCCTTTTTTTCCCCCAGGCTCCAGTACTCCCTGATCCCCCCCAGATAAACCAGCGGGTCGAAGGCATGGGGGTCCAGCTTACCCGTGTCGTCGAAAGCGTTTTCGGCGGCATGGATTTCAAGGATTTCTCCCAAAACCAGACGATAATCGCCCAGTTCGACCTCCCCGCTGACCCGGCACTCGACGTTAAGGGGCGATTCGGCCAGAAGCGGGGCCGCCACCTGATGGGCCTCTGCCGTAGTAAAGCCTGCGGTTTTGATTTTATCCGCCTCCCGCCCTGATTTAAGACCGCAATAATCGGCTTCCACCGCCAGTGCGGCCGGCGCCAGATTGACAACGAAACAGCCCGTCTCCTGGATGTTCCGATAGGTCTGCCGGCCGAGATTCAGGGACACCGCCATGGTCGGCGGAGTCTTGCTGACAATCCCCGCCCAGGAAGCGGTCATGACATTGGCCTGGCCGTCCCTGCCGGTCGTGGTGACCAGGGTGGTCGGCTGGGGGAAAAAGGTGACACAGGGTCCTAACTGACGCTTTTTCATCGGGGATCTCCTTTTGAATCCTTTTTTGGGCACTATTGCGTCCCGGGCAGATGGGATCATGCGGGCTTTCCGGGTGTCGCGTTTATGCCAGGATCCCTTGATAAAATCAAGGCCGCGCGGCAGAAATATCAAGCAATCCGTTTGAAATTACCCCAAAGGGCGATAAAAATGAAGGTAGGAAGCAAAATCAACCATCGGGAGGTGTCCATGAAAGCCCTGCAGATTCTCGATGAAATCCGCTGGCATGACCACTGGTCGGCCGATATTGGGAGAAACCTCGACGTCAAGGACAGCACCAAGGATCTTTACGTCTTCGAAGACCGCCACAGCCGGGAGGATATCCTCAGAATCCTGAAGGATGTGCCCGATGACCTTTATCGGCTTTTCGAACTGGAAGAAGCTCCGGAAGAGGACTGCGACTACATGGCCGATTCCGGGACCTGTTATCGCCGGGTCCACTGAGAGCGAGGAGCCTGAATCGAATCGGGCGCCATGGCCGGCGCCCGAAAAAAGGGGGTAATTGTTTCACCGGGCAGCGCCGGAATCGATCAGGGAAGCATCCCCTCCAGAGCGCTGATCAGGACGGTGAAAGGGTTGTAATTGACCGGGGTAACACCGCGTACTCCATCCATGAGCTTTCGATAGAATTTCAGTTGCTGCCTCCGTCGGGAGAAAAATGCCTCCGGGTTACCGTCGGCTTCCCGCAATACCGCCAGGGCCAGATTGTAAGCCGCGGAACTGAATCCGCTTTTGATGGTCTGCTGGGCCATGCGGTCCCAGCGGTCCCGAATCTGTACCGCCCTCACCCACTGAAGCACATCCCTGATCTCGAGCGTTTTCCTGACATCACTGAAAATCTTGGCCACCGAATACAGATCCCCGCCGCTCAGATCCGCCAGACTGACCACCGGTAGAAAATCCTCGAGATGGGAAAGCGAGGCGACCTGCCGGCCAACATCGGGACCGAGGCCGGCCTTTTCCCATTCGGCGGCCTCGGCTTTGCACTGCTGCCATTCCGCTTCGGGCAGAATGCCCCCCAGCGCCTTGGCAAAGGTCAGGGCTTTTTGCCGGTATTCGGCCACCAGGTCGGGCTCCGGCCGAATCTCCATCTCCCGATCCAACGCCCAGCGACACAGTTGCGCCAGGGTGTCTTCCAGTCGTTGGAGCATCAGATACTGTTGCCTGGCCGGCAGCCTGTTGTCCAGTGAATAAAGGCTTTGCCGCAGTTGGGGGCCATCCAGGATCTTGTCGAAGGCCAGATAAATGGACAGCGCGTCGATCAATGACACCCCGGTTTCCCTGGCGAGATGATTGATAAAGGCGCTGCCGGCCTGATCAACCACGTGGTTGGTGATGACCGTGGCGGTAATTTCCCGCGCCAGCGGGTGCCCCGTCAGGTATTCGCCGAAACGCTGGCGAAAGGGCGTCGGAAAATACTCGATGAGATAATCCCTGACCCCCTCCCGCTCTGGCAGATCGCTCCCAAGCAGCGCCTGATACAACTGCATCTTGCTGTAGGCCATCAAAATGGAAAGCTCCGGCCGCGTATAGCTGCCCTTTTTCCGGGCCCGGACCTCTTTGGGAGTCGGCAGGAATTCCCCGCGCCGGTCCATCATTCCGATATTCTCGAGACGCTCGGAAAGATCGAGATAGGGCTCGACATTTTCGCGGCAGCGATTCTGATCGAGGGACAGGCAGAGGCTCTGCCCGTAATTGTTGGCCAGAACCGCCTCGCAGACTTCATCGGTAACGCTTCCCAGCAGCCGGTCGCGCTCCTCGCGGCTGGTCACGACATCTCTTTCCTTGAGATAGCGCATCAGAATCTTGAGGTTCACCTCGTGGTCGCTGCAGTCTACCCCGGCCGAGTTGTCCACGGCATCGGTGTTGATGCGGCCGCCGCGAAGTGCATATTCGATTCGCGCTTTCTGGGTAAGGCCAAGGTTACCCCCTTCGCCGACAACCTTGGCCTTGAGCTGGGAAGCATCGATTCTGAGACCATCGTTGGTCCGGTCGCCGACCTCCTCGTGCTTTTCCGACCCGGCCTTGACGTAGGTACCGATCCCCCCGTTCCACAACAGATCAACCTCCGCGGTCAGCAGCAGCCGGATCAGCCCCTGGGCATCCATCGATTCATGCCTTACCCCCAACCACTTGCGCACCTGCGGGGAAAGCGGGATGTCTTTGGCCGCCCTGGAAAAGACGCCGCCTCCTTCGGAGATGAGTTCAGCGTCATAGTCCTCCCAGGAAGATCGCGGCAGTTCGAAAAGCCGTTGACGCTCAAGGTACGAGCTTTCAGGATCGGGGTTCGGATCGAGGAAGATGTGGCGATGATCGAAGGCCGCCAACAACCGGATCTGCCTCGACAGCAGCATGCCGTTACCGAACACGTCTCCGCTCATGTCGCCAATGCCGACCACGGTAAAGGGCTGATTCTGGATATCGACCCCCAGCTCCCGGAAGTGGCGCTTGACGCACTCCCAGGCCCCGCGGGCCGTAATGCCGAGTTTCTTGTGGTCGTACCCGTAGGAGCCGCCGCTGGCAAAGGCATCGTCGAGCCAGAAGCCATATTCGGCACTGACCGTGTTGGCGGTATCCGGAAGGTGGGCCGTCCCTTTGTCGGCCGCCACCACCAGGTAAGGATCTTCTTCGTCGTAGGCAAGAATTCCAGCCGGTCGTACCACCTGGTCCCCGACCCGGTTGTCGGTGAGGTCGAGCAGACCGCGGATCAGGGTCTGGTAGGCGGCTTTGGACAGGGCGCCGCCCTCCTCCCTGGTGCTGAACGGGGTCTTGACCACGAACCCACCCTTGGATCCGACCGGGACGATCAGCGCGTTTTTGGTCATCTGGGTTTTCATCAGGCCGAGAATCTCGGTACGGAAATCATCCGGACGGTCCGACCAGCGCAGCCCTCCCCTGGCGACTTTACCACCCCGCAGGTGAATGCCTTCCATGTCGGCCGCGTGGACATAGATTTCAAACATCGGCCGCGGCGCAGGCATGTCGATAATGCCGATGGCGCTGATCTTAAATGAGAAGAAGTAGTCCTGCCGGCCCTGACGGACAAAGAAATTGGTCCGCACCGTGGAGTCTATCAGGTTGAAAAGGGTTCGCAGTATGCTGTCTTCGTTGATATCGGAGACCGATTCAAGGGCACTGAGCAACTGCTGGCGGATGGGGAACAGGGCTTCCTCCTCCCGGCGCAGCGGATCTTCCCATTCGGGGATAACCTTGAAACGGCCTTCGAAGTACCTGAAGAGCAACAGGGCGACATTGGGGTTGTCGATCAGGGCAAACGCCACCCGACGCTTGGTGAAAGGTGAGCCCAGCTGGAAGTAGTAATTGCGATACCCGCGAAAGACATCGATCTGCCGCCAGGAAAGGCCGGTCAGCACCAGCAGTCGGTTGAGGTAATCGTTTTCCGCCTCACCACGCCGCATCGCGCCGAGGGCCTCGAGCAGAGGCTCGCGCAGCGTTGAGAGCCGGGCGGTAGCCGCAGCATCCCCCCGCACTGCAAAACTCTTGATGAAAACCTCCTGGCCGTCGAGGACCACCGAGAAATCGACCTCATCGATGACCCAGAGGTTGAGGTTTTCAAGCAGGGGCATCAGCTCGTTGAGATAGCTTTTGCTTGGACTGTAGTATTGCAGCCGGTAGTATTCCTGCTCGTCATGGAACGGACCCCAGAGATCGAAAACTTCCCGCCCCGTCTCGATCACGTTTTCGATCCCGCGAACATCGCGGATGGCAAATCGAGGATGGACCAGGGTGCGGTATTCGCGGGAAAAACCGGCATTGTATTTCTTCCAGTGGCGCGCCCCCTCGATATCGCCGTATTCATGTTCCAGCAGCATGCGCAACCGCGCAGCCCAGGGGCGGGCGATATTGGTCAGGCCCCGCTCCAGCCGATCGAGGTCCAGGTGAAGTTCTTCGGCCTGGGGATAAACGCTGACGTGCAGGCTCAGGTAACCAGAAGAGATATGGATGATCCTGGAGGAAACCGACGGGGAGTCGAAGAACCTGCCGATATAGTTTTCGAGCCGCGTGGTGTATTCGGTCGAGTAAAACGACCGCGGCATGATCACCAGCAGGGTCAGGCCGCGAACCGCCAGGCTGCTGGCGGCCACCACCTTGACCGCGCCCTGTCGATACAACAGGGTGAAAGAGCGAACCGTCCGGATCAGTTCGTCCGGCTCCATGAAAAACAGTTCGACCTTGGGGAAGGTATTGAAGATTTCAACGGTTTTCCGATAGTCATGGCAGTTCTTGGGAATTCCAAGTGCCTCCAGGGCCATCTCGATTCGCCGGCGCAGGGCCGGAACGGCCGTAGCCGGCTCATCGGCGGTTGTTTGCGGGAAGAGCCCGAGAAAGACATGCTCGTACCAGGCGTTTTTTTCCAACGGTTCACGAAACCCCAGATAGATCAGCTTATCGGCGCGGTGGACAGGGCTGCTACGGGAGATTTCCTCGATAACCATATCGCTCTCGCGCAGAATTCGCTGTCTGAACCCCGGTTTAAACTCGGCAAGGTCCCTTTCCTGGCAGCAGTCCAGTTCCATGGGATCCGGCGCTATCCCCAGGGCCGAGCCATCGACTTCCTGGACAACGGTTTTGCCCTCATCCGTTTTTTTTACATGGAGGCGCCGGTAAGAAAACGCCATGAAGTTCCCGGCCTCGAGCCAACGCATGAAATCCCTGGCGTCATCCATAACCGGCAGGGTTCCCATATTTTTCAGATGCTGGTTGATCGCTTTCTGATCCTGGTGCAACTTGAGCGCGTCATGGAATATCGCCCGCACTCCCTGCTCGATATCGGGAAACTGTTCGGTCGCCACACCTTCAATTTCGGTGACGATGAACGACTCCTTTGCGCCCTCGCCCGCGAGGCCCGCAAGCCGGGTCACCTCGCCATGGCGGCGCCTGACCCGCAGAATCGGATGAGAAATAATCTGAAAGCGGATCTGTCTTTGGGCCAGAAAGGTCTGAATCGAATCAACCAGGTACGGCACATCGGCACAACTGGTCAAAAGAAGCGAATGTCCCTTGTCGCCGAAGGGGATGATGCGAACGGCTGATTCTTCACGACGCTGCTCGATAAACTTGAGGAATTCGTTGATCCATTCGGCTAACTGCCGGGCCGAGGGCGGCCCCAGGTAGGATTGCGGGGTGTTCCCCAGCAGAATTTCCGCCAGGGTTTTCAAGCGTGAGGAATTTTCCGGATCGGTTAGAGCTTGCACTAGGGCCAGGGCCTGGTCGATCTTTTTCTCAAGGTCCTGTCCCGAGGCGCGGTCTCCCTGTGATTCGAGAAAAATTTTCATGGCATCCTGCGGCGCTGGGGGTGAGGAAAAGCTTTTTTGCCGACATAATCTTACGGCAAGAATATCATGGCCTCATCGATTGATAACTCCCGCGAATCCTTAGTTTAAATTCTTCGCCATAAACTCTAGAACATCCCCCGGCGTTTGGCAAGCCGGGGTTTTCAGCCGGGAAAACAGGGTTCGACGCGACGGTACCGGTCACTTTTCGGGCATGACGATCACCGCCGCGGCCTTGAGGTCGGCTACCCAATCCTGCAACCGCCTGGCCCCGGCCTCCCCCTTGAGAAACTCGCGAATCTGTGGGGTGGCCTCATCGAGGGCCAGGAGGGCTTCCTGCTGGTGGTCGATGACCTTGATCAGGTGAAATCCGAACTGGGTTTCGACCACCTCCCCCACTTCCCCTACGGTCTGGGAAAAGGCTGCATCGCAAAACGGTTTGACCATGTCGGCTCGGCTGAAATAGCCAAGATCCCCGCCACGGGATGCGCTGGGGCACTGGGAATGCTGGCGGGCCAGTTCGGCGAAATCCCCGCTCGCCGCTGTCTTTTTGATCTCGGCGATGCGGGCCAGGGCCAGTTCCCGGTCTTTTTCAGTGACTTTGATGAGAATATGACAGGCTCGGACCCGGGCCGGCTTTTTCATTTTTTCGGGGTAGTTGCGATAGGTTTCGGAAATCTCCTCGGCCGTCGGTTCCGGGGTGCCGGCAAGATGCCTTTCGATCATCCGGTTCACTGTCAGATCCTGGCGTAGCATCCGGTGGTAGGCCATGGGTTCAATTCCGGTTTTTTTCAGCGTAGCGTAAAACTCTTCGGCGCTGGGGAAATTGGCGATAACCTTCTGGGTTTCCGCCTCGACGGCCTGTTCGTCGGCGACAATCCCGTGGACCAGGGCCTTCTGGAAAATCAGCTCCCGGGCCACCAGCTTCTCCAAGGCGAGCGTTTCTATTTCTGCCAGTTCATCAACGGAAAGCTGGTCCATGGTCTTGCGATGGAGCTCCATCGCATACCCCTGGATGGCATTGTGATAATCGAAATCGCTGATCGGTTTTCCGTTGACGGTTGCTACCGGCTGTTGGGCAGACACATTTCACTCCTTAATCCGATATTTTTGCAGCTGATCTTTTTTGCAGTTCGTCCGACAGACGGGCGAATTCTTCCAAGCTCAAGGTTTCACCGCGACGACCGGAATCAATGTCCGCCGCCCGCAACGCTTGATCGAGCCCCTCTCCGCCGAAGCCGGCCCCGGAGAGGGTATTGCGCAAGGTTTTCCGGCGCTGGGCAAAGGCGCCCTTGACCACCCGGCGGAAAAAAACTTCATCCATTACCGGCACCCGTGGGGCAGCTAATGGCGTGAACGCAAGAACCACCGAGTTGACCTTGGGCGGAGGGAAAAACGCCCCGGGAGGAACCAGGGTAACACGACGGATGTCGAACCACAGCTGGCAGAGAACCGACAGAATGCCGTAATCTTTAGTCCCTGGCACGGCCGCCAGGCGGTCGCCGACCTCTTTCTGGAACATCAGCACCAGCCGGTTGAACAGGGGGCGATGATCGAGGACCTTGAACAACACCTGGCTGGAAATGTTGTAGGGAAGATTGGCCACCAGTTTATAGGGCGGATTGACCAGGACTGCGGCCCAATCGATGCGCAGGGTGTCGCCCTGATGAACTTCAAGGTTGGGCTCGGGCCGGGCTTGCAGTCGGGCCGCGAGATCGCGATCGACCTCCATGACCAGAACCTGCCGGGCTTTGGCCAGCAGATGATCGGTCAGGGCGCCGAGACCCGGACCGATTTCCAAAACCCGATCCTGCTCCTGCAATTCGGCCGCGTCGAGAATCTTGCGGACGATGCCGGAGTCGCGGAGGAAGTTCTGGCCGAAACGCTTTTTGGGGCGATGATCCATAGAAGTTTTCTTCGGCAAGGTGAATATCCGGAAGAACGTGGAAGGGGTCCCAGGATTTCAGACCACCCTCAGGGATGAGGTCGGGAAAGAATCTTATTCCTTACTGGAAGAACGGGGCTTTGGCCACCGGGGGATATGCCAGGTCTTGACCACCGGAATCATCCTCAGGGTCAGGGCGTAGGCGATCCCGGCACAGCCAACGCCGTAAACGATACTGGCCAGACCAAGGGGCACCAGAACTTCCCAGCCAAGAGTCTTCAAAGCGGCAAACGTGAATTCCTCTGGCAACCCTACCCTATCCATGCCCAGCAGAATTCTTCCCGACTCATACTCCAGGGCATAAATGAAGGGGGCGGTAAATGGATTGGTGACCCAGACGCCGAGAGTCGCGGCGATCTTGTTTTCGCGCAGCAAAACAGCCAGGAAAAAAGCGATGACCATCTGAAAGCCCAAGGTCGGGGTCATGCCGATGAAAATCCCCAGGGCAACCCCTTTGGCAATTTCGTCCGGTGTTCCCTTGAGCCTAGCGAATCGCAGGAAATTCAATTTCGCCTGCCGAACCAAACCCCATCGCCGCCACATGTTAATGCCCGCCCCCCTGAGGATTACAGTCTTACCCTAGAGCTTCCTGACTCACCCGGTCAAGGGACCAGCCGGCCACGGCGTTTAAATCGAGGGGTGCGCAATGCCCCGCTTGCAGATAATAATCCCCGGCCACGGCCAGCATGGCCGCATTGTCTCCGCACAAAGACGGCGACGGGAAAAAGACCTTTGCCCCCACCTGCCCGGTCAGTTCGGCCATGCCCCGCCGCAGGCCGCTGTTGCAGGCAACCCCGCCGGCGACCACGATTCGCTCGAGCCCTGACTGCTGTGCGGCCCGCAGGGTTTTACGGCACAGAACCTCAACCACCGCCTGCTGAAAACTCGCCGCAAGGTCCTTGAGGCGATCCCCCTCGATGGAACCGGGTTCCTTTTTTACATAATTCAGAACCGAGGTTTTGATGCCGCTGAAACTGAAATCCAGGTTGTCCTGATGGAGCAGCGGCCGGGGAAAGGCGATGGCCTCCGGATTCCCCTGGCTGGCCAGCCGGTCGATCAGGACCCCGCCCGGGTAACCGAGGCCGACCAGCTTGGCGACCTTGTCAAAAGCCTCGCCGGCCGCGTCGTCAAGAGTACGCCCGAGGGTCTGGTAACAACCGATCCCGTCGACCCGGTACAGATGCGTATGCCCCCCGGAAACCGCCAGGGCCAGGTAGGGAAACGGAATATCGTGCTCCATCAGGGCCGCCAGGATGTGTCCCTCGATATGGTGCAGCCCGACCAGCGGCAACTTGCGGGCGAAAGCCAGGGCCTTGGCCACCGACAACCCGACCAGCAGGGCGCCCACCAATCCAGGACCGCGGGTCACGGCAATGCCTTCAATGGCCTCGAGGGTCACACCGGCCCGCTCGAGCGCCTCGTCAATGACCACGGAAATGGCCTCGACGTGCTTGCGCGACGCGAGCTCGGGCACCACCCCGCCGTAACGGGCATGCACGTCCACCTGGGAAGCGACGATATTGGACAGAATCTGTCGGCCGCCGCGCACAACCGCAGCGGAGGTTTCATCGCAGGAAGATTCGATACAGAGTAAAAGCATGGGCAAGAAGTTCCAGGTTCGAGGTGAGGACCTCGAAGCTGCGTTACAGCAGATTCGCCGCCAGCTCGGCAAGCGATGAGCGTTCGCCCTTGTTCAGGGTGACATGACCGGCTATTTCCTGGCCCTTGAACTTTTCCACCGTGTAGGTCAGGCCGTTGCTGGAGGCGTCGACGTAGGGGTTGTCGATCTGGTACGGATCGCCGGTGAGCACGATCTTGGTTCCTTCGCCGGCGCGGGTAATGATGGTTTTGATCTCGTGAGGGGTGAGGTTCTGCGCCTCATCGACGATCATGTACTGACGCGGAATCGAGCGACCGCGAATGTAGGTCAGCGGCTCGATTTCAAGTATCCCCATATCGACCAGTTCCTTGTATCCGCGCTTGCGTTTGCCCCTTTCTTCGACTCCGCTCAGCAGCAGATCGACGTTGTCGAAAATGGGTTGCATCCAGGGGGCCAGCTTCTCTTCCACATCCCCGGGAAGAAATCCCAAATCCCGCCCCAGGGGAAAGATCGGTCGGGAAACCAGCAACCGGCTGAAGGATCCCTCGTCAGCGGACTTGAACAGGCCGGCGGCAATCGCCAGCAGGGTTTTGCCCGTTCCGGCCTTGCCGACCAGGGTAACCAGTTGANNTCGTCGTTGAGCAGCAGGTCGAGGGCGAACTGCTGCTCCCGGTTGCGCGGATGAATCCCCCAAAGCCCGTCCTTGGGCGTGCGAATCAGTGGATTAAGTCGCTGCAGCGAGGACTGGTAGCGGCCGATGGCGGTATGAGAGGGATTGCCGTTTTCGACCAGGGTAATGCACTGGTTGGGGAAGAAATCGCCCTCCAGGTCGATGTGACCCTGGCCGTAGAAGCGGTCAACCTCGTCTTTATCCACCAGAACTTCAGCGGTACCCGCATAGAGTTCGTCAATACTCACCTTGTCGGAGGAGTAATCCTCGGCCGGCAGGCCAACGGCGTCGGCCTTGATCCGCAAATTGGTGTCTTTGGTGACAAACACCACCGGGCACTCGCATTCATCCTGCATCTGCAGCGCCACCGCGAGGATCCGGTTGTCGCCGCGGTCGACCCGCAGCTCCGGCGGCAGCCGCTTGAGGGCCTTCTCGGTGTAGAGGACCACTTTGAGGATCCCGCCCTGCTCCAGCGGAACCCCTTCGACCAGATGAGTCTTGCTGCGCAGACCATCGAGAAAACGCGAAATCTGACGGGCATTTCGCCCGGTTTCGTTGAGATCCTTCTTGAACCCGTCAATTTCCTCGATCACGGTAATCGGGATAACCAGATCGTTTTCCTCGAACCGAAACAGGGCCTGGGGGTCGTGAAGCAGCACATTGGTATCGAGGATATAAGTTTTTTTCATGCCCGCATTCCTAAATTGGAGACGAACCGACGAGGGTCGTCTGGTTACCGGTCGTAGGGAAGAACCTCGATCCCGTCCGAAGTCGCCAGCAGCTTCAGATAGACAGGTCGATCCTTGCCCGAAAGTTTGCGTTTGCTTTCCAAAATCACCTCCCCTTCGGCATTAAGAGCATTCAGCACCTGCTCCGGGGATTCTTCGATGATGTACATGGTGTAGACCCGGGTCCGCATGAGATCGGCGCGGGTCAAAGGCGTTTCGGGGGNNGGGAGCGAGCAGGCCGCCAGAAGCAGAGCCGACAGGAGGATGGAAACTACTCTTTTCATGGTCGTTCTCCTTGTTTGGCTGGGAGACGCCTCAGGACGGAGGGTGTGATACCAGGGAAGAGACGGCAGCGATCAGGTGGTCGATCTCTTCGGCGGTGGTAAAATATCCTGGGCTGATTCGGACCGTCCCGCGCGGAAAAGTGCCGATGGTCCGATGGGCATCGGGAGCGCAATGCAACCCGACCCGGCATAGGATGCCGTGTTCCCGCTCGAGCAGAAAACC
>NPIG01001470.1_pt1 | contig 11848 bp, 9 predicted proteins | sample 8637441 | NCBI WGS metagenome assembly NPIG01 (sample SAMN07420675, study PRJNA396082) | bioreactor metagenome | isolation source: sample BR6 brine-fed electro-methanogenic bioreactor BR | place: Japan: Kochi | collected 2016-06-14
TCGAGGAAAACCGGGAGCGCCCCTTTTTCCTGCACTTCTGCTCGCAGGACATCCATGTGCCGCGCGCCCCGCATCCCCGGTTCCACGGCGAGAGCGAACTCACCTACCGGGGCGACGCCATGGTGCAACTCGACTGGGCCGCCGGCGAGATTCTCGATGCCCTCGAGCAACATGGACTCGACGACAACACCCTCGTCATCTTCACCAGCGATAACGGGCCCGTCTATGACGACGGCTATGAGGATGGCACAACGGTGCATACGTCCACCGCCGAGGTTGACCGGGGCCACGACGGCTCGGGCGAGTACCGGGGCGGCAAGTACCAGATTTACGAAGGCGGCACCCGCGTACCGCTTATCATCCGCTGGCCAGCCGGGATACAGCCCGGCGTGTCTGATGCCCTGGTCACCCAGGTCGATTTTCTCGCGTCCTTTGCGCGCCTGCTCGACCAGGACCTTCCCCGCGGCGCCGCGCCCGACAGCCGCGACACGCTCAACGCCTTTCTCGGCAACGACCCCAACGGTAGTGCCGTCATTCTCGAACAGGCCGACCGCCTCGCCATCCGCAAAGGCCCCTGGAAATATATCGAAGCCTCTGCCCGCGGAAAGGGCCCCGGCCGCAAACCCGCCCTCTATAACATCGCCGCCGATGTCAGCGAGCAGAACAATCTCATCGCCGAGCACCCCGACACAGCCCACGACCTCGCGGCACTCCTCGAGAAATACCGCGACCTCGGACTGCGGTAGCAACCCGGATAATCGAAGGAATTGGACTCACACGGAGCCATGGAGCGCACAGAGGAAGACAGAAGATAAGAGCAAAGGGGTAGTGATGCCTGCGCACAGCCCCAGTCGTCGATCTCTTCCTGGCTTTGCAGGGTCGTGTCAAAAGAAACTGGACTCACACAGAGTCACGGAGAACACGGAGGAAGACGCAAGATGACCGCGAACGAGATTGGGACCATTGTTGTGGATTGTGCGCTTGCGCTTCATCGGGAGACGGGTCCCGGGCTGTTGGAGAGTGTGTATGAAGTGGTCCTGGTCCACGACCTGGAGGCCCGCGGTCTGCGCGTGGCGCGACAGGTCCCGATTCCCATCGAACTGCGCGGGGTCCGTTTCGACGAAGGTTTTCGGGCAGATGTCATTGTCGAAGACAAGGTGTTGCTGGAACTGAAGTCGGTGGAAAAGGTTGCGAAGGCGCACAAGAAACAGGTATTGACCTATCTGCGGCTGACGGGATTCAAGCTGGGCTATCTGCTCAATTTCGGGGAAGCGTTGATGAAGGATGGTGTTACGCGCATCGTCAACGGCGAGGTCGACTAGCCCTTCGTGTCTCTGCGTCTTTGCGTGAGAAGAGATTTGACTCGCACGGAGCCATGGAGCGCACAGAGGAAGACAGAAGATAAGAGCAAAGGGGTAGTGATGCCTGCGCACGGCTATCTCGGCTTGGCCCTCTGTGTCTTTGCGTCTCCGTGTGAGAAGAAATTAGACGCGCGAGGAGGCAGGGTGAGCACGGAGGAAGACACAAGATTACTGCGAAAAAGGCTTTTGGAAGCTGCGCATCGCCGGGGAAACTGGTCTCTCCGTGTCCTTGCGCGTGAGCTGGAGCAATCTCTCACAAGGACATTGGGACACAAGACCACCTTCTGACAAAACAGGTGCTTCCAGAGGGCCATCAAGTGCCCGACGGATTGTTTACTGTGCCGTGCGGTGCACAGAAGGAGTCAACGGCAGTTGCGTCTCAGCCGCGCGAGGGTGAGGCAAGAGAAAGGAGCACAGCCCCATGAAACGGCGGACATTCGTCAAGCGTGTTGCGGTTGCGGCGGCGACCACTGCCTTGGCCCGGGGCGCGTCCAGCCAGGCCAGGAGCGCCAATGAACGGCTGACCATCGGGGTTGTCGGCTGTTCTCGGGGACTGAGCGTGGCCAGGGAATTTGCGGCGGCCGGCGCGAACATCGCCTACGTGTGCGATACGGACGATGCCCGGCGCGAGCGCGCGAAGGAGGTGAGCGGCGCGCCACACGCCGTGACGGACCTGCGCCGCATTCTCGACGACCCGGGTGTCGATGCGGTTATCGTGGCCGCGCCTGACCACTGGCACGCGCCCGCCACGCTGCTCGCCTGCGACGCGGGCAAGCACGTTTATGTCGAGAAACCCTGCGCCCACAACATCCGTGAAGGGCGGCTGATGATTGAGACGGCGCGGCGCACGAACCGCGTGGTGCAGGTGGGTTCGCAGAGCCGCAGCACCAGCTTCATCCGCACGGCCATGGAAAAGCTCCGCGGCGGCGCCATAGGCGAAGTGCTCATTGCGAAAGCCTGGAACAGCCAGCGCCGGGAGAATATCGGCCGGGCCGAACCCGGAACGCCGCCGGCCGGGTTTGACTATGACCTGTGGGTGGGCCCCGCGCCAATGCGGCCGTTCCAGCAAAACTGCCATCACCACACCTGGCATTGGTGGCACGATTTTGGAACGGGGGACGCCGGAAACGACGGCGTTCACGAGTTGGACATCGCCCGGTGGGGGCTCGGCGTGGACACGCATCCCGCGCGTGTGTCCGGGTATGGCGGCAAACTGTCTTTTGACGATGACCAGCAATTCCCCGACACACAATACGTCACCTTCGAGTATCCCGGCGGCGATAAGCCGAAACTGCTGGTCTATGAGCACCGCATCTGGGCGCCCTATGCGCAGGAAGGCTATGAAAACGGCAACGCCTTCTACGGCACCGGGGGCTGCATGATTCTCGGCAAGGGCTCGGGCTGGCGGCGCTACGGCCCGGGCAATGAACTGATTGAAGCGGAAGAGGGCCGCTTCTCCACGATCGACCACGTGGCGGACTTCATGGAGGCCATTCAGTCCGGCAAACGGCCGAACGCCGATATTGAAATCGGCCATCATGCCGCCACGCTGGCCCATCTGGCGAATATCCTCGCCCGGAGCGGCAACGACTCGTTCCGCTTCGACCCGCAAAGCGAAGGTATTCCCGGCAATGCGGATGCTGACGCGCTGGTGCGCCGAACGTACCGGGAAGGCCACTGGGCGGTTCCGGCGGGGGGTTAGCCCGCACATTTCACCGGCGGCAAGGCCGCAAGGTGAAATATGCTACGACAAAGTGATTTTGGTACTCGACGTGTCGAAGGATATTTCACAAGCTGTTATCAGGTACTCTTTGGGTTACATGGCTTAACTGCATATGCTGATATGGTTTTCCTGCGTTGCCATTGCCAGCTTGTAAAATATCCGGGTTAGCGGGTTTTGGACAAAAGGAGGCAGCGATGGAGCATTCAGGTTTGACCCGCAGACGGATGTGTCAATTGCTTGCAAGCCTGCCGGCGGCGGTCCCGCTGATGGGAGCGGCCGGCGAGCAGAAAAGGCCAGAGGAGAGTTCTGATATGCCGAAAGTACTGATGCCCGTGGGCGATGCCACGGAAGTGGTGGATACGCTCTACCCCTATTTCCGCATCGCGGAAGACGGATTCGAGGTGGTGGTGGCCGGACCCGAGGCGCGCCTGTACCACATGGTGCTCCATGAAGTCCCGCCGAACAGTGATGTGCCCTGGGATATCACCCGCGAACAGCCGGGCTACCATATCCAGGCGGAAATCGCCTTCCGGGATGTCAACCCCGAGGAATACGCCGGCCTTTTCGTTTCCGGCGGCCGCGCTCCGGAATACCTGCGCTATGACCAGGATTTGATGCGCATCACACGGCATTTCTTCGAGGCGAAGAAGCCCGTGGCGGCGGTCTGCCACGGCATCGAGATCATCAGCGCGGCGCGCGTGATTGAGGGGCGCACGGTGACGACCGTGGCCAAATGCGCGTTGGACTGCGAGCAGGGCGGGGCAACCTATGTGAACCAGCCGGTGGTGGTCGACGGCAACCTGGTTACGGCGCGCACCTGGCACGACAACACGCCCTTCATGAAAGCGTATATGGAAATACTCAATGCGGCCCGGTAGTGCCTCCGGTGATGGTGTGCCGCCAGGAGAGGGCTTGACGGCCAGCAGGGCTTGCTCGGGACATAGGCCCGTGCACGCCCGCACCCGCCGGCGATTCCTTAAGACCGGCGCAGTGCTGGCCGCCGCCGGCGTGCTGCACAGTCTCGGAGACTGCGCCGCGAAGACCGGCGGTTGCACGCTGGGTTTCGGCACCTACGGCATGAAGGATTACCCTGTTGAGAAGGCGATTGCCGTCGTTGCGGAGACGGGGTTCGACAGCATCGAACTCGCCGTGCGCCCGGATTGGGACTCTGCACCGGGCAACATGTCCGCGCAACGCCGCACCGCCGTGCGCCGGCGCCTCGAGGACCGCGGTCTGCGCCTCACCTCGCTGATGGAGTATCTGCTGCCGGCCAGAGACGAGAGACAGCACCAGAAGGACTGCGAGCGGCTCCGGCGCGTTTACGCACTGGGCCATGACCTGTCCCCGGACGCGCCGCCCCTGGTGCAGACCGTCCTCGGCAGCGGCGAGTGGGGTGAATCCCGCAACTGGCTGCGGGAGCGCGTTGCGGACTGGGTGGAGATCGCGGAGAAGAGCGGGGCGGTGCTCGCCGTCAAACCCCACCGGGGCGGTGTGATGTCTCGACCGGACGAGGCCGCCTGGCTTATCCGCCAGTTGGACAGCACGCCCCAGCTCCGCATGNNACGCTAGAAGAAACGGTACGCCGGAGTCTTCCCTGGATAGGGCACGTTGCCGTCAAGGACGCCATACAGCAGGGGGGGAAGGTCATCTTCACGCTGCCCGCGGAAAGTGGCGTCTTTGACTACGAGACACTATTCCGATTGCTCCACGTCGGCGGCTATCAGGGTGACATCTCATGCGAAGTGAGCAGCATGGTGTGGCGCGCGGAAGGCTACGATGCGCGCCGCGCAGCCGAAATCTGCTACCGGAACATGGCGCCGGTGATGCGCAGTGCGGGAGTGCGCGGCACAGGTGAGGGGCGCTTTGACCGGACTCCTTCCACGTGCCGCTGACCCAGGCGGGCGCGCTGCAGGACGGTCTGCCGGCGCTCGGCCCTCGACCGGCGCTGCCGGAACGCTGTTATCGCCGGACACGGGCGCACACCCTTGCATGGGCGTTGACACCGGTATCCCGGCGGGTACATGGTAGTGCCTTCCGGTGCAAAAGCCCCAGGAGGACATACGATGGATTGCGTTATGCGGTTGCTGATTCCGGTGCTGGTCCTTGCCGCGCCGGTGTTTGCCGCGGGTGGTTTGCCCTCGCCGGAGCAAGTCGCCTGGCACGAAATGGAACTCGAGATGTTCCTTTGCCTCGACCCATGCACCTGGCAGGGGCGCGAGTACGACAACCACTCGACGCCGCTCGAAGAGATCAATCCCGCGGCACTCGACACGGAGCAGTGGTGCGAGGCGGCAAAGGCCTTCGGGGCGAAGCAGATTCTGTTCGTGGCCAAGCACACGGGCGGCTTCTGCTGGTGGCCCACGGAAACCACGGACTACTGCGTGCGCAACATTGCCTGGAAGAACGGGCAGGGCGATGTGCTGGGCGAACTGGCGGAAAGCTGCCGGCGGCACGGGCTCAAGCTTGGGGTGTACATCTACCCGGGGGACGATCAGTGGGGCGCGGGCATCGGCAGCGGCGGCAAGACCGCTGACCCCTCCAGGCAGGAGGCCTACAACGCGGTGCTCCGGCAGCAGTGGACGGAAGTGCTCACGCGTTACGGCGAGATTTCGGAACTGTGGTTTGACGGCAGTTGCGTGGTCGAACTGGGGGACATCATCGAGCGGTACGCGCCGAAGGCGATGGTGTTCCAGGGGCCCCACGCCACGTTGCGCTGGCCCGGCAACGAAAAGGGCATCGCGCCCGAACCCGCCTGGCAGACGGTGCGCCGCGCCGACGCGGAAACCGGTGTGGCCACCGGGGCGCATTCCGACCCGGACGGGGAGGTGTGGCTCCCCATGGAAATGGACACCACCCTGCTGGACCATAAGTGGTTCTGGGGGCCCGACACCGACCACATGCTGAAGTCCGTCGACACCCTCATGGACGTCTACCTGAAGTCGGTGGGCCGGGGCTGCGTGCTGTTGCTGAACGCCACCCCGGACACGTCCGGACGCATTCCCGAGTCGCACATGCAGCGCTACCGCGAGTTCGGCGCCGCCATCGAGCGCCTTTACGCGAACCAGAAGGGCGAGGCCGCCGGCGGAGAGGGCACAAGCTTCGAGTTGCGCTTCGATGAGGCCACCCCCGTAACCCACGTGGTGGTGCAGGAAGACATCCGGCGGGGGCACGCCGTCCGCAAATACCAGCTCGAAGCGGAAACCGGAGGAAAATGGGGGCTGCTCGCGCGGGGCGAGGCCATCGGCTACAAGCGCATCGAGGTGTTCGACCGGATTCCGGCCACGGCGCTGCGCCTCCGCATCACCGAATCGGCCGCCACACCGAAGATTCTCCAGTTCGCCGCCTATGAGATGGGCGGAATCGCGGCAACACAATCCGGCGAACGGGCCCCGTCGTGGAAGCCGGTCAGGGGCTGGCGGGAAGTCCGCGTCAATGAGGCATGGCAAACGGTGGAAGTGGACCTCACCCCCGAGGTGCGGCGTCCGGGTGAGTATTGCATCGAGATTCGGCAGCGTGGCGGCGATGCCGCGCTCGAAACCGCGGACGCCATGCTGCTCGTCGCGGGCGTCGAGGCGCCCCGCCTGATCACGCCGCTGGACCCGCCCAATGCGTGGCGCATCCGTCGCACCGACCAGGTAACGAGCGATGAGAAGGGCCGCACTGTGTTGCGCCTCCGGGTGCGGCGGACTGGCGGTGACTCCTGGCGTGGAAAGATGGTCATTCGCGGGGAGTGACCCGGCACAACGAGGGTCTTGCGAAGCCGCGCGATTCGCAGTATAAAGGAGGGGATGCCATACTGCGCTTGTAGCTTGACATCGGCACAGTGGGGCCGAAGCAACGTTGCACGGTGTGTGCCGAGGCCTGTCAGGCCTTCAGCGTGAGGTCAAATGTGAGCAGCAGAGTGTCGAATCACGGCGCTGTGCCGAAGGGGAGAGGTGAGCACTACATGTTGCCGAGGGTATTCATTATCTGTTCAGAACAGGCCAGACATGATGCTTCTACTTTCCGTGACTGTCTGGCTTGCGAAGAACCCAATACTCCACCGGCCAGATGCGAGGTGGAACTCTGGCTTGATGACCCGACGGCTGAGTTGGGCAGCGCCATCATGGACAGGGTGGAGAAGGGCATCCGAAGTGCCGATTTCACCGTATGCATGCTGACACCGGATGATGTCCTGGTGGATGCCGCGTCTGTGCCGTGCGCCGAACAGGACAAGAATCTATCGTCTGAGAAGGAATTGCGAGCGCAACCCAGGGGAAATGTGCTGCTCGAAATGGGCATTTCCCTGGGGGCCCTGGGCCGAGAAAGGACTATCATCCTATGTGACAGGGCGGTCAAAACCATTCTTCCATCGGACCTTCAGTCTGTCCTGCACGTCGAATACCAGTCAGGCACGCTCTTTCGAGAAAAGAAAGTCGGCAGAAAGATTCGCTATCAGGAGTACGCTGCTGATATCTATCAATACATCTATGACCGTTTTCATGGATTTGAATGGCGGCGGCAATTTCTCGGCATCGAGGAGCCGTCCCGGGTGCGCATCATTTCCCACTGTAGTGATGTGGACAAGTACCTTCGCGAAAAGGTCTTTCCGCCTGGCACGGAGATGCGGCAGCAATTCAGCGATTTGACCAAGGAAGAGCCGTTTGAGATTCAGGCTGCTTCAGATACCACTTGGGAGGCCGTCTGGAGCGCCGACAGACATGGGGTGTCCGGCTCGGACGTACTCTTCGTGGTGGATTCACCGAGGGAGAACGGTATTGCCAAGACGGTGATGCGCGAATCGGACCGCATTCTTGTGGGGCGGCAAATCCGACACCTTGAGGACTGCAAAGAAAAGAACGTCGTCATTGAAACACTCGAGGCGCGGGGGGAGCACTACAGAACGAACAAGTACTCCGTAAACAGACAGGATGACGGCAAAGGGGAGCACCTTCCGGCAGGAACCCGCGTGGATGCGTTCGGGGACTTCAAGGATTATCTCGTGCTAATGAAGCTGCCCGGAAATGTGATATCCGGCGTTGAACACAATGTGAAGACGGTGTGGTTGCTGTACGGGCTCACGTTGAAAGGCACCTACGCGGGGGCGTGCATGTTCAGTGCGAGCAACTTGCGTTCGTTAGAGCAGCGTGTTATCGAAGAATGTGCGGGGCGCCAACATGCCCCTGACTATTTCGAGGCGCTTTTCGAGGTCTCTGCTGCGGGCGCCACGGCGGTGGCGCAGTTTGAGAATCATCGACTGCTGCATTTCTCCACGCTGAGCATGAAGTCCGCGCAGTTCATTGGGGATCCGGTCCCCGACGAGATTCTCATGCTGGACCACTACGACAAAGAGGCTCTGGCCCGTGTGCCGCTTACATCCGTGCATTTCGACTTGGTCGCAGACTGCAATTTCGCCTGCCCCCACTGTATTGAGGACCATGTGTGCGCGAAAGGGCTGATGCTGAGTACCTCGACCGCGCTGCGTATCCTGCTCGACTTGCGCAGACTGGGCTGTGAAGACTTGCGTTTCTATGGCGGCGAACCCACGTGCCATCCGGAATTTTCGCTCATTCTGGAGGTCGCCTCGTCGCTGGGATTCAATATGCTTCTCGTCACCAACGGCAGCGGCCTCGGTATCGGCGAAGACGGCAAGCCCGAGAATCCCCGTCTGTACAATGCCGTTGTCAATGCGCGCAACCTGCATATCCGGGTCTCGCTGGACGCGCACACCCCGGAAGCGCACGCCCGAAGCCACGGCATAGACTTGCCCTGCCTGCCCGGGATTCAGGCGGGTCTTGCAAGGCTCATAGAGGACAAGGCAACTGTGAGCATCTCGTACCTGCTCACGGAAGACTCGGAAGACGACCTCGAAGAGGCTTGCCGGTTCTGGCATGAGAAGGGAGCGCATAGCTTTCATCCACGCCTGCCGATGCACCGGCATGGAAGAGGCTACATGGACGCTTTCCATCAGCGGGAATGGCTGGAGCAGCTTGGCAGCCAATATGGGGATTGGTTCGTCGTGCCGAAATGGCTGCCGGACGACGGTATGGCCGGACCGGCTGACGGAGCGCCGCACTGCTACGCCGGCTATTACCGCTTTGCCATTTCTCCGGGGACCATTGACGAGAAAGGTGACGGCCTTACCGCGACTGACAAGGCCTGGATTTCGCTGTGTACCTACTACCGGTATGAAGAGGAATTCGGGTGTCCTTACCCGGATGACCTGGCACGCTGGTACTCTGAAGAACGGCCAGCCCTCCTGGAACGCATTCGATCGCGCAGGGCATGCGCGTCCACCATTTGCAGCCGCGAAGAAACCAACCGGGCGATTGAAGAAAGAGTCAAGGCAGGCGCCGCCACGTAGCTCGGACGGGTCCGTGCCCCAAGGCGGGTGGTGCCGGGGCCAGACCGCGCAGGGTATTCCGGCAGCAGGGCAACGTCCGCCGCGTAACCCAACCACATCGCGCGGCACAGCCCCGGAAAATCCAACAACCCGGCTACCCAACCCTCAGTTGATATCGCGCAAGGCACTGTTAGAAAACAGGTTTGGTTCCACCCGTGGGAATTGGCATGGAGATTGCCCATTTCCTTTCGTTCTTTCATGTTTTCGGAGACAGAAGGAAAGGAGTGCAATCATGAAGAACCTGGTGAACGCAATTGTGCTGGCGGCCGCGCTTTGCGCATTGACTCTCTCGCTTTCGGGTTGTCCTCTTCCGAGCGAGTGGGCCTGGCGGCGGCAGGGCGATGTGCTGGAGATTGGATACGGCAATGAACGGGCAGGGTGGCCCCAGATGGCTGCGCTGCACGCCGACACGAGTGCGCTGCGCATGAACTACGGCCCGGGCAGCGGCTGGGGGCCGACGGTGTACCTCGCGCCTTCACTTTGGACGGAGGAGGGTGGCGGCGCGCGGTATCATCTCGGCGCGCCGGTGACCACCCGGCTCTACGTGGACGCGGGAGACCTGGTCCTGGAGGCGGACGGTGTGATAGGCGGTCTGGCGTTCGCCGCGACGGCACGGTTCCATCCCCCCGAACCGGAGCGTTTTGAAGCGGATGTGCATGTGCGGGCGGAAGGACAGGTCACGCTGGCGGACCGGCCCGGTGAGGCCTTTCAGCCGGTGCATGCCGCGACCATGCATATCTCAGACGGATTCTGGGACAGCCAGGCCGTGCGCATTGGCGGGCTGTGCCATGCACTGCCTCTTGACGGGTGGGTGTTGGCGCCGCCGGGCGAGACTGGGGACTCGTTCGCGCTGGTCGGCGGCACGTCGGACTGGAAACCCAGCGCGCCCACGGTCATGATTTCACTCGACCGCGCCCTGCCCCTGCAGGGTTGGGTGGCGCAGTCGGCCGACCCGAACGATGACAACGTGGGTTTCTGGGCGGCCAGCGATTCACTGCTCACGGAGTGGCGCTACAGGGTCACGGCCACCAGGTGACTTCGGTGCGGTGCGTTTGCGAGTTTTTGGAGCAGCCGGGCCGGCGCCAGGCCGCAACACCGCGCTGTCCGCCGGCGAACTGCCGCAGGGCGCGGAGAAACAGGAGTACGTCGTGGAGTATCAACCTCAACCGCTGGATACCGCCAATGTCGAATTGCCTGACGAGGTCATGGCTCTGAGAGAAGTGCTTGCCGAAAACGCGCACGAGGTCTGGGCCGCGCAACGGATGGCGGACGGCTGGACCTGGGGACCGGAACGGGATGATGCGAGGAAGAAGCACCCCTGCCTCGTGCCGTATGACGACCTGCCGGACACGGAAAAGGCCTACGATCGCAACGCGGCCATGGAAACGCTCAAGGCGATTTGCGCGGCGGGATACCGCATCGTGAAGGATAGCTGACCGCCGCGGTGTGCGGCACTTTGTAAGCGGGTCCCGCCGGCCGGTGTGCGCCGGGGCGCGCGTCTATTTCCACGAGGCAGAGCGGACTTCTTCCGGCACTTCGGTCTCCAAGGCGTCCAGTGCGCCCCGAAGCAGTGCGATGGCTTCTTTCCGGGATTGGCGCGGCGTCCAGCCGAGTTCGTGCAGGTGGTCCCGGAATTCGTCGTCGAACTCCTCGACAGACTGAAGCACGGAGGGCGCGTGCCGGGTGAAGATGGTCTGGCGATAGCCTTGTCCCAGCCGGCCCGACACCGATTCCGCGTAGTACCAGTCCCCGAGGATGGTGGTCGACTCGGCCACGTTCATGTTTGCGTGCACCGCGACCTGGCACAAGTCGCCCGGCATGCTTTCCAGGAATGCGAGCAATGTGCGCAGGCGCGCGTACCGTGAAGTCGGGCCGCTGTACTCCAGCCACGGGTTGATGACCAGTTTGCATCCCTTCCGCCTCGCGTGCTTCTCCAATGCGCGCCGCTCGCGCCGCAGCCAACGGCGGTAGTGCTCGTCTTTGCCATTGGGCGACCAGCGCATCTGGTGATTGTCCGCCTCGACTTTTGCCGGGTCCTTCGACTCGACGGTGTAGCGCCACTCCCATTCCCGGTGCTGCGGGCGCAGATTGGGAATGTGAAACGAACTGAGGCCCCCCTTCTGGCGCACCACGCCGTGGCAGCCCATCGACCGCACCCGGTCGGAATAGCCGGTGAGCATCTCGGCGCGCTCCCGGTTGTCGCGCGCGCACTCGTAAATCGGAAGCGTGTACTGGTAGTCGACCTCGACAAGCCGCTTGAGCACACGCCTCTTCAGCTGTTTCTTCAGCGTGTCCCGGCCTTTGGCATCGCTCTTCTTCGGAAACGAGGCCGCCTGGAAAAGCTGTGCGAATCCGTCGGGCATCGGCCCGAGACTGACCGGA
>NPIG01001505.1_pt1 | contig 11842 bp, 2 predicted proteins | sample 8637441 | NCBI WGS metagenome assembly NPIG01 (sample SAMN07420675, study PRJNA396082) | bioreactor metagenome | isolation source: sample BR6 brine-fed electro-methanogenic bioreactor BR | place: Japan: Kochi | collected 2016-06-14
ATCTCGACGAACGGAAGTTCGCGCTGGCGGCCGCCGCCAAGGCGCGCACCGGAAGCGAAATCCTGAATCTCACCTACCGGGAGAAGTACGTGGCCGACCCGGCGGGCCAGTGGCAGGGATACAAGGACAGCGACCCCGGGCGCGCCTGGGGTGTTTCCGAATGGGCGAGCCGCGCGGGCATGGGCACCTACTTCGACTGGGTGGTCGGCAACGCCATCATCCCCGCCGAGGACACCGTGCACACCGGCATCCAGAAGATTGACCGCACCACCGTGGTGGAACTGCGCGAGTTGCCGTCCTCGTTCAGCGATATCCAGGGCCAGATGGACGCCGCCGACGTGGGACTCAATCCGCTCGGTCTCGCCAAGAATGTCGTGCCCTTCGACATTGACCCGACCGGCATCGGCCGCGACACCGGCGAGAGCCACTTCGAGCAGATTTATGGCCGGGCGAGGGATTCGCTGAACAACGCCATTGCCGTGTTCAATCATGCCAGCGGGTCCACGCAGCGCCTGCGCGCGCTGGCGGAGGATGTCAGCGACTTCCAGCAGGGCGTGGAAGACCGCCAACTCGATTTCCGCAACCGGCTGATCGAGGTGTTCGGCTATCCCTATGCCGAAGACATCGGTCCCGGCGGCGCGTTCCCCACCGGCTACAACGGCCCCGACCTCAAGCACTACAACTACGTCGATACCGAAATCCTGACGGGCGCGCCCCCCGGCGGCATCGAGACGATCGAGGTCTCCCTGGTCCAGCCTGTCTGGAACGAGGGGCCCGGCGGCATCACCTACAGCACGGAAGATGTCACCTTCCACCTTTCCACGGAAGGCTTTGGCGAAGTCAAACCGGACGGCTGGACCGAGCGCCGCGCGCCGGGCGAAATCCAGATGGCCCGGTTCGACCTCATCCAGGCCCGGCTGCGCTTCGAGCAGAGCCTGGTGCAGTACGACGGGCTGCTCGAGCAAATAGAGGCGATGGTGGAACTGCTGGAAGCCCAGTACGCCATGAATGCCGAAGAGGTCAGCATCCTCAACGACGGGCTGCAGCAGCAACAGCAGTTGAGCCAGGCCATCCGTCAGGCGCGCGCGCGCCAGATCGACTACGCGAACGCCGCCCACCTCGCCACCATTATCGCCAATGCCGCCGCCGAAGCCCTGCCCGTGGCGGTCGGGCTTGCCACCGACGCCACCTCCGCGGGCCGCGCCGCCATCCGCGCGGCGGCGACCATTACCTCGGAGTTGATGAACGATTCCGCCGAATCGGAGTCCCTGGCGGAACTCGAACACATGCACGCCAAGGAAACCATCGGGCTGCAGACCAATATCCGCCTGACGACGCTGCGCAACGAACAGAGCGTGCAGCACCTTGTCTCGCAGATTGAGCAGCTCATCCGCCAGGAGACAGCGCTGCGGCTCGAGGTCTACACCCAGGGCGAGATGATGCAGCAGGCGGCGGCGCGCTACAAGTCGGCGCTCCAGGCGGGATGGCGTCTGCTCGAACAGCAAATCCGGCACGAAATACAGACCGCCGGACAGATCCAGACCTACCGCTACCACGACATGGCGTTCCGCATCTTCCGCGACCAGGCGCTGCAGCGCTACCGGGCGCAGTTCGACCTGGCGGCGCGCTATGTCTATCTCGCGGCGAAGGCCTACGACTACGAGACCAACAAGCTCCGCACGGACACCCAGGCCGGCCAGCGCGTGCTGACCGACATCGTGAAGGCGCGGTCCATCGGCACCATCAGCAACGGCATACCGCAGACGGCGGCCGCAAATGACTACACACTGGCCGACGTGATGGCGCGGATGGCCGCGAACTACTCGGTGCTCGAGGGCCGGCTGGGATTCAACACCCCGCTGCAGGAGACCACGCGCTTCAGCCTGCGTTCCGAACTGTTCCGCGTCCAGCCCACCAGCGGCGGCAGTGAAGTGTGGCGAGAGACCCTGGCCAACCACGTGGTGGCGGACGTGCAGGACCTGCTTGAGTTCCAGCGCTTCTGCGACCATCAATTCAGCCAGACGCTCGATGAACCGGCCATCGTCATTCCGTTCAGCACCAGCATCCGGTTGCGAGAGAACTTCTTCGGCTGGCCCCTGGGCGGCGGCGACAGCGTCTACAACCCCGCCAATTTCGCCACGAAGGTGCGTTCGGTGGGCGTGTGGTTCAGCAACTACAACAACCTCGGCACCGGCATGGTCAACACGCCCTATGTCTATCTTGTGCCCGCCGGACACGACGTGATGCGTGTGCCCGATGCCGGCGGGCAGGACATCATCCGGGAATGGCAGGTGGTGGACCAGGTGCTGCCCGTGCCCTTCCAACTGGGGCCGAACGACATCGGGGCGGACCCGCTCGACGGCGTGTCCTGGATTCCCATGTTCGACTCGCTGCAGGCGTCCTTCGCACCCATCCGTAAAATAGGCGCGTTCCGCGCCACCCACGACGCCGGCGGCTTCGACCCCAACCAGGTCGTCACACAGACGCGGCTCGTTGGGCGGTCGGTGTGGAACACGCGCTGGCTGCTCATCATCCCGGGCGTCTCGCTGCACAGCAATGCGGATGAGGGGCTGATGCGCTTCATTTACGGGCCGGAAATCGGGGGCCAGCGCACGGGCGAAGGCGTCTCCGACATCAAGCTCTTCTTCGAAACCTACGCCTACCAGGGAGACAAACAAAAGCAGGAAGCAAGCGACAGTGGCGCCAATTAGGCCACATAGCGCCGCCGGCCGCCGCGTCCTGGCGGGCCTGCTCGGGTTGCTTCTGGCCGCGGCGGTCTTCGCCGACGACAAGAGCGGAGTGCAGCCGAACGCCATCTCTCTGCCGGCCGGGCCCGGTTCCATCGAGGGGCTCGGGGAGTCGTTCCAGCCCATGTTGAACACCGGCACCGCCAGGTACGCCGTGCCGCTGTCGCTGCCGCCGGGCACGGCCGGGCACGCGCCCGCGCTCTCCCTGCGTTACGACGGCGGCGGCGCCAACGGCGTGCTCGGCTTCGGCTGGACCCTCGGCGTCCCCTGCGTAAGCCGCCAGACCGACAAGGGCATTCCCCGCTACGTGGACGGACCCAATGGCGCCGATGACGACCTCGACGGCGAATTCGATGAGGCCGACGAGATTGACGGGTTTGTCAATGACGCGGGCGAGGAACTGGTGCCCCAGGCCGACGCCTTCTACTTCTGCGAAAACGAGGGGGCGTTCATCCGCTATGAGCGCCAGGGGGACGGCTGGCTGGGAATCCGGCCCGACGGCGCCCGGATGGAGTTCGGCGCCACGCCCGGCGCCCGCATTCAGGATGAGTCCGGTCTGCGCACCTTCCGCTGGCTCCTGGAGAAGTGGACCGACACCAACGGCAATGTCATTTCCTTTGCCTACGCCTCCCTCGCGGGGGATGAAAACGCCAATCAGAAGTACCTGAGCAAGATAGAGTACGGACCGGGCGCACCGCCGTGGACACATTTCCACTTCGCCGCCTTTGAATACGAAACGCGTCCCGACTGGTTTGAAGACTGCCGCGCGGGGTTTCCCGTGCGCACCGGCATGCGGGTGAGCGCCGTGACCATCGGCACACAGGGCCCCACCCTCGAAGGGCATGCGCAGGGCGATTACAACCAGGACGCGGCCCCGGACAATCTCAACCGCCGGTACCAGCTCGGCTATACCGCGCACCCCCACTGGTCTCTGCTGAGCAGTGTGACGCTGGTGGGCATGGACGGCGTGACGAGCCTGCCGCCGGCCACTTTCGGGTACACCGTCTGTGACCCGCTGGAACTCATGGACGCTTCGGCACACGTGACCGGCGGCGCCAACGAGCCGGTGGCGGTGATGGACAACAATCTCGTCGACCTCGCGGACCTCAACGGCGACGCGCTCCCGGATATCCTGCGGACCGAGGCCGCAGGTGGTGCGCACACGGTCTACCTCAATCAGGGGGAGACCGGCGCCGCGGGGACATGGTCACTCGCGTGGGCCGCGGGCACGCAAGTCTCCAGCGCCGACGGGCTGGCCTACGGCATCGACCTTTCCAGCANNAGCACGACGCAGATTGCACACCTGGCCGACATGGACGGAGACGGCCTGGCCGATCTGGTCTACAAATCGGGACTGGACGATGTCTACTACTTCCGCAACACCGCGCAGTCAGGCTGGGGCGCCCGCCGGCAAATGGCGGCCCAGGACGTGCAGCCCCCATCCCCTTTCGGCAGCGAAACGGTGCGCACCGCAGACATCGACTTCGACAAGCGCATGGACGTGGTGCAGAGCATCGAATCGGGCCTGGGCGCGGATTACCGCGTCTGGTTCAACCTGGGTGAACAGCGTTGGTCGCGCAGCACCACGGTGGGGGAAGGCGCGGGATTCCTCTTTTCCACGCGAGGCGTTGACCTGGTGGATTTCAACGGTGACCGCGTGCCCGACGTCGTCAAGCTGCGCCCGACCGGCGTCGACGTGCTGCCCGGGTTCGGCCACGGCCACTTCGGGGGTGCCGCAACGGTAGCCATTCCGGATTACGTGTTGACAGACACGCAGGTTGAACGCGGACGCTTGCGGGACCTCACGGGCGACGGGCTGCCCGAACTCGTGGTCGAACGCGCGGAACCGGGCGTGCTCTGGTATTGGCTCAACCTCGGCAACTACACCTTCGACACGCGCCGGCGCATCATGGGAATGCCCACCGGAATCGGCGTGCAGCCGGCCATCCGCTGGGCCGACATGAATGGCAACGGCACCACCGACCTCGTCTATGCCGACAGTGCATACATTCCGCGCATCCAAACCGTCGATATCGGCCGGCTGCTGGGTTGCGTGCCCCGCCCCAACATGCTTACCCGCATCACCAACGGCATTGGTGGCGCCACGGAACTCGCCTACAGCACCAGCGCCGCCTTCGCGCTTGAAGACGCCGCCGCGGGCATGCCGTGGCCGGACCCCATGCCCTTCCCCGTCAGCGTGGTGTCGGCCGTCGTGACGCGTGACGGGCTGGGCCACGCCTACACCACGGAATTCGCCTATCACGACGGCTTCTACGACGGCAACGAAAAGGAGTTTCGCGGTTTTGCGCGGGTGGAGCAAGCCGAGACCGGGGACAACAGCGCACCCGCACTGGACACGCGCAACTACTACAACACAGGCCGGGACACCGAAGCGCTCAAGGGAAAGCTCCTGCGGCAGGTGGCCCTGGCCGACACCGGGGGTGCAATCACCGAGGAAGATGCCGCGGTGTACTGGGAGGAGTCCAGCGCCTGGAACACCCGCCTGCTCAGCACCGGCACGGACGGGCGCGCCGTGGTGTTCGCATACCCGGCGGCCAAAGAACGGCGCATCGTAGAGCGTGCGGGCGGCGAGGCCCGGGTAATCGAATCAGAATACGTCTACGATGACTACGGCAACCAGACCGAAAGCCGGGAATATGGGGTCGTAGAGGGGTCGAACCAAGGCGCACTGGGCGATGAGCGCATACAGGCCGTCGAATACGCCTGCAACCTCACCGACTGGCTGGTCCGCTACCCCATGCGTGCGGAAACGCGCAGCCTCGACGGTTCGGTCATCTCGCGTATTGAGACCTTTTATGACGACGAGACCTTTGCCGGCGACAACCCGGGCGTGGTTTCCACGGGCCGCGCCACGCTGGTGCGCGCTTGGACGGACCCGGACACGCCAAGCGCTTTCATCGACGTCAAGCGCACCAGGTACGACGCCTATGGCAACCCGGCAACCCTGCTCGACCCCCTGGCTGAAGCGCCCGGCGGCGCGGTCAATGACACGGCGGGGCACTACCGCTCCATCGCATATGACGCGGCCTTCCACAGCCTGCCAGTGACCGAAACCACGCACGTCGGCGGCGGGGCCGCGGACCTCGTTTTCGGCGCGGAATACGATATCGGCCTGGGCGTGATTACGGCCGCGACCGGATTCAATGGGCACACCACCACCTACGGCTATGACGCGCTCGGAAGGATTGTCAGCAAAACACGGCCCGGCGACACCGCCCAATACCCTTCTGAGGTGTATGCCTACACCCTTGCCGGGCCTGCCGGCGAGGGCACAACCGTCAATGCCATCGAGGTCCGGCGGCTGGACAGGACGCCGGGTTCGGAAGCCGCCGAACTCGACCACTACTTCTTCGCGAGAACCTTCATCGACGGATTGGGCCGCGAGGTCATGGCCAAGGTGGAGGCCGCGCCCGACCCCGACACCAAAGCGGCACGCGTTGCGGTGACCCGCGCGGTCGCATTCAACGCGCGCAAGACCGCCGCCCTGCGCTTGCAGCCCCATTTCACGACGCTGCCAGACGGCAGTCTGGACGCCTTGCTCGCCTTCGAGGACATTGGCGCCCCCGGGTGGCAGGGCCAGTTTCATGACAGCGGCGCGCTCGTTACCACGGGGCTGGCGGGCGCGCCGAAGCGAAGCATGGAATACGACGCGCTGCTTCGTGAGACCCGCATCATTAACCCGGACGACACGGTCCGACAGAAGGCGTATACGCCGCTGGCCCTGACCATTTACGACGAGAACGACAGTGAACCCGGCTCGGACTTCCACGACACGCCGCTGGTGCAGCACTTCGACGGCCTGCAGCGGCTCATCCAGGTAGATGAGGTCGTGCGGCTCAGCAACACCGGCGCGCCCGTCGCGGAGACCCGGACGTGGTCCACGCACTACAGCTACCGCGCGGACGGCGTCCTGCAGAAGGTTGTCGATTCACAGGGGAACGAAACCACTTCGGGATACGACGGGCTCGGCCGGAAGCTGTGGGCGCGCGACCCGAACCGCGGCCTGCTGCAAAGCGTCTACGACGATGCCTCAAACCTGCTCGAAACGCTGGACGCCAAGGGTCAGCGGATTGCCTACACGTACGACGGCGCCAACCGGGTGCTCACGGAAGACTACGAGGACAGCGGACTCCCCTTCTCCTTCGAGCGAAACCCGGACGTGGCCTATCACTATGACGCCCCCGCCGGGCCGCTCGCCCTGGGGCCCGGCGAAACGGTGACCGCCGCGAACACCAGGGGCCGGCTGGCCTGGGTGGCCGACCTCACCGGCGAGGAACACAACTCCTACGACGCGCGCGGCCGGGTGGACTGGGAACTGAAACGCATCACGGACCCGGTCACCGGAGAACTGCTGCCCTACAGGACGGCTGTCACCTACGACCCCTCCGACCGCATGGCGGAACTGAGCTACCCGGACGGTGACCGGTGCACCTATGCCTATGACGCGCGCGGCCTCGTCGAACGCATTGGCGGCGGCGCGCCGGTGAATGCGGGGGGCGCGCCTTACGTGGTGGCGGACCTCGAGTACGCGCCGTCCGGACAGGTGCTCTCGGGCGCCTATGGCAACGGTCTCGAAATGGGGTTCACCTACGACGCCCGGCTGCGGCTGACCGGCTTGACTGTGGCGCCCGCCGCGGCGAAGAGTGCCGCACTGCTTGATTTCGCCTACGAGTTCGATGCCGTGGGCAACCTGACGCGCATTGACGACCTGCGGCCCGGGACATCCGTGCCCGAAGGCGACCCGCGGCGCAACACCCAGCTTTTCACCTACGACGACCTCTACCGGCTTACCGGCGCGCAATACGCTTTCCACTCGCCCGGCGAGCCACTGCGCCATGACGGATATGTGGAATACCGCTATGACCGCATCGGCAATCTTGTCCGCAAGCAGTCCACGCTGTCCCCCGCTGCGCCCGCTGAGTTGGGCATCCACCTGGGCGCCGTGGCCTGCGGAGGCGCGGCCGGCGCCTGGAACCGCGGCGGCGACGGCGACACCGCTCCCGGCCCCCACGCGCCCACCGCGACGGATGACGGCACAGACACCCACACGTTCGACTACGACGAAAACGGGAACATGGCCGCCCTGGACGGCATGGCGTGCACGTGGGATTTCAAGAACCGGCTGGCGGCCGTGGAAGACGAAGGCGTGCGCGCCGAGTATGCCTACGACTACAGCGGCCGCCGCGTCTCGAAGTCCGTCTGGAAGAAGGAGGACGGCGAGCCCGCCGATGGACGGCCGGATTCGGCGGTAACCTATGTCAACGCCTACTACGAAGTGGGTGAAACCGGCCTGGCGGCGAACTATGTCTTTCTCGGCGACAAGCGCGTCGCGCGCGTCACGGGGCGTCTCGACCCGGCGGGGCAACGCACCCAGCGTGTGCGCGCCGTGCCCGGGTGGAATGTCTTCGCCCTGGCCGTCGATGCGGCAGACGCCGCCGAACAACTGGGCATCGGCGAAGACGCCCGCGTCGAGGCCGTGCTCAGGTGGGTTCCCGCCACGGGCAGCTACCTGGCTGTCGACTCTACGGACACATTGTCCCCGGGCGATGTCCTCTGGGTGCGCGCTGTCGAGGCCTGCACGCTGCAGGTGGCCGGCGCCTACAGCGACCCCGCGGACCTTGCGATACAGCCGGGGGTACACGTGGCCGGCCTCAGCACCCTCGATGCGCTGAACAGCAAAGCGCTGCTGCCTGAGAACGTGCTGGCCGCGGGTGTCTTCGACCGTGAGGAGCAGAAGTGGCGCCAGGCCCTGCCGGGTCCGGCCGCATTTCTCACCGACTTGCCGGAATTTCTGGGACCCGGGCAGGCGCTCTACCTCGAAACCGCGGCCGCCGTCACGCTCCACTTCGTGGAAAGCACCGAGCGCATCACCTATCTCCTGCGGGACTTCGTCGGCTCGACGGCCACCGTCACAGACGGCGCCGGCAACATCGTGGAAGAAACGGCCTATCTGCCCTTCGGCCAGGCGCGCCACGCCTGGCGCGCGGAAGACACCGGGCACCTCTACCCCTCCCGGTACGGTTTTGCACAGAAGGAACAGGACGCGGAGTCGCACCTGCTCTATTTCGAGGCGCGCTTTCTCGCCGCGCCCCTCGGCGCCTTCATCTCGCCCGACCCGATGGTCACCGCCAACCCGGGCCTGATGCTGCCGGTGCCGCAGGGACTCAATCCCTACGCCTACGCGCTCCGCAACCCGCTTGTCTACGGCGACGTGACCGGCCGCACCTGGTCCGACCTTATGAACGGATTCGTGAATCAGGCCCAGGGGCTCGGCATGTACACCGCGGTGTCGCTGCTCAGCGGGCAGGACCCCGACCTGCCCTGGGCGGACATCGGCAAGAACGCCGCCTCGCAGGTGCTCGCGGAATGCGAGAACTCGCTCATTGACCTGAAAAAACAGGGTACGGGCGCCCATCTCGGGGCGCTCGCGGGACTGACGGCCGTNNGCCGTGCGCAGCGCCGACAAACTCCTCGCCGCGGACGGCGACGCCAACTGGGGTGAGGTCATCGCCGAGACGGCGGCCACCACCGTGCTCGGAGACATGGCCATCACCCTCGGCATCACGGAGTTCTTCGAGGCCGACTCGGCCAAAGACGCCTTTTCCTCTCTGGCCAAGGGCGGCCTGCGCATGGTTGGCAAGGCGCTGACCAGCGAACTGACCAGCGGAATGTTCGGCGACAATTTAGTGGGCCAGGTCTTCGGCGAACTGGTGAGCAAGGTACTGACCACGGTGATTGACAAGACGCTCGACGCGGTGTTCGAGTCGTTCGACAGCGCGCTGGGCGCCGCCTTTGACAACGGTTTCGGCGAATTTGTGGAAGACCTCTTCGGATTTACACAGGAAGGCATCGAAGAGGAATCGGACTAGCGAAGGCAAACGAACACGGGAGCAGACTCATGCGAAACAACGCAGCGACAACGCCAGCCGGCGGCAGGAAAAGAACCTGCAAGGGCCTCCGCCCTACGGGCTGTGTCTGTGCCGGCATGGGTGAACCGGTGGAGAGCAATATCATGTGTACCCGTCGAATATGGTTCCGGGCCCTGCCAGGCCTGCTTCTTCTCTGCGCCGTCTTCCTAGCCGCACCGGCCGGGGCAGGCATTCCGGCGCCCGCCATGGTCCTGTGCGGACAAGTGTGGCAGGAGGGCGCGCTGCGCACCAGCGGAGAACTGGTCTACACCTTCACGCCGCAGGCGGGCGGCACACCGGTGCTGGTCACCACGAAACTCAAACAACTCCAAACCCCGATAGGCGCCTTCTGCTATTCCATGCAGGTACCCTTCGAATCCGCCGCGCCCGGCTACCCCGTGTCCGCGTCCGCCCTGCCCGTGTCCGACACGCCCGTGGCCTACAACTACACCGCCCGGCTCACCGGCACCACCATCACGCGAACCGGCACGTTGAGCGTTTCCGCGGCGGACCGCGCCACCGCCCGCCGCATTGACATCGGCAACCCGGCTGGCGACCGGCATTCCGGGGACACCAACCGCGACAACTATTTCTCGCTGAGCGAACTGCTTCGGGAAATCGAGTTGTTCACGGGCACCGTGGACCACACCTACCACTGCGACGCGTGGTGGTCCGACGGCTACGGGCTGGGCGTCGGCGACCAGGAATGCGCCCCCCACTCCGGTGACTGGGGCGGCGGCGCGAACTGGGCCATTTCACTCTCGGAACTCTTGCGCATGATCGACCTCTTCACCGCCACCGAAGACCACGCTTATTGCGTGGACCCGTCGAACCAGGAAGACGGCTTCAGCCCCGGCGCCTGTGATGCGAAGGCGGTGCGCGCCGCGGGCCCGCCCGCCACGCTCTACTTCGAGCGCGCGGTGAGAACGGCCTGGGAGAAGGGCGACCCCGGCATGTACGTCACTATCCGGTACGAAGGGGTGGAAGGCGCGCCGCTGACGGCATTGGGCCTGGAAGAACAAACCCCTCCCGGCTACGCCTTCGCCGGCATCCTCGACGGCAACGCGCCGGGCATTGTCCCCCACGAAGGGGTCGAAGGGTTGCTCGAATTCGCATGGTTCCCGCTGCCCCGGGTCTCGGGCCAGTTCACCTACCGGCTGGCCCCGGACATCAAGGTGTTTGGCGATGTCAACGCCTTTGACGGTCAAGGCCTGTACCGGCAGGCCGGCATCCCGGGTGAGTGGCGCGTGCCGGTCATCCCCGCCCTCGGCGATACCGAAGCCTTTGACGCCGACCAGGATGGCCTCGCTGACCCGCTCGAGGGCGATGCGGACCTCGACGGTGACGGCATCGCAAACTACCTCGACCCCGACGCGGACGGCGACGGACTGGCCGACGCGCTGGAGAGCGACTTCGACCTCGATGTGGACGGGATCCCGAATTTCCTCGACACCGATTCCGATGGCGACGGCATCCCCGACGCGGAGGAAGGCGGCGCCGACCTCGACAACGACGGCGCGCCGAACGCATTCGACACCGATTCCGACGGCGACGGCATTACCGACGATTACGAGGTCTACCTGGGCACCGACCCCTATGCCGTCACCAATGAACTGCCCCTGGCCCCGTGGACAGCCGTCATTGCCCTTCTCGGCCTGGGCGTGCTGCTTGTGCGCCGCCGGCGTTCGGCGGACGGGCTGCGCCTTCTCTTGCTGCTCGGGCTGCTGCTCGCCTGGGCCACGCCCGCCCTCGCGCTGCCGGAGGTGACCCTGTCCCGAGGCGTCCTCGGCGACGGCTGGTACGTGCCCAGTGCGACTCTTGAAATCGCCGTCACCATCGACCGAAGCGGGACGGGCACGATCTCGGCCATCGGCCTCGAAGAGACCCTGCCTCCCGGGTGGACCTTCGTTTCGCTGACCTCAAAGACCAACCCCTATGTGGTGCCGCCGGGCGGCGCCACGGGCACCCTCGAATTCGCCTGGTATCCCGTGCCCTCCTTTCCCGTCGACTTCACCTACCAGGTCTACGTGCCTTCCGGGCAACTCGGCACGAAACAGCTCAGCGGCAAGGTGCTGTTTCGCGTCCCCGATATGGGCGAGTACGAAAGCAACACGCTCACCACCTACATTCCCCCGGAAGGCGGCGGCGAAGGCGAAGGCGAAGGGG
>NPIG01001416.1_pt2 | contig 11835 bp, 12 predicted proteins | sample 8637441 | NCBI WGS metagenome assembly NPIG01 (sample SAMN07420675, study PRJNA396082) | bioreactor metagenome | isolation source: sample BR6 brine-fed electro-methanogenic bioreactor BR | place: Japan: Kochi | collected 2016-06-14
CCGTGCCCACCTTGCCCACCACAATGCCCGCGGCGACATTGGACAGGCGCGCGGCCTCTTCCAGTGAAAACCCGCACGCCAGGCCGGCCCCAAGAACCGACAGCACCGTATCGCCCGCACCGGTGACATCAAAAACTTCCTTCGCCTCTGTGGGCAGGTGAATTTCGTCCCCATCACGGATGAAAAGGGACATCCCCTCTTCACTGCGGGTCAACACCAGGGCGTCCAGGTCAAGGGATTGGCGCAGCGTTCGACCGGCTTCGACCAGGTCGGTCTCGCTACGGATCTCAATCCCCGATGCGACTTGCGCCTCTTTGCGGTTCGGAGTCAACAGGGTTGCGCCACGGTATTTTTGGTAGTCGTTGCCTTTAGGGTCGACCAGAACCGGAACGCCTTTTTCCCGTCCAATTTCAATAATCCCGCGCAGCACCTCTTCACTCAGGACCCCCTTGAGATAATCCGACAGAAGGATAACCTGAAACTGGTCAATTCGATCGCGGACAAAATCCACCAGCACCCTGCCCTGGTCATCGTTCACAGGAGTGCGGCTTTCGCGGTCAATGCGCAGCATCTGCTGATTGCTGGCCAGGATGCGTGTTTTGCGGCTCGTGGTGCGTCCTGGCACGGCGACAATGCCTGCATCGTCGATATTTTTCTCGGACAGCATTTGTCGCAGAACCTGGCCATCGGCATCGTCGCCGACAACACTCGCCACGGAAACCCGGCACCCAAGAACCACGAGATTGTTGATGACGTTGCCAGCCCCGCCCAGGCGTAGATCCTCGCGCTGCACCTCCACGACCTGCACCGGCGCTTCAGGAGAGATCCGGTCGGTTCGGCCCCAGACGTATTCATCCAGCATCAGATCCCCCACCACCAGGATGCGGGTGCCGGGGAGATGCGTCATAAATTTTTCAACCAGAGTGCGATTCATGATTTCTTGTGAAGGCGATCAAGCACCGCCGCAGCGAAAAGAGGAATATTGATCTCGTGATGCCCGGTAATCGAGTAGCCGCGGCCATGCTCCGAGGTCGGGCGTTTGACGACGTTGGTCAACGGCCGGTAGTGCTGGATCATATCGAAATTGGCCGTGGAAAAACCGTCGACATGGTATCCGAGATTCTGCGCGATGGAAAGAGNNGACTTCCGGCATCAGAACGGCGGAACCGACATTGAGCCAGACGCCACCGTCCCCAAGATCCGCAACCACTGAAGTCAGCAGACGAAAATCCCGAAAAGTCATCTCACCGATCACCGCGCCGTCAGCTTCGGGATGCTGGTGAATGATGTCGGTTCCCAGGGCAACATGGACGGTGCTGGGGATCTGCTGTTCCAGGCACGCCGCCAGCAGGCTGTACTCCTTGAACAGATGGTCGTTATCGACAATACAGCGCGCGATGGCCTCGCCATACCCCATCTCCTCCTCTTTCACCGCAGACTTCAAAGCCCGGTTCATCCCGCCGCCGGTTTCCTCGGAGAAACCGAAATCGCNNGCAGAACGGCGCCGACGTCTTCCGACGTGGCCCCGACCAGAGAAACTTCAAAGTCATGAATCGCGGCTGAACCGTTCATGGCCACGGCGGTGATGACATCAGCATCGATCAGTGCCTTGAGCACCGGCTGCAGACCGCACTTGATGACGTGCCCTCCGATGGCGACAACAACCGGCCTGCCCTTCTCCCGCGCCCGTACAACAGCATCGACCACACCGCGCAGTTGATCAGCACCCAGCAGGCGCGGCATTGAATTGATAAAATCATCAAGTGACATGCCGGCTTTCGGCGGGGCGGCGAAATGGTCTTGGACGTTAACCTTGTTGTTGCGGGTTTTTATGGAGTAGGTTTTGACGGGAGAGAAGTCTAATTTTTCATATTTTTTCATTCCTGATCTTCCACCTCAGAAGAGAATGATTTTTGCGCAACAATAACAACTGTTGGTGAAAAATAGTCTCGGAGCAAACAAGCGAGTCTGAAAATTTTATATTTAATATTTAGAAAATATTTCTTATCGTACCATTTAGAATTTCCGGAAAAGGTAATATCTACAACAATGAAATTATGTCTTTTAAATAATTGAGTTAACGTAATAGGATCAAACCAACATGTATGTTCTTCGTGTACTCTTATTTTGTTTTTTCTTAAAATCCGATAAAAATTTGAGATAGAAAAAGCATTAGGAACAGTTACAACTAAGTGCCCGTCACTTTTAAGATGCTGTCTCATGTTATCCAAAAAAAGTCCAAAATTACTCAAATGCTCCATTACTTCGCCGGCAACTATACAATCAAATTCTTTTTCTAGATTAATATCTTCTGCATTTCCGCAAACAACATCAAAACCTTCACGGCTTAATACTTCAACACCTTGTCGATCTATATCCAAACCAATTATATTTCTCGCGTGTTTTTTTAAAAATATATGAAGTCCTGTTGTTTGGTATCTTTTTGAACCATCAGGGCGTGCATCGACACAACCGACATCGAGAACGTCACTCCCTTTGGCAAATTTTCCTATGACCGNNCGCTAGCCGGTTATTAACAAAATTAAAGTGATTCATATGAGCTCCTTTTAGGATGATATATACTTGAAAGTATGGCCGGCTGTGGAAAGATTGCTTGTTCAACAAATCCACAAAGAAGATGAATAATAGCCACATGAGCCTCCTGAATATAAAAAGTTTCCTCCGCAGGAACAGTTAGGTGGATATCAACAATTTTGGCTAAATCTCCACCATCCCTGCCGAGAAAACCAACAGACTTGCAACCGATTTCATTCGCCAAAGTGATTGCATGTCGAACATTATTGGAACAACCGCTGGTTGAAATTCCAATAACAACATCGTTGGGAGCTGCTAGCGCTTCAATTTGCCGTGCAAATACTTCATCGAAACCATAATCATTTCCAACTGCGGTAAGAATAGAAGTGTCAGTGGTTAAAGCAATTGCAGGAAGTCCTTTACGCTCACGCAGAAAGCGACCAACTAATTCAGCAGCAAAATGTTGTGCGTCAGCAGCAGACCCGCCGTTGCCCATGATGAGAATCTTGTTTCCCTGACGGAGCGCCTCAACCAGAACCATTCCACACTGCTGAATAGTATCGGAAAGTTGGTCGCGGACCAGCTGTATTACATAGTTATGTTTGTCAAAATAGGATCGAATAGATTCAGCGTTCATGAGACGTCTCCTAATGTCAGCCTGCGGACAAGATCAGCATACCTGCTCCTGAACAATTGGAGCGTATAGTTTTTTTCAACAAGCTGGCGATTGCTTTCACCATGATTAATATGCTCTTGAGGATCCGCGCTCAGGAATGAGGTCAATGCATTAGCGACAGATTCAGAACTTCTCGGTTCAAAGACAATTGCATTTTGATCGACTACAGTTGTGTTCATCGGGATATCTGAAACAAGAACGGGAAGGCCCGTAGCCATAGCCTCCAACAACGCAATGGACATCCCTTCACGGTAAGAGGGGAGGACAAAACCATCAAATGCCTTGAAATATTTTTTGGCCTGGGGCACCTGGCCAAGGAGCATGACACGTTCAGTAAGATTTTTGGTACTAATAAGGCCCTTTAACTTCTCCCGCAATTCCCCTTTTCCAAGTATGGCCAATTTAGCACGTGGAAATCTATCGGCCACAGTTGCAAACCCCTCAACGAGTTCGACCACACCCTTAATTTCAACTAAGCGCCCAGCGAATCCAATCCAAAGAGACTCTGCGTCAAGGCCTAATTCTCTCCGGGCAGCCTCTTTGTTTAACTGTTGAGCATCAAGAGCCTGGATATCAATACCGTTCGGGATAACCTCTATAGGGGACTGTGTTTGCCCAACACTACAAGGGCCGCTGATAAATTCAGCAACGGCTTCAGAAACACATACAAAACGAAACCTCTCGTGGGCTAACCTAACAATAGCTCGTTTTCTCGAAGATTTATCGTAGTGGCCTGTTCCATGAACAACATTAACAAATTCGACACCAGGGGATTTTTTTACCAGTTTCATCAACAAGAGGCATGGCTTATACCGATGACTTATGACGACATCGTAGTCATCTTCTTGCAATACCCTGTTGAGTTTTCTGGATGCGAGCCAATCAAAGACATACCTGTTGCGGGAAGTAACTCCGAGACCAAATGCGCGTTGTGCATTCGTGACAGGAAGGTCATCATTTTTATCACGCAAATACGCCATCGTGACATCACATCCAGCCTGAACCAGGCCGATATTGATATCTTCAGCCACAACCTCAGTAAGCCCGTCACCCTTGAGAACTAAATGCAATACTTTCGACGATTTCAACCCTACTCCCTCCTGCGCAACCGGTCAACAAGTCTCATTCTTGCTTTTTCTTCTACTTTCATAACCAAACGGTCACGCTTGGCTTGGGGCACACCAGCCTTCTCAAAATACCCCTTAAGAAAAGTTTCCCAATCACTCTGAGGCCAATCAAGTAGGAGGCCGGAAAATAGCACTTGCGTTAGATTTTTTATCCTAAAGCGATCAGGAATACCAAACCGAAAGCGAACAGTCCTGTCGTTGTCAATAAAAAAGAACTTCCATTCTCCCTCCTCGCGGCGGGTAAGAATATTCCGCCAGCGAAGATCACCATGAAAAAAGCCGCAACGGTGAAGGGTTCCGATCTGGCGACCAAACGCATAAACAAATCCATCGGATACATGCCCACGGTAATTTTTAAAGTCTGGGTAAAGTACTTGCCAAACATCCTGTGCGGACTCGATCGCTTCAGTGATTACTCGCCTATTTTTGCCCTTTCGCCCAATTCCTACTACATGCGGAGTAAGAAAGCCAAATTTGAGCATTTGTTGAGCAACACCGGCAAGTCGTTCTCCCCGTCGCAGAATTTTCAACTGCTTTTTCCAGTTAAGAGGAAAATATTCTTTCAGAAAATAATTGCGTCCGCAAAATTGAAACTTACGAACCTCAGTATTAATTGAACTATTAACCTTGTATGTTCCTGGAGGGAAATACTTTGCTGGCAAACAGCAAATATCAAGAAACTCCGTGGAAACAAGTTCAGGAATAACTAAAAATGACCAGCCTCGGACTTTAACGGTAACCCAATTATTTTTTCCATGCATTTTAGTAAAATGTCTATATTATGGTTCAAAAGATTTTTTTATACATCAATCTACTTTTTACGTTAACGATTGTTTGAGTATATCGACAATCCGATCAGAAGATTTACCATCTCCATAAGGGTTGACAGCCTTAGCCATCCGAAGATAAAGATCATCAGATTCCAATAAGAGAGTCACATTCGTAACTATGCTGTCAAAATCAGTATGAACCAATTTCACTGTACCTGCCTCAACCGCTTCCGGTCGCTCAGTTGTATCCCTCATGACAAGTACAGGTTTCCCAAGACTCGGGGCTTCTTCCTGAACACCTCCGGAATCAGTCAATATAATGTCCGCCCTATTCATTAATCCAATAAAAGGTAGGTACTCTAAGGGTTTTATTAGATGAATATTATGATTTTTGAGAGGACCTAAAATCCGGTTTACAGGACCCAGGACTTGCGGATTGAGGTGCACAGGATAAACAAAATGTACATCGGAAAAACGTCGAGCCAATTCAGCGATGGCATGGCAAATGTTTTCAAATCCACGACCAAAATTTTCACGTCGATGTCCTGTAATCAGAACCATACGAGGGTAACTTGGGTTTGTCCCGGGTTGAAGGTCACCAGAGAGTCCATCAATATGAATATCCTTCAAAAGGTTTTTGGCTAATGCAATATGTAGTGCATCAATAACTGTATTTCCAGTCACATATATTGAATTTGCCGAAACATTTTCTTTAAGAAGGTTTTGGCGACTATTCTCAGTTGGTGCGAAATGCCACTTAGCAAGTCGAGTAGTAAGCAACCGATTTGCCTCTTCAGGCCAAGGGGAGTATATATTTCCGGTCCGAAGCCCCGCCTCCAAATGTCCTACAGGTATACGATTATAGAATGAAGCAAGTGCACCACAAAACACTGTTGTTGTATCTCCTTGAACAAGGACGGCATCAGGTCTTTCACTCTTTAAATAATTATAAAGTTTTTCGACTGCGCGGGCGGTCAATCCTGCAAGCGATTGGCCAGGCTGCATAAGATTAAAATCGAAATCAGCCTTAATTTTAAACACATCAAGGACTTGGTCTAACATTTCCCTATGCTGAGCAGTTACGCACACCTGGCAATCAAAAAAAGGATCTTTTAGTAGGGAAAGCACAACAGGAGCCAATTTGATTGCTTCTGGACGTGTCCCGAAAATAACAGAAATTTTTTTTCCCATGGCAATTACAATCTTTGGTAAAATTCGAAAACCGTTTTAGCTACTTTTTCCCAAGTATATTCTTTTTCTACTTTCTTTCGTGCGACCTTTCCTGCAGTTTCCAAATCGAGTGCGCTGTATGCTTTAATAATACCGTCTGATAATGCATCTGGGGACCCTGGTTCAACTAAAAAGCCACTAACCCCATCGTCGATAAGTTCAGGTATGCCACCAACATATGTACCAACTAGTGGTTTCCCTGCAGCCATTCCTTCCAATCCTGATATACTGGTAGCCTCCATAAGTGAAGGTAAAATTACAATATCGGCTGCATTCAGATAGGAATTAATATCTGAATTCGAAATTGCCCCCTCAAACCGGACAAAATCCTCAAGTCCATTATCCTTTACTATTTTCTGTACGACAGGCCAGTCCTTAGCGTCAGGTAAATTTCCACAAAATACGCACAACGCTTCAGGAATTACTTCTACAACCTTAACCATTGCCAGCGCGAGATATCGAATGCCATTTTTTGGCGAAAATCGCCGAGTCGAGAGGAGGATAAATCTATTTTCTGGCAAACCAAGCTTTCCCCTAACCTCTTCCTTTGGCAAAATATTGAATTTATCTATATCTACACCGTTAGCGATATACTCAGCATTTTGAGAGCTTAATCCCAGAAAAGCAGACCGTTCCAGCAACTCTTTACTTGGCGCAATTAACCCATCAATAACTCTAGCATGAAGGCGTGTTTTTAACCGCCAAAAAACAGAATTTGATTTCCTTAGAAAACGACTAGAATGATTTGTCCAAACTATTTTTCCAGGATATTGGCGAGATACATACCTTAGCCCTGGCATCAGTTGGTCCAAAGTATGTAGATGTAATACATCTGCATTAAATTCATGCAAGCATTTTTCTATTCCTCTTGCAAGGTTCTTCACAAGATTACGCTTGAATTTTCCTGGAGAGATATCAACAGGCAAAATTCTTACAGGAACCTCCCCCATTTCCATCTTGGAGGGCTTCAGGCCTTTCCGATCCCAATACCAAATTTCAACTTCATGTCCGTTAGCTACCAAAGCTTTAGACAATTCATAAATATGTGAAGCAATTCCACCGATATTGGGGAGGTAATCAGATGTCAGCATCGCGATTTTCATCTGGCAATCTGCTCTCTGTATATTTTTCCAAATTTCTGTTTAAAAAAGATCAGGGAATCTGAGTCTATATAGCGTTTCATCTTGGAAAAAAAATGGTTGATATTATTTTCAAATTCCACGGGATCAGATGAAAAAAACACATCTTCGAGGTCTATCAGTTTCAAGCCGGGATTTTCTTCTTCACGCAGGATAAGAACATTCCTGGGGGAAAAATCTGAATGACAAACGGAACGCCTATGTAAGTTCGCGGTAAATTTTGAGAAAGATTCAATTATTGAGTTAAAGAAAGGGTCAGATGGCAAATCTATGTTCCGAGCGACCATGTCTTCAATGATGAGATTCATCTGAGTTGCGGGAAGAAAATCCATCATCAACAAAGTCGGGCCAAAGGGTTTTTGTTCAGCGTAAGCATAGACAGGAGGAATCGGGATATTTTTTCTCTGGGCGGTTATCCCGTTTTTAAAAGCTCTACGGCCTTTGGCCCAACCAAAAAAAGTTCTAAGCCGCGTCTGAATACGCCTGTCCGTGAAAACCTTGACGCAATACTTTTTACCAGAGTAGTTAAACCCATAAACGGTTGAGCGCTCACCACCATGTACTTCCCATATGCTGGCGGCAGAGGTATCGCTGGCGTCTGGTGAAAAAAAATCCTGGCAAAAATGGGTAATCTCTGCGGCAATCGTTTTGTCGTCATAACCGGGAGCAACCCAGAAAGTCCATTTTCCATGCTGAAATTTCATCAATCCCCTGCCAAACATTTTAACGACCAGCCCTCTCAATAACATCCAGCGTCTTCTTGACGTTTTGCTCGAGCGTGTAACTTGAAACACTGGAGGCGATTTCATTACATGCCGTGATTTTGAAGCCACTCAAAAGGGCTTCTTTAAGCTCATCTATCCGGTCAGGACGGCTGACGACCACCCCATTAAGATTTTTTTGAACTAATTCATGGGAACCGGCAAAACGACTAACCACAACAGGGGTGCCACATGCCATAGATTCCAGAACGACAAAACCGAAAGAATCATACCAGGAGGGAAGAGTTGTCAAATCAACGGCATGATAGAATTTTTCGATGTCCTTACGCGGTTTTGTAAATATAACCTGCTTCTCAACGCCAATGTTTCTAGCTATTTTTCTCCACCGCTTGGGATCATCGCGACCGATGACAAGAAGCTTGACCTCTTTCGAGGGAGGTAGAGCCTGTATGAGCTCATAAAGTCCTTTTCGCCTCCATCCACTTGCGGCAAAAAGAATAACCTTATCAGAGTCTGACAAGTTGAATTCTTTTCGAATATCCGACCGATTCTTTTCACGATCAATCAATGAAAAACTCGATGGATCATAGCCGTTGTAAATCACAGAAATCTGCGCCTTGATGTCACCATAGACTTCTTGAAGATCGTTTCGAATCATTTCAGAGTTGGCGATGATATAAGATGTGCTGTCGACACATTTTTTTTCAGCCTCAACTACAGCCCTTTGCCCTGGGATGAGTTTATTTAAAAGTCGATATAAAAAAGGGTCAAACAGATCTCTTTGCTTCAGCCATTTCAGATAAACACAATCTCCTGCGCGCCAGATATCTTGAGAGATGGTACGCTCAAGACTGAACACAACATCGAATGAATTTTCTCTTACTATATTAGAAACTGAGGAAGCGAAGGATTTAACTCTTGATCGACGGGATCGTTTGCATATGTGAGCTGAATGAACTTTAAAGGGGTATTTTTGAAGGTTTTGCCACTCAGTAGTAATGATATGCACCTCATGGCCTTTTTCGGCACAGCTGTCCAATAAACCCGCCAGATAATTTTCACCGCCGCCAAAAGGAACATATTTTTGTTTAACAAAAGCGATTTTCATAGATATTATCAATATTTCAGAATTTTTTTAGTAAATACGATATTTTAAAGTTCTCAAATCTGAGATTTAAGGCAATTCACCTCTTTTGCGCCGACGGACCATCAATTTTCGATCATGGCATTCGATGCGATGTGTCTTTTTTAAAATCTGCCTTACAAATCTTTTTTCGTTACTGGACAGTTCTTTTCCCCCGATGTACCTGTTTAAAAAACGCATCCGGTCACTGCGCGTAAACCCGCCATAATACCGGGCAGAGTAATTGAGTTGGGCCAGGTCTTTTATCTGGCGGTGCCGCGGCACACATGAGTGCATCTGCACACGTTGCAGATCAAGCAAATACATCTTGCCTCTTTCTTCTTCCAGAAAAAAATGGTTGAGATAGAAATCCTGATGATTCATACCGGCTTGATGAAGCTTACGCGCCAAATCTGCTACTTGTTCAATAATCTCGCGTTTAAGATGAAAATTTCCAGGTGTCTGAAATCGCTCCTTTACGATTTCAGACAATGGCCGCGCGCCATAGAGTTCCTCGGTCAAAGTGAATGAAGCCGTTTCCAGCCCCAGAAACGTCTGTTCGCCAAAAGCGATTGGAGGCACAGTCGGTATCCCGGCTTTTTCAACGGCAAGGATGCTCTCCCACTCTTGTCTCGCGCTTCGCGGGGGTAGTTTTCCTCGACTGATTTTTTTCCAGAGTTCAACCCGATGGACATGGTTACGCTTGAGATAAAAGGCGCGCCCGTCAACTTCGAATCGAAAAACAGAGCGTCCCCGCTTATGAACAATGAGCTGACCGCCGGGGTAATTCATGAAATCTGTGAAAGTCCTGAATCCTGCACTCTGCAGCAAGGGCCAGGTCTCAGCGTCAACAAGAATGTCGTTTTTTTTTATAAATCGACTCAATGGGAGCGTTTCTCCAGAATCTGAGCAATAGCCTTCTCAACCTTCTCGACCGAAATGCTCCCACCACACTCACTATCACGCTCGCAACTTTTACGGAGACAGGGCGAGCAGTCAAGCGGCGTTTGGAGAAGGGCGTGGAGTTCACCGCGGGGGCCGTTGCGTTGCGCATCTGTGACGCGGTAAATCGAGACGGTCGGCGTACCAACGGCGGCAGCAATGTGAATCGGGCCTGTATCACCACCCACCACCAGATCAGCTCGCGACAACAATGCGACAAGCTCAGACAGAGAGCCCCGTGGCCAGATGACAGCCTGACCTTCTATGGCATCGGCGATTGCCTGAGCGGCTTTTTTTTCAGCATCATTGCCCCAGGTCAGCAGAAGATCTCCCGTCCCCCTCAGGACCAGGCGCCTCGCCAGATCGCACCAATGGTCCAGTGACCAGAGTTTGGTCGTCCAGGTCGTCCCATAGTGAAGAACGATCAGGGGACGCCCTCCCAAACCTCTCTCCTGCAGCATGGAGGCAACCTTTTCGCTCTCGGTATTTCCAACCGTTAAAGGTCCGGCCGGAGGGGCTTCATGTCCAGAGGGAAACGCACGCCTTGCGACAGCCAGGGAACGAGCGCTGATATGATGATCCTCATCAGCCAGGACGACCTTGTGATTGGTCGCCAAAAGATTGGGCCACTCGCGGACGGCCGCTCGATCAAAACCGAAAGTACGGGGTGCGCCGGAAAAAAGTGTGAAAATCCCACTTTTACTGTTTCCCTGTAGATCAAGAGCGACATCGTAACGCTCAGCCCTCAGGGCAACCAAAGTCCGGTAAAGGCCGCGCAGCCCTTCAATTCTGCCTTTCTTGCGCCAGGATTTGGTATCGATAGGGTGGATTTTGTCGATCAGCGGGTGATCCTCGAGCAACGGCGCAAAAGCTTTCTCAACCAGCCAGCCGATCTGCATATCGGGGTCGGCGCTTTTGAGCCATGCCAGCACCGGCAGCGCATGAACCACATCACCCAACGCACTGGTCTTAACAATCAGAACCTTCACGACTGTTCCTCAAGCAACTCATCCGCCGCATTCACGACATCATTGACCGTCACGGCCTCCATGCAGCGGTGATCGGTNNACTTGTGATCAGTGGGGCCAAAAACTGCGACAATCGGCACGCCGAAAGCGGCCGCCACATGCATGGGGCCGGAATCATTGGTCACCATCAAACGGCAGCGGGCCAGCACCGCCATCATCTGTCGCACCGTGGTTTTCCCAATTAGGTTGAGGGGGCGGCTATGCATGCTATTCTCAATATCCGCACCGATTTCGCGCTCCCCCGGTCCGCCGGTCAGAACAATCTGAACCTGATATTTTTCAGCCAGGCTGTCGGCAACCGCAGCGAAACGTTCGGGAATCCAGCGCTTGGCAGCCCCATAAGCTGCGCCCGGATTAATAGCAATCCAGCGATCGCCGGACATCTGCTGCGACGACCATTGCTGCTCATCGTCGGTCAAGGCCAGTTTAAGGCAGTCGGCGCCGCCGGAGATACCCAGCTCCCGCACCATTTTCAGATAGAATTCGGTGTGATGCAGCCCATGTTTGCGATCTGCCGCCGGTACCCCGTAATTAAGCAGCCAG
>NPIG01001435.1_pt2 | contig 11832 bp, 6 predicted proteins | sample 8637441 | NCBI WGS metagenome assembly NPIG01 (sample SAMN07420675, study PRJNA396082) | bioreactor metagenome | isolation source: sample BR6 brine-fed electro-methanogenic bioreactor BR | place: Japan: Kochi | collected 2016-06-14
CGCGCTGCGGTCTGTTTCACGTCTTCCAGGAAGAAGAGGTGGTCCGTCTTTCCGTGCATCGCCAGCAGCCACCGGGGCGCCACGAGACCCGCAATGTCGTGCGCGTCGCCGAGAGACCGAAGCACCCCCGGCACCAGGTTGCAGTCGCAGAGTTGCACTGTGCCGTTGCCCCGGATAAAGGAGGAGAACGAGCAGCACGGCGCGGCCACACGGATGCGCTCATCGCAGGCAGCGGAGAAGAGGGTCACCACGCCGCCGCCCGAATTGCCCAGCATGACCACGCGTTCCGTGTCGATACCCGGCAGGTCGAGGCCCCAGTCCAGGAACCGCGCCATGTCCCAGACCCGTTCGCCCATCGCGGTCCGTCCCGCCAGCAGGCAGTGCACCATCTGGCTGCGGCAGTCCCGTTTGTCATGCCGGCCGTTGAGGTCCGGCACGCCCGGGCACCCCAGCCCCCGCGTCGCCGGCGCAATGGCCGCGAAACCCCGCGCCACCGCCTGGACGGCCACGTCCCGGTCCTCCCGGACGATCCGCGCCCGCTGGCTTTCGGTGTCGTACACGTTGGCGTAGGAACCATGCGGGCCGTGGCCGTGCGGCGCCACCAGCAGCGGATGGGGGCCGCCGCCCTTCGGGCGCAGCAGGTAGAATGGAACCGGCACATCCGGTTCCGTACGCATCACCCCCCTGGCGCGCGTGTACTCGCCCAGGTCTTCCGCTTCGCCCAGTTCGACCGTCGGCGTCCAGCCCAAACAGTCCCGCTGTATCTCCTCTAAGCCCAGCAGGCGCCGGAGGACCGGCCGCGCCGCCTCACGCCACGCCGCCTGCGCGGTGGGGTCCGTCACGGGACACGCGTGCCCGCTCTTTGCCTCGTCGTAGATGCGCTCTAGATAGGCCTTCACGCCCGGCGTGTGCCCGGCGTTCTCCTCTTCCGCCGCATCCGCGCCCGGCGCCGCCCCCAGCGTCAGCGCGGCCGCCGCGGGCATGGCCCCCAGAAACTCCCGGCGTCTCATCATGTTCTCCCCGGTTGCCCCTACTCGATGAATCCGTGGTGCACGCCGAGCCAGTAGGGCAGCAGGAAAAGCGTGCCCTCGTGCTCGGCCCAGCCGTCGTCTTCGCACGCGTTCAGCTTGAAATTGTCGCGGTCCTGGCGCACATGCCCGCGCTCCTCCACCGGCAGCGCAAAGGTGTCGTGCCCCCAGCCCTGGTCGCCTGTCACCTGGAACAGCGGCCCCTGCGCGCCCGGTGTCGGGTCGAAGCGCACGTCCAGCCGGTGCGTGTTGTCCATGCGGTAGCCGATCAGGTCGAGCGGGATGCCCCGCAGCGCGTCAAGCGTGTCCACAATGCGCGCTTCCGCGCCGAAAGCGGCGAGCATCGCGTCTCTGTACGGCCCCAGTTCCGGGAACGCGTTTTCGAAGAATCCCTCTTCGGCGCGCTTCGAAAAATGCATCGCGCAGGCCTGGTAGAGCAGATTCCACAGCGGGCTTTTCTGCTTGCAGATGTGCTGCCATGCGTGCTCGATGCTGAGCCGCCACTGCAGCAGCAGTTCGGGGTCCGTCTCGTGGCGGACCAGCCCGTACCAGCTCAGCAGGCACAGGTTGTTGTCCCACGGCACCACGTAATCCGGCGGGAAGTACATCTTCGACTGCATCGCGTTGATGTGGTACTGGTGCGCGTCGCAGAGATACTGGAACGCCTCGCCGTATTTCGCGTCGCCGGTCACGTGTTCCGCCACCCGCAGGAACGACAGCATCATCATCGAATTCAGCCCGCGCTGTTCCCAGCCCCGCGCCGAATTCACGAACTCCGGCGAGAAATTGCCCCAGCGCGTGGGTTTCCCGTCGTGGTCGCGCAACAGGTAGCCGTTCTCCACCAGGTGGTCGGTCACCGCGCGCACCGTCGCCCGCACGCGCTCTTTCTCCTCCTCGCTGTCCGCGCACAGATCGTGGTAGATGCCGTAGAAGAAATAGTGGCCGGCCAGCTCGTCCGAACTGGTGTCGCATTTCCACAGATACTGCCCGTCGGCGCTCTCCACGAAGCGCGGCGTGATCAGTTTCCAGAACGGGTCGACCTGGCGCTTCCGCCGGTTGTACTCCTCGCCGTACTGCTCGTTCACCGGTTCGTGCCAGTCAATCGGGATGATGACCCGCGCGGGCATGCCTGTCCCCGTGATGTCCACCAGCCATTTGCAGCGCTCGAACGACCGCTTCGCCAGCCGTTTCGCCTCCTCGTCCCCCGTGGCCGCCCAGCGGAACGCCTGCGCCGCGCCGTACATGGCCGTGTACATCCCGTCGTTGTCGGAAATCTTCGGCGCCCACGACGCCGGATTGAAGCGCTCCTCCAGCCGGCAGTCGGCCACGAAGCCGTCCCGCACATGCCGCGCCTCCGTCTGCCCGGTGAAGTAGGCCGCCTTTGCGTCCAGCGTCATCTCGCGCCGCACAATCTGGCTCAGACCGCCCCCCGTGGCCAGCCAGGCCGTGCCGTCCGCCTCCACCGCCATGCCGCGCACGTGGTCGTCCGGCAGCCAGCGGCGGCTGAACCGGTACGCGAACCCCTCCGGGTCCCGCCGAATCGCGCCGGCCTCCGTGCCGAACCACGCCACCCCGCCGGCCTCGCCCGCCGCCGCGCACGTGAACCGGTTGTACGGCAACCCGTCCTCTCCCGTGAACATGCGCCACGCGCCCTCCGCATCGCGCACGCCCGCGCCCTGCTCGCAGCCGAACCACAACTGGCCCGACGCGTCGTAGCACACCGCGCTCACCTTGCGCGGAAGCCAACGCCGCCGCGCATTCTCCGGCCGCGCCGCCGTCCACGCCTCCGCGCCCCGCGCGCGCAGGTACAGTCCGTCCGGCATGCCCAGCGCCAGTTCGCCTTCATCACTGTGCGCAATCGCGAGCACGGTCCCCTCGGGACTCGGCACCGGCACCAGTTCCCCGTCCGTGTAGGTGTACAGCCCCTCGTCCGTGCCCACCAGCAGGCCCTTTGAGTCCGGCGCCGCGAACAGGCAGGTCACCTTGCGTTCCTCGAACGACGGAAACGTCGCCCATGCGCCCTCCTGGTACAGCCCGACCGACGTTTCCCCCGCGATATAGATGGCATCCGCAGCCGCCGCCACGTGCAGCGCCTCGAAGGGCGGCTCGGCCAGCGCCTGCCAGCCGTCCGCCTCCCGCACCGCCAGCCCCGCCGCCGTCGCGGCAATCACCGCGCCGTTCCGCCGCAGGCACACGTCGTTCACCTCGTCCGCAGGCAGCCCGTTCGCGCTTGTGAACTCGTTTCGCACTTCCTGCGCGAAAGGCGTGTCCCGTTCCGACGCCCACCCCGGCATCGTCGGCAGCGCCAGCAGCAGGCAAGACGTCAACACTTGTGCATGTCGCAAGATCGTTCTCCTCATGATTCGTTGCCTGCCCTCATCATGGGCAACCCGCCTGACCAATCGCAAGCGGGGGCGGGAGGAGAACAGGGAAAGGACGGGGGCCTCTAAACCCGGCGCCATGAACCCGCCAGGCACGGACGGCTACTTCCACCAGTTCAGGAGTAGCGGCACCCGCCCCGTGGCCGTGAAGTCGATGGAAAAACGGAACGGCCCGGGTATTTTTGTGCACTTGACAAGCACCGTGTTCCGGCCCTGGCGCACCATCCCCTTCACCGTCTCGGAAGCGAACTGGTCGTGAGGCACTTGGTAATCGCTTTCGTGCACCAACCCGCCGTTCAGCCACACCTTCATCGCGTTCTGCACGCCCAGGTGGATGTTCACCTCCTGGCGCCGGTCCGCGTTGAACTCGGCATAGGCGTAGCCCACCGCGTAGTCAAAACGCGGGTAATACTCGAAGACCGGCGTGAACGCGTCCTGCAGGTTCACCTTGTAATCGTCTTCCGCGCGCGCGTGCCAGGCGCGCCAGCGGATCGCCTTGTACCAGCCCGGATACGTGGCCTTGACATCGACCTGCTTCTCCGGCGGGTACGCCGTGCCGTGGCCCTCGCCGTTCCAGTTCGGAAACTCGCCTACGACCATCCAGCGGCGCACGCGCGTGTTGCGCTCCGCGTGCATCCACTCCACCGGCGCCTGTTCCAGCGAGACCACCGAATCGCTCGGCACCGAGCGCCGCGCGAAGTGGTTCAGCAGGTTGACGAAAAGCCGGTCCGCGACCACGTCCTCGCACAGGTGCTCCAGCACGCGCAGGTGCGTGAACACCACCCGGCCGCTCCCGTAGCGGCGCACCAGGATGTCGCTGCCCCACCACGTCTCTTTGTCCATCATGTAGTTGCCCGAGGCAATCGGCATCGTGTCGAACGCGCCCGCGATGTCCTCGTCGCCCAGTTCGAGGAACGTCTTCGCGGGGACCACGTTCCGGTAGGCCTGCCGCATGATGCCGCGCGCCGGCAGCCCGTCGAAAACCGGGTGCAGCTTGGCGTAATGGCACACCGGCAGGAAACAGCCCACCGCGTCTTTCGGCGTCGCCTTCAGGTTCTCATCAATCCGCTCGGCCAGGTCGTTCCAGTCGTCCGGCGGACAGAAGAAGAGGGCCACCGCACCGCCGCGCACCTGCGCCAGTATCTGCATCAGGTCGTTGTTCGGGTACGCCCGAATGGTGTTCGCCAGAGGCGGCACGATGTGAATCGGCGCCAGGATGTTGCCCGGCTTGCAGAGTTGTGTGCAGCGCCGCGTCAGGCTGCCCTCCGGGTCGAGCACGTTCACCGCCACCGGCGACGGCTGCGCCTGCGGGAACACGTGCAGGTCGATGGCGCTCTCCGCAATGCGCTCGCGCCCCTGCAGCACGCGCACCACGAACTTGTGCGTGCCCGTGCTGCCCGATGCCGCGATCATGCCCTGCCACAGCTCTTTACCGTGGCGCACCAGCTTGATGCCGCGTTTCTTCTTCCACAGCACCTGGTTCGTCGGGCCCACCACCTGCAGCGACAGGTCCGCCCGTCCCTCGAGCCGGTCCTCGTTCGCCAGGATCACCGTTACCGGCGCCTCCTGGCGCGGCACCAGGTTCGTGTCCGCCATCTGGATGATCGGCCGCACCGACTTCTGCACCAGCGGAAGTATCCGGTGCACCGGCTTCGGACGGCGCCACCGGTCGAGCACCCCCGCGCAGAACTCGTGGCCCGCGTCGCAGAGCTGCGTCAGGCAATAGCCCGCCAGCTTCGGGTTGGTGCGTATCGCGTCGATCTGATACCGGACCGCATCCGTCTGCAGCTGCCGCGCCGCGTCGAGGAAACCGTTGAAATCCCCGAATACGCGCTCGAGGTTGCGTTCGGAGAAGCCCCGCTGCGCCGCCTCGAGCATCCCCGCGATGAACCGCGCATCCTTGAACTGCGCCCGGGCCTCCGCGTCCCCGTATTGCGCAAGCACATCGGCCAGGTCTTCCGGGCCGCCGAAACCGAATTCCGACAAAAAGCACAACTGGTCCGGCTGGCCGCTGTGACGGTAGTAACGCTCGATGTCGTGGTCCACCGGGGCCCGCTGGTAGATGTGCAGGTCGTCGTACGCTTCCAGCGTGTCCCGGTAGGGCCGCATCATGCGCGCGGGCTCGCGCGTAGCGTTGACCCCGCCGCTGTCGTCGATGATCAACCGGCTCGGGTCCAGTGAACGCGCCAGCGCGCACAACCCGTCCTTGATTTGCTGCGCGCCGCCGTTCGTCACGTACCCCGCGTTCCCAGACTCGTTCAGCATCCCCCAGATCACCACCGACGCGTGGTTGCGGTCGCGCAGCACCATCTCGCGCACCTCGCGCTCGCACCGCTCCCGCATCTTCGGCGACGCCTTGATCCAGCCAATCGGCGGCTCCTCGTAGAACAGCATCCCGAGTTCGTCGCCCAATTCCAATGTGATGCGCGGCGGCGTCTTGATGTGCAGCCGCATCAGGTTGAACCCCGCTTCCTTCGCCGCAACGATCTCCGCGCGCGCAAGCGCTTCCGACTCCGGCCCCGCAAGACTCCGCGCGTAGTCCGGCTGGTGCAGCACCCCCTTGATGAAGACCGGCCGGTTGTTCAGATAGAACCGGTTGTCTTTCACCGTGAATTCGCGCATGCCGAAGCGCACCGGCACGGAATCATACGTCCCGTCTTCCTGGATCAGGTCCGCGCGCAGCGTGTACAGGTGCGGTTCTTCCGGCGACCACAGTTCAAACTCCGGAAAATCAAGCGTCGCGGAGCCCGGTTTGGTTTCGAGGCTGTACGGTGTGCCCTCGATTTGCAGGTGCAGCGTGCCCTCGCCCGAGGTCACCGTCTCCACCTGCACACGCTTCCGCCGAATGTCCGGCTGCACGAACACATCGACGATGTGCGTCTTCGGCATCACCTCCAGCGAAACGCTGCCCCACAATCCCGCGAACGACCAGTATCCGCCCTCTTTCGCGCAGGGGATTTCCTTCGGACGGAACGGCCCGTAACCGTCCGGGCCGTGCGGGTCGACCACGCGTACCGCGAGCAGGTTGTCGTCCGCATGCAGGAATTCGTGCACGGGAAAGGAGAATGGGGTGTACCCCCCTTCGTGTTCGCCCAGCCGCGAACCGTTCAGCCACACTTCCGCGTAGTAGTCCGCCGCCTCGAAGCGCAGTTCGACGTGCCGGCCTGCCCACCCGCTATCCGCCGTGAATGTGCGGAAATACCATCCGGCCCCGTCATAGTCCGGCGCCCACCGGTCCCACACGCCGGGAACCGTCACCGCGATGCTGCCCGCCGCGGGCGGAGAAGAGAACCACCGCTCCTCCTGGCCGGCATCATCCGGGTCAAGAACCAGTTTCCATTCGCCGTCGAGTGAACACAGTTCGCGGGGCGTATTCATTCAATTGTTCCCGTGAGAAAGGCTGGGGAATTGTTGCGGGTCTCTTATGCCGCCAGAGTGTACCGCCCTCGCGCCCACAGGGTCAACTTTCCCGGCACAATCCGTGCAGTTGATTCCCGCGCGCGCCTGTGTAATATGGTGCCAGTCCAACGGAGGGAAAAATCATGATTCGTGTCGGTCTCATCGGGTGCGGCCGCATCGCGAGCCTGCACGCGCCGGGCTATGCCGGCCATCCCGAGGCGCGGCTGGCGGCGCTGTGCGACAGCGATGCCGACCGCGCGAAGGCGTGCGCCCGCGACTGGGGCGCCGAAAAGGCATACGCCGATTACCGCGCGCTGCTGGACGACCCGGACATCGACGCTGTCGAGATTGTCACGCCCCAGACCATCCACGAACCCATGGTCGTTGACGCGCTCGACGCGGGCAAGCACGTGGCCGTGCAGAAGCCCATGACCACTTCCATGGACAGCGCACGCCGCATGCTGGACGCCGCCGCCAAATCGGACCGCGTCTTCAAGGTCACCGACAACTACCTCTTCTATCCGCCCATTGTGAAAGCCAGGGAACTGCTCGACGCCCGCGCCATCGGCGAACCCATGACCCTGCGCATGAAGTTCATCGGCGGACGCTGGGCCGGCGGCTGGACCGTGCCCCAGGAGACCTGGGGGTGGCGTGTCGCGGAAGTCCAGGCCGGGCGCGGCATCCAGACCTTCGACCACGGCCACCACATGTGGGCCGCCGCCTGGCATCTCATGGGCGGCTTCGAGCGCGTCTCCGCATGGATAGACGCCATGGACGACGTGCCCGATTGCCCCGCCGTCATTGATTGTCCCGCCGTAATGATGTGGAAACACCGCGGCCCGAAACGCTACGGCTCCTGCGAATACAACCAGGCGCCCGAACTCGCCGTCCCCTCGAAGTACTACTCCTGCGACGAGTGGTTCGAGGTCACCGGCCGCGCAGGCATTCTACAGGTGCGCCGGTGCACCGGAAACATCACCGGCGGCGCGCCCGTGCGGCTCTTCACCAGCGACGGGTGGCGGGACATCGAAACGCCCGACGACTGGGCGGAAGGTTTCAAGGGCGCCGCGCGCAATTTCATCGACACCATACTCGGCCGCGCCACGCCGCTGCTCACCGGAGAACAGGCCCTGCACATCCTGGCCTTTGCCTTCGCCCTGCGCCGCGCCTCCGACGAGCGCCGCGAGGTCGCGCTCAGCGAGGTGGAGCGGACGTTTCCCGCGTGACGGCCGCGCGCAGCGCCTCGTCCGCCGGGGCCAGCGCAAGCGCCTTCGCATAGCATGCTTCCGCTTTGCCCGCCTGGCCCGCGCGCGCGCACGCCCGGCCGAGCCAGTACCACGCCGCGCACGCCTCCGGCCGCGCCTCCACCACCTCGTTCCACACCAGGAACGCGTCTATCGGTTCCATGGCCGTCGTGGCGCGCCACAGCAAGACGTAGCCCACGAAAGCGCCCGGGTGCTATTCCAGGCCCCGGCGCGCCGCTTCCACCGCCTCGTGCGCTTCGCCCGCCGAGACGTGCGCCTCCACCACCAACTGAATCAGCGCGAGGTTGCCCGGGTTGGACTCCAGCGCTTCGCGGCCTATCCCGGTCGCCTCCCCGGCCGCCCCAGCGTGCAGCCGTTGCCGCGCGGTGCGCAGCAGGTCCGCCAAGTCTGCCGAAAGATTCACCGGCGCCGCCGTGTCGACGCGGTCCACCGGAAGCAGCGGCAGCCGCTGGTGGTCCCGAAACGCCGCCGGCTCCTGCGGCAGCGACAGGTTCAGCAGCAGACCCGGCATCTGTTCCGCCGGCACGCGCGACATGCCGAGCACCTGCGCATTGGCGCCCGGCGGAACCGCCACCCCCGCAAACCGCGTCCACGCGTCCACCTCGAAGATCTCGTACACCGGGAAGAAATAGCGCAGCGGCCCGCCGTATTCCGAATCGGGCGGCTGCACGTAGACCCAGCGCGTGAAGTCCCCGCTGCCGGTGGCCGTCTCGTAGCAAAGCCAGACCACCGGAGGCTCTGGCGGCGCCGCGAAATCGATCGCGAGATACGCGGCCGCCTTGGCGCTGCCCTGCGGCGGCGGCGCGCACGGCTGCGGGGTCGCGGCCGCGCCCGGCGCGACCAGCGTCCAATCGCCCATTTTCTCGCGCTCTATTGCCAATTCCTCCACCGCCAGCGCCTCGTGTTCCGCAACCAGCGCCTGGACCGCGTCACGCTGCCACGACAGCGCCGCATACCATGCGCCCGCCGTCAATGCCCCCGCCAGCACCGCGAAAGCGCACACCCGCAGCGCGGCGTGGCTGCGCGGGGCCGGTGTGGCCTGAGTCCCGGTCGCTTGCTTCCGACGGCGCCACCGGCGCGCCGCCCAACCCGCCACCGCGAACACGCTCCAGAACTCGACCCAACCCAGGTGAAACGCGTGCCGCGCGTCAAACTGCAGCGCAAGCAGGCCGCACACATAGCAGGCCAGCAGAAACGCCAGCAGACCGCGGCGCAGGCTCGCCGCGGCCAGCCCGAGCAGCGCTGCCGCCGCGCACACCCACGCGGGCGCGGCCAGCCACCACGACACTTTCGCCACCACGTCCGGCACATCCAGCAGGAACGGCCCCCCGTAGTACACGCGGTTGGGCGCACCGCCCACCACCGTCTGCACCGCCGCGAAGGCCCGCGCCAGCAGGTCCGCGGGGAACGTGCGCGCGAACGCCAGCAGCCACGCGCGCTTGTGTTCCGGCGTCGTGTACACCACCGGCTCCGCTTCCAGCAGGCCTGTGGCCCGCTTCGCGTAGCTGTACGCGCTGTCCGCCACGAACCCGTCCGAATGCAGGTAGATGCGCTCGTACGAAGCGCGTTGGAGTCCGAGCTGGTCGTCGTGCCGCGTCGCTAGGCCCATCAAGGTGTCGTGGTAGCCGAGTGTGCCGTGCTCCCGGAAGCTTTCGAGAATGGGGTAGGCGCTCCCAAGAAACACCGCCGCGTACACGCACACCGCGCCCAGCCGCCACAGCAGCCGGCCCCGCGCGAAGACCGCCGGCGCCACCGCCAGCAGACCCGCGCTCGGAACCACGTACATCAGCACGTCACGCCGGAAACCCACGCCCAACCCCTGCAGCAGCGCCAGCGCAACCGCCACTGCGAATAGGCGCCCGCCTCCGAGGCGTCCGCGAAGCAGCACCCCGTAGAGCCACAACGCGCCAAGCAGGAACGGGCCCTTGCCGAAATCGCGCAGGTTCGGCAGGGTCGCCAGCACCCCAGGAGACGCCAGAAAGAGCGCCGCGCCCCCAAGCGCCGGGACAGGACCCACCGCCAGCCGGAAGATGAGATAGGCCAGCACGCCGCACACGCAATACAGCGCGATGAGCAGCGCCTTGATCGCGTCCCAGTCGAGACCGCCCAACTTCCACGCCAGCGCCGCCGACCACACCAGGTACCGGTGCCACGCCTGGTTCCCGTCCAGCGGCAGCGCCTCCGGAGGCCAGCCCTCGTCCGGCGGAGTCCAACTCGGGCGCTCGAAACGCAGGAACGCCTCCAGTCCCGGCACGGCCGCCGGGTCGGCGTGGATGAAGCCCGCGCCCGCCGCCCACAAGGCCGCCGGGATGTACAAATCGTTCGACAGCGTGCCCGCCGGACCGCGCCACTCCCGCAGCGACGCCGCGCCGAGGCCCGCCGCCAGCGCCAGCACCAGCAGCACCGCGCAGCAGTCCAGCCAGGGGCCTCTTTCTGATTGATGTTCTTCGGTCACATCCCGAATTCCGGTAGTCCGCGTTGCCTTACCGCAGCCAAGAGGCTACCCGGTGTGCGCGCCCGGTTCAACACGGGCCTATGGTTTTCCGCCGTTGCGCCGATATAATGGCTGCCAAACCATGAGGAAAGCGATGTGAATATCATCGGGATAGGCGGGTTCTCCCACGATTCCGCGGCCGCCCTGGTCGTGGATGGACAACTCGTGGCCGCCGTCGCCGAGGAACGGCTCAGCCGCGTCAAGCATCAGGGCGGCGTGCCGCGGCGCGCCGTCAGGTACTGCCTGGCCGAGGCCGGGCTCGGCCCCGGCGACATCGACCACATCGGCTGCTACATGCGGCCCGGGCTCCGGCTTGGCCGCCGGATACCGTACCGCCTCCGCAAACTCGTGCGCAGTCCCTTCTACTCCGCCGGATTCATGGCCTATGAACTCTTCCACAACACCGAGTACGTCTATGGCATGCGCAGCCTCGGCGGCAAAGGCGCCCGCGTGCATTTTCTCGAGCACCATCCCGCCCACGCCGCCAGCGCCTTTCTCGTCAGCCCATTCGAGCGCGCCGCCCTGCTTACCGTCGACTACATCGGCGAGTGGACCGCCACCTGGACCGGAGTGGGGGAGGGCACCGAACTACGCATGCTCCGGCAGGCGCGCTACCCCAACTCGCTCGGCGTCTTCTACTCCGCAATCACAGATTACCTCGGATTCCGGCGCGCCANNTCACTACGACGACTTCGCGCGGTTCGTGCGCGTTCGCCCCGACGGCTGGTACGACATCGACCTGTCCTGGGCCGCCTGGCACTACCTGCCCGGCTCCAGACAGGGCTATTTCGCCCACAAGTTTATCGAACGCTACGGACCGCCGCGCAGGAAGGGCGAACCCATCGAGACTCGGCACAGGAATCTCGCCGCATCCGCGCAGAAGATTCTCGAGGAGGCCGTGCTCAGCCTCGCGCGAACCCTGCACCGTGAAACTGGCCTCGATGATTTGTGCATGGCCGGCGGGGTCGCGCTCAACTGCTCGATGAACGGGCGGCTCATGCGCGAGGGGCCCTTCAAGCGCATCTTCGTGCAGCCCGCAGCCGGCGACGACGGCATCGCCATCGGCGCCGCGCTACAGTTGCACCACCGCATCTCCGGACTCCCGCGCACCTGCGAGATGAGCAACGCCTTTCTCGGCCCCGGTTACACCAATGAAGAAATCCGCCGGTTCCTGGAAATGGCCAAGTTGCGCTATGAAGCGCCCCCCAATGTCGTCGAGCGCGCCGCCGGACTCCTCGCGGACGGCAAGATCGTCGGCTGGTTCC
>NPIG01001507.1_pt1 | contig 11825 bp, 9 predicted proteins | sample 8637441 | NCBI WGS metagenome assembly NPIG01 (sample SAMN07420675, study PRJNA396082) | bioreactor metagenome | isolation source: sample BR6 brine-fed electro-methanogenic bioreactor BR | place: Japan: Kochi | collected 2016-06-14
TATTGCTTGACTTTTCTATAGCGAGCTCCAAAAAAACACCGGAATATTCCAGTGTTAATTTTCTATATAGTTTTGTTTTACAAAAGCAATTACTTCATCAACAATAATATTTCGTTCTGCTTCATGTAATCCTGACAGATTAGCATCGCCTCCAGCTTGTGCTCTATATGTTAGTGTGACTGAATAATCTTCTAACTCATCTTTTAATAGAATTGAGTGAGAGATGTCTACTAAATCATCATTTTCACCATGAATGATATATGTCGGGATTGTATCGTTAGAAATATAAGTCAATGGAACATAGTGATTGATAGAATTGATATCATCATTTGATAACTCATAGATATTATATCTGTCTCCAAATAATAAATTTAATCTTGCTTGATTTTCATCTAATTCATTTAATTCTAAACCTGAAGTTTCAGTTAAATCTAAAAAATTAGTTATACCTGAAAAATCCAATACATATTTGATGTCTGCAGAAAACTGAGTTAAAGTTGAATCTCCTCCAAAATATCCATTTTCTGAATAAGCAACTGTTAAAGCTAGGAAAGCGCCTGCTTCTACTCCCCAAATACCGTAATTATCAACATCAAAATTGTATCCTTCAGCTAAACTTGTTGTATATTTAATTGCATCATTAACATCTGCTAGATTATCAGGGAAAGTACTTGTTTCATCAATTAATCTGTAGTTTAAAGTGATAATTGCGTATCCTTCGTCTAACAGGTCTTCGACAATGTATCTTCTAACACCCTCTGTTAAATCAGATTTATCTCCTGATGTAAAATCTCCACCATGTACATAGAATACGACTGGTATTTCATCAAAAACATCTGTTGTTGGCATTATAATATCCATTTTTAATGATTCATTCCCTAAATTTTTATAAGTTACGTTTTGATAAGTTACAATTGAATCGTAATATACATCTCTTGTGTCTACACCTGAAGTCATAAAATATACAAATAATCCAATACTTACAGAACATACTATAACAATTAAAGCAATAATTTTTTTCAATTAAATCACCTCATGCTAATCTTTATAGATATATTATATCATATTGTTTAAGTTTAGAAAGTTCAAAAAGAAAATGCGATGAAATACATCGCATTTAACTTATTTAATTGATTTTTGTAACATGTCTTCAGTGTACTGATTTGTATATAATTTGTGGTAAGCTCCTTCTTTTTGGATTAACGCTTTATGCGTTCCGCTTTCAATAACTTTTCCAGCTTCTAATACTAATATGCGATCGCTGTGGACAATAGTTGATAGTCTATGTGCTACGATAAAACTTGTTCTTCCTTTTAACAAGTTATCGATAGCAACTTGGACTGCTTGTTCTGTTTCTGTGTCGACCGAACTTGTTGCTTCATCTAGTATTAAAATTTTCGGATCAGAAAGGATTGCTCTTGCAAAACTAACAAGTTGTTTTTGTCCAACTGAAAGTCTTGAACCTCCCTCACCACATTCTGTTTCATAGCCTTTTTCGAATTTCATTATAAATTCATGTGCTTCAACTGCTTTTGCAGCGTCTATACATTCTTCATCAGTTGCATCTAAACGTCCATATCTAATGTTTTCTAGTACAGAACCACTAAATAAATGTGGGTCTTGTAAAACATATCCAAGATTTGAGTGTAACCACCCCATGGAGCGTTGTTTATAATCTACGCCATCAATTTTTATTTGACCTTTTGTAGGTTCATAGAATCTACTTATAAGATTGACTATGGTTGTTTTACCAGCACCTGTTGCACCAACGAGTGCAACCGATTGTCCTGGCTCGATTTTTAGATTAAAGTCTGTTAAGACTTGCTCTCCTACATTGTATTTAAAAGATACATTGTCAAATTCTACTTGACCAATAATTGGTTCAAAATTTTCTTTTTTATATTGGAATAATGTCCCGTATTTTTTTATGACTTCATCACTGTCTTTGATATCAGCTTCTGTTTCAATGAGCGACATGATTCTTTCGGCTGATGCTTGTGCTTGTTGAAAGTTTGCATAAATCATCGCTAAGTTATTCACAGGTTCAAAGAATTGCCAAACATAGTTTGTAAATAAATATAGTGTCCCTACTGATATAACTGTCTCAATGACAAAATTACCACCAACAACATATACAGCAGCTACCCCTAATGTAATTAAGAATAACATAGAAGGAAAATATAATCCTTGAATCATAGCTGCTCTAATTGATTGTGAACGCATATCCATTGTAATACCATCAAATTGTTTATGATTTGACTCTTCTAATACAAGTGTTTTTGTTGTTATAGCACCTGTAATACCTTCATTGTAGCTTCCCGTAATTTTAGAGTTAGTTTTTCTAATTTGACGGTATGCTTTTAAGATATATTTTCTAAAGAAAATAGAAACTAAAGTCATTAATGGCACAACTGCCAGAGTCACTAAGGCAAGGTGCCAGTTTAATATAAACATAATAACAATAAGTAAAATCATTAAGAATCCACCCCATGCAATATCAATTAACCCCCATGATAATAATTCACTTAAGTTTCTTGAATCAGATGTCATTCTTGCCATAATCCAACCAACACGTGTGCGGTCATAATATGAGAATGGTAATTCTTGTAAATGATGGAATGCTTTTCTTCTAATACTAAATGCAAGTTCAGTTTGGATTTTTCCAGCAAAACGGATAAATAAATATACCATTGTTGCTTGAATAACCATAAAGACTGCATAGTAGATTACAAAATCAGTTAATCTTGATAAATCTTGTGTTCCTGCATCTAGATTTGGTTGAATGATGTCATCAATTGCATAAGATGCAATCATCGGATATATTGCGTCAGTTGCTGCGAGTATAAACATACACAAAACAGCAAGCCATGCGTATTTGCGAAGTGGTTTCATGAAGCTTAGTATTTTTCTCCATAAACTCCAATCAACCTTACGAGACGTGAATTCCTCTTCTTCATGTAAGAAGTCGTTCATATTATTCACCGTCCTTTTCTAATTGGAAATCAATTGTAGATTGAATTTCCCAGATGTTTTTGTATAACCCTTTTTTCTTAACAAGTTCATTATGTGTACCAGTTTCAACGACACGCCCATTATCTAGAACAATGATTTTATCAGCTTCCATTGCTGATGTAATTCTGTGCGTAATAATAAATACGGTTGATTCCTTCCATTCTTTTTTCAGTGCTTGTCTGATTTGAATGTCAGTTTCAGTATCTACTGCTGATAAACTATCATCAAATATTAAGATAGGTTTTGGTTTTAGTAACATACGTGCAATTGCTACACGTTGTTTTTGTCCACCAGATAAAGTAACTCCTCGTTCACCAACTAATGTATCATATCCTTTTTCAAAGTTTATGATGTCTTCATGAACATGAGCTACTTTGGCTACTGATTCAACTCTTTCCGTAGATAAAGTTTCATCAGCAATACCGATGTTTTCTTTTACTGTTTTTGAGAATAGGAATGGTTCTTGTAAAATAATTCCTATGTTTTCTCTTAAGTGATGTTTTTCAATTGATTTAATTTCAGTACCATCGATTTTAATTTGACCTTCTTGATAATCAAGGAGTCTTATTAATAAATTCATTAACGTTGATTTACCAGATCCTGTTTTACCAATGATCGCAATCGTATCTCCTTTTTTCACATTGAAGTTTACATCTACTAATTGATTTTCTTTTGAATCAGAGAACATAAATGATACATGATCAAATGATATATTCCCTGTGATTTCAGGTTTTAAATTTGGTTCTGTTTCATCATACTCATCTTTGTTTTCAATAATCTTAGATAACCTTTCTACAGCAACAGTAGATTTTGAGAAGTCTCCTACTAATCTACCTAGTTGACGCATTGGCCAAATAATGTTTCCAGCATATGCTAAGAAAGCTGTAAGTGTCCCTAGCGATATAATTCCTCTGACTGTATAAATGACTCCAAAAATTGATATTAACATAAACTGAATGAAGCAGATAAAGTCTGTGACAGACCAAAAAACAGCCATTTTCTTGATTAGATTAAAATCTGAATCAGTGAATTTACGGTTAAGGTTATCAAACTTATTTACTTCATATGCTTCATTGGCGAATGCTTTAACAACTCTTGATCCAGATACGTTTTCCTGAACATGTGTTGTCATTTTAGCTTCGTTTTCTTCAATGATTGTAAATTGCTTTTGTACTTTACCAAAGTAGTAAATAGCAGACCCAAAAATAAGTGGTGTCGCTACAAGTGATATCCACATTAAATCTAGATTTAATCTAGACATTTGCCATAAGGATAACCCCATTAATAGAACGAGTCTCCCCACTTCAATAATCTGATTTGATATAAAGTGTCTATATGCATCAACATCACTTGTACATCTTTGGATTAAATCTCCAGTTTCTGAATGACTATGAAAATAATAGTCAGCATTCTGAAGTTTCTTGTATAATCTGTTTCTTAATTTGTAAGCAACTGTCTCACCGAAGTAAGCAGATGACGTTCTTCTTAAGAATATAACTATAGCCCTAAATACTGCAAGCACAATTAATAAAAGTGCTGCAGTTATTAATAATTGTAATGTCGTATTCCCTCTAATTAGGTTTACTAAGAATCCTGGTAGTGTCGATACACTATTTGGTGAATACCCTAATATTTTATCTATTATGTATGAACCAACTAATGGAATCATTGTTCTTGCATATGATACTGCATATAGCAGCACAAATGACACTAACAACCACGGCCAGTATCCACCCATCCATCTAAACATTTTCCCAATATGTTTAAATACGTTGGATTTTTTCTTTTGTGTTTCTGTATTATTCACGTTGTTTTCCCCCTCCCTATCTTGCGATATGGATTACATCTTTAAAATTACCTGCATTCCAAGTAATTTCATTCCATCATTTAAGATGGTTCGCACCATCTTAAGCAGTTGGAGTTTAGTATTTCTTTCAACTATATCATCCACGATAACTTTTTCTTTTGCGTAAAAGCTATTAAACAGACTTGCTAAATTAAGCAGATATTTAGCAACCACTGATGGTGCATACTCTACTTTTGCTTTTTCTATGATATCTTGATACGTTGAGATGTTTTTAACAATATCAAAGAAGTGTTCTCTTTGGAAGTAATCGTAATCGATTTCTTCAGATTGTTCTTGAACTGAATCTAAAATTGATTTAATTCTTACTGACGTATATTGTAAATATGGACCAGTTTGCCCAACAAAATTAACCATTTCTTTTAAGTCAAATTCGAAATCGTTCGTTCTAAAGTTTTTTAGATCATTAAAGATAACAGCTGATACTCCAATTTTCTCTGCTGTAATTTCTTTGTTTTCTAGCTCTGGATTCTTTTCGTTAATATACTCTAAGCTTAGTTTTGAAGCTTCTTTAAGTACATCTTCTAGTTTCACGATTTCTCCCTTACGAGTCGACATTTTCTTTCCATTTTGTAAAACTAGTCCAAAGTTGATATGGTGAATGTCTTTATAGAAGTCATATCCCATTTTTTCAACCACTGATGCTAGTTGTTTAAAGTGTAATTTTTGTTCATTACCAACAACATAAAGCACTTCATCAGCTTTATGATGGTTTACTCTATAGAATAAAGCAGCTAAATCACGCGTGATATATAATGTTGATCCATCACTTTTTTGAATAAGTGCTGGTGGCATCTTGTCCCCTAGATCTACAATCATCGCTCCTTGGTCTTTAACGAGTAGTTTCTTCTCTTCTAATTCGTCTACTATCGCTTGCATTTTGTCATTATAAAAGGCTTCACCATTGTAAGAATCAAAATCTACATCTAACATTTTATAAACTTTTTCATATTCTTTTAATGATTCTTTTCTTATAAACTTCCAAATTTTAGTATATGCTTCATTTCCATTTTCTAGTTCTTTGAAAATCGCTCTAGCAGCGTCATCTAATTCGGGCTCAGTTTTAGCTCTTTCATTAAATTCAACATATAATTTAACGAGTTCTTCTACTGGATTCTCGTTGATTTTTTCTTTGTCTCCCCAATTTAAATACGCATAGATATTTTTACCAAATTGAGTTCCAAAATCTCCTAGGTGATTAATTCTTACGACGTTATAACCACATTTATCCATAATGTTTCCAATACTATTCCCTATAATCGTAGAACGTAGATGTCCCACACTAAAAGGTTTAGCTATATTAGGTGATGAATAATCAATACAAACTGTTTTGTTCTCACCGATATTACTTCTTCCATAATCGTCACTTTTTTCAAAGTCTTCAACGATTAGTTTTGAGTATTTTACTTTGTTTAATGTAATATTAATAAAACCAGAGACTGAAGATACGTTTTCAAATATATCGAAATCTGAGACTGATTCTAATGCTTGTTTAACAGATTCTAAAACTTCAGGAAGAGGTCTTCTAACAGTTTTAACCACAGAAAAAATAGGGATTGAAATATCACCTAATTCTGCTTTTTTAGGTTCTTCAACGACGACTGTTAATTCTTGTTTATATACATCTTTTAATTTTAATTCTAGTTCTTTCTTAATTCTTAATTTAATGATATTTAACATAATATCTCCTCCTAAGTTCATTTGTATTATTTTAGCATAATTCTTAATTTTTTTTAAGTTTTACTTGTTTAAACTATCTATTTCCAAAAAATATGCATCGATTTGATCTTGGATGAGTTCGATTTCTTTTGTTTTTGATTGATATAAAGCCTTATCCATATAGACTTCTTCTAAGAATAAATCTTGTTTTAAAATTGTCATTTCTTTATCCAAATTATCAATCTTTCTTTCTAGCTTTTCAAGCGTTTTTGAGGTATCTTGTTTTGTTTTTTGTTTTTTTTTTTTAGCTTGTTTTGAAGCTTGTTCCTTTTCAGCTAATAATTTGTTTTTTTCTAAATATTCCGAATAGTTTCCATCAAACTCAGTTAATGTGTCTTTGATTGAAAGTATTTTGGTTGCCACTTTGTTAATGAAATAACGATCATGTGATATAAATATAATCGGTCCAACATATTGATCAAACACATCTTCAACAACGTTTTTTGTATCAATGTCTAAGTGGTTTGTTGGTTCATCCAAGATCAGTAGTTCTGGTTCTTCTAACATAAGTAATAAAATTGATAATCTAACTTTTTCTCCTCCAGATAAGATTGACACTCTTTTTTCTGCATCCTCACCTGAGAATAAGACTTTTGCAATATCACTTCTAACCTCATAAATTGTTTTATTAGGGTAGATGTTAGATATTGTCTGATAGATTGTTAGTTTATCATCTAAATTGTTTTGATTTTGATCAAAGTACCCGATTTTCATATCTCTATAGAAATTATATTTACCATCTAATTGTTTAATTTGACCCATTAATGTTTTGATTAATGTCGTTTTCCCTGTTCCATTCCCACCAATGATACCTACTTTTTCATATCCTCTCATCTTGAAGTTGATGTTCTCTAGTAACGGTTTTTCATACCCTATTGTAAGGTTCTCAACTTCTAGTATATGTACATCTGTTGGTCTTCTTGATTTGAAACTTAATGAAATATGTCTTTGTGAATTTGTCGGTTTATCAAGTTTCTTAATCCGATTAATCTTTTTTACTCTATCTTGGGCTATACTCGCTCTTTTTGCATTATACCTAAATCTATCTACAAAGCTCTGTAGATGTGCAATTTCTTTTCTTTGCTTTAGGTATTTTTTCATAAGTAATTCGTAGCGTTTAACTTTTTCCACTTCATACATATCATAATTCCCATGATAGACATCCATAGTTAATTGATCTATTTCATAGATTTTATTAACAACTTTATTTATAAAATACTTATCATGTGTGATAACTAACACAGCTTTTGAGTATCTTTTTAAATAACCTTCCAACCATTCAATAATTTCAATATCCATATGGTTGGTAGGTTCATCAAGTATTAATAAATCAGGTTCAATCATCAACAGTTTAGCAAAAGCAATACGCGTTCTTTCTCCACCTGAAAAAGTTTCGATCTTACGATCATATTCTGCTTTTGTAAAACCAAATTTAGTTAATAACATATCTATTGTCGTTAAATATTCATATCCACCATTGATATGAAAATCATGTTCTGTATTTGTATATTTTTTTAGTAGTTCTTCAGAATGGTCTGTTTCCATCTTCTTTGCGAGGTCTGATAATCTTGTTTCAATATCGACTAGATTTTGAAAAACTGATAAGCATTCTTCATACATTGTGTTTTCTAAAGAACTAATGATATCTTGAGATAAATATCCAATTTTTGCTTGCCCAAAAATAAAAATATCCCCAGAATCTGGGGTAATTTCGTTTAATATTATTTTGACAAGAGTAGATTTACCCACTCCATTTCGCCCAATGAGCGCAATTTTGTCCGTGGGATTTATTTCTAAGGATAGATTGTCAAAAAGTACATTACCGCCAAATGTTTTTTTCAAATTATTGATTTTTACTAAGTTCATTTGATAATCCTCCTTGTCATAATATTATCGATATTTAATATCGCCATTATCATTGTAACAAATTTATTATAGAATGACAATAAAATATTTGTTCTTATAAAATATAAAAAAAGAGAAGCAATCTTATGATTACTTCTATTGTAGGACTGGATAAAGGATAGATAATACGACGTATACGAGAAAATATAGTCCAATAATGATAATGATTATACCAAAAATTCTTGTCATCAATATTTGTCTTGGTTGTGGATCTCCAGCACTCCCAAATCTTCTTCTTTGTAAAGATTGAATCGATGATTTTGGGTTAAATGTAAATGCAAGACCTACATATAAAAAGAATAATGCAATGAGTCCACCTAAGACTTTCATAAATATATCCATTATTTTACATCCTGAATAACTTCAGCTGGTGGATTATCTAAGACATATGGGTTTTCAAGTATTTCTTTAAATAATCTTAATGATAATGAGTTATATAATCCATCACAGATTCTCTCATCAATAACAATACCAGCAGGTAATATTTTTTTCACTTGTACTTCTTTAGTTTTTCTATCAACAACGACAGGTTGATATTTCTCTTCACCCATGGTTACAAACACACCAGTAGACCCAAAGTCATAAATATGATGTAATACAGGTGGCATTTTGATTGATTTTAAATGAACAAAGAATATTGTTGTATGGAATGGACTCGCTGCTAATACAGATTTTGGTAACATACCATGTTTGTCTAAGAATTTTAAAAAGTTAACAATCCCTTTTGCTAAGAAGTTAGGCATACCTTTCATAATTCTTTCAGCTATTTTGTCTGTTTTATTTACTTTTTGAACACCTTTGTTTTCTTTAACTACAGCGTCAATTTTTTCTTTTAAATCTGCAATAGTTTCTGAACCATCAAATGTCATCTTAACTGTTGTTTCAGCTGCACCATCGATAAGCTTTTTCTTTATTGCAAAAGATACTTGTATATTATTTCTTCTAAAGACTCTACCATTAATGATAAAACGATTAATTTTAGGCCTTTGAGATATGACTCTTACAAATGCAGCTAAGACCACATGCATATAGTTATATCTTACACCATCATTTTGTCTTTTATCTTTAATATATGCATCAATTTTCTCTGCATCATAATCTTGATATTGCCCAACCATCGCATCAGTTCTTCTATACATGATATGAGGTATTATTTTCATAAATGGGTCGATGTTTTTGATTTTCTTTCCGTCACTTCTTCTTCCGAACATATATGTTCCCCCTTATATTTCTTATATAGATTTTATCACAGTCACACATAATTCGCAATCAATTTTAAGCATACTCATCTTATAATTATAACTTAGTAATTAATTTAAATTTAGCGATTAAATCATTTATTTTAAAATTAAAATATATGATTTATGTTATAATTTTAAAATAAATCGGGAAAATATCATGTCCGTGTTGTATACAGTTATGAGAAGGAGAAATGAAATGGACAAAATGACAGAAAATTATTTCGAGGATATCGTTAATGACTACTATAATGAGATCTTTCATTATATTAGGAAACAAACGAATCACTTAGAAGATGCAAAAGATTTAACTCAAGAAGTCTTTATGAAAGTTCACAAAAACCTTAAGAGTTATAATCCACAAAAAGCCTCAATAAGAACATGGATATATAGGATATCACACAATCATGTAATGAATTACTTTAAGAAAGCTTATAAACGACATGAGGTAAGCGTTGATGACATGTTCATAGATTATTTCAATTCAAGCGAAGATATCTTAGAACAGTTTATTCAAATTGACGATTCAATGATGATCGTAAAAACAATGGAAAGAATTCTCAATTCAAAGCATTTTAAAATAATGAATTTATATTTCTTTTCAGAACTATCAAAAGAAGATATCAGCATATCCTTAAACATTCCTGTTAAAACCATCTACAACACAATCAATGTATCTATCAAAAAAATCAAAAAAGAATTGGAGGGATTTATCGATGGATAACCTAAAAAGAAAAAACCAAATTTTAGATTCCGATTTACAATTATTTAGAGAACAAGAAATAAGTAAAATATTAATTAAAGCGGAAGAATCAAAACCAACTAAATTTAAACTAAATTTAAAGGTTGTAATGACATTTTCAGTACTATTAATTGCACTTGTGTCATTATCATTTATATTATTTAAAACACCTGACAATGAATTAAAAAACTTCAATGTTCAATCATTTAGCAATAATTCATATTTATTAGAAGCGGATAATGAGGAGTTTAATTTACAGTTCTATTACTTCGCTAACGTTGTAAAACATGGTGTAAGAACTGTTTATAATACTAAATATGATTACTATTTACCATATGAGTATGTATCACAAGATGTGATTGATCAATATGATATCGAGTTTAATGGCTTTGAGTATGAAGGAAATAGATTTTTCCTTGAAGTCCTTGTTAATGGAACACCAAGCTACATGCAAGTTAATTTTGCAACAGATTATGAAACTAGTTGGGAATTGACCAATTTAGAACTTGAAAACTTTAAGTATGATATTGAAGAAATCTTTCGTTGGATTGAGGCATATCCACCTGAATTGATTGGTAATAACGGAAACAGACCATTATATGATATTCATTCAGACGTTGCCGATTTAGAAGATTCAAAAGCTAAACGTAATTATATAACTTATGTAACTAATTTTTATATTCCAAACAATCCAATATTTGAAGATAATCCAAAAGACTATATTACTATTTCTACAAATCATGTAATCATCGTAGATGATGAAAATAATTTTGTTGAATCACGCTTTGATAAAATATGGTGTATTGGTACATGTGTAGTTGATGATATTGAATCAATCTTCACAGATTTAAATAGTTATTTCTCATTTTTACTTAAAGATATGCCAAATAACCAATTCCTTCCAGGGACAGGATATCCTATAGATCGAATGACTACAGAGAGTATCAGCGGTTATATTAGAGAGATTGAATTTGGAGATCCTTATGCTGATCCAGATAATTACTATAAAGATATGTACTTATTATTTGAAGAAATTGAAGGTATAGAAGACCTTGAAACAGTTCAATCAGGTACACTTCGTATTCAGTATTCAGAAGCATTTGGTGGAGATTTAGAACTTCATGATTTAGATTTATTCTATTATAATAATGCTTTAATTTCAGGTCCATTCTATGTTAATAATATAATAGACATAGAAGGTGCACAAATTTATGATTTTATGACAGTTACTTTTTTTGATTCTAACGATCAAGTTATAAAAGAACTTACATTCAATTTTGATTCTTTCTATGCACCACAATAAAGAACAAAAGTAAGTCTTAAACAAGAATTACACTATTTAAAG
>NPIG01001509.1_pt1 | contig 11823 bp, 11 predicted proteins | sample 8637441 | NCBI WGS metagenome assembly NPIG01 (sample SAMN07420675, study PRJNA396082) | bioreactor metagenome | isolation source: sample BR6 brine-fed electro-methanogenic bioreactor BR | place: Japan: Kochi | collected 2016-06-14
TGAAGCGCACCGATTCGGGGTCAACGTTCTCAGGCAGGTCAAAGGTGTTGTATATCTTTTCCCATTCGCCCGTCTTGTTCGAGACGGCGCGCTTCTTGAAGGTCTTGTCCGCCACGGAGTACTGGAGCAACAGGTGAACCTGCTTCGGCGCGGTCGCGTTCACCAGGCCCGTGAAGCGCAGGCGCTTGCCGGGTTGCACCGCCTCGGCCGGCAGCGATTTCGACACGATGCGCAGGTTGCCGTCCGGGGCCAGGGCCAGCCCGAGGGCGAATTCTCCCTCGCGCGCGGATTTGACCCGCTCGGCCTCGGCGTCGGTGAAGCTGTCCTCGCGGCCAATCGACACGCGCCAACCCGCGGGCGTACCCTGGGTCCATTGCTCAAAGGTGCCGTTCTGCAGCAGCTCGGGGCCCGTGGCCTTCGGAGGTTCGGCCGGCGCTTTCCGCGCTTCCGCCTTCTTTGCCGCCGGCTTGGCCGTTTCCGGCTTCTCCGGCTTGGCCGCTTCCTTCTTCTGCACGCTCACCGCGGGTTTGGAGGCGGGTTTTCCGGAGCCTTGCGGGCTGCACGACAGCAGCGCGAACGACAATCCAAGAGCCAGCGCGGATACGCCTGTCCTGAGCATGGTGCACTTTCTCCTTCTTTGGTGTGTTGTTGACGATTACCGGTATGATTGGCAACGCACAAAGGCGCGAAAAAGACGACAACACGCCGTGCCGCCAACGCGCATCGGACCGCGCCATGATGCGCAAGTTGCGCGAGTATAACACACTACGCGGCTGCGGACACAAGAAGGATTGCCTTGCCGGAGAAGGTTCCGCGGCCGTCAGGTGAGCATGACCTTGAGTTCGCTCATGAACTCATTGAGGTCTTTGAACTGGCGGTAGACCGAGGCGAAGCGCACATACGCCACTTCATCCAGTTTCTTCAGCTTGACCATGACCGCCTCGCCGATGGCATGCGTTGTCACCTCGTGTTCAGTCGAGTTGAACAACTCGCGCTCGACTTCATCGATCAGCGCATCGACCTGGTCAAGCCCGATAGGCCGCTTTTCGACCGCTTTGAGGATGCCGCTCTTGAGCTTCCAGCGGTCAAAGTTCTCGCGGCGGCCATCCTTCTTGATGACCATCTGCGCCACTTCCTCAATCCGCTCGTAGGTGGTGAAACGGCGCCCGCAGTTGAGGCATTCGCGCCGGCGCCGGATGGAATCCCCTTCCTTGCTGCTGCGCGAATCAACCACCCGGCCGTCTGTTTGACTGCAAAATGGACAACGCATAATGGTTCACTCACCTTGTAGGAACGGCTGCGAATCGCCCCCGTTCGGCCTCAGACCACAACAAATTTCCCGGCCCATTCCCGCTTCGACTACATATTGTGCATCGCATAGCCTAGCACATACAACATACGGCGTCAAGAATAAAAAGAAAGCCACGTATCCCCATAATGTTGCCGTCGCGCGCACGTGTAGGGGCCCACGGTTGTGCCCGGGGCCGGTGACTTCCCATGCTCGACCACCACGAGTCCGCCTTCCGCTACAAGCGCCTGTGCACCGAGTTCCTCCAGCAACACATCGTGGTATTCGAAAGCGTACGGCGGGTCGGCGAAGACGATGTCGAAAGTGCCGCGAATCGCGCCCAATTCCGTGGGCAACGTCAGCCGGCGCGTTGCCGCGTTGCGGGCGAGTCCGGTGCGCTCGAGATTGTCGCGCACCACACCGAGTGAACGCGGGTCGTTGTCGATGAACAGTGCGTGGGCCGCGCCCCGACTCAATGCCTCGATGCCGTTGGCCCCCGTGCCCGCGAACAGGTCAAGGAAGCGCGCCCCCGGCACGCGCGCGCCGAGAATATTGAACAGGGCTTCGCGGGTGCGGTCGAGGGTTGGACGCACGTCCGTTCCCTTCGGCGCTTTGAGTGTTCTGCCTCGCGCGGTGCCTGCGATGACTCTCATTCGTGGGTCTCCTGCGCAACGACTGTTACCATTCTATGCGTCAACAGTTTACCAGAATCAATGCTATTTGTGGGTTTTCGTTCGCGAAAGGGCGGTCTTCCAGCCGTGCTTCGCGAAAACACCACGTGTGAGTCGTTTGTTAGGCTATTGTTAACCGGGGACTTAAAAGACGTATGGAAGCGCACGTTTGACGCACCGTTCACTGCTGGAACATGCCTGTGGAAAGAAAGTCGGTCTGCGAGCACTTCTGCTCCAAAATGGTGCATGTCTGGCCATGAGATAGAGCACGCAATTCGGGTGGCTTTTACTTAAGTGCTTTGTTTTGAATAAGATGAGAAAAAAAGAGAATCAATCTTCACACACCTTTCAGCAAGCGGTCGACATGTGGATAACTTGTGGACAAGCCCAACCCTCGGGGTACCCAAGGCCAAACCGTCAAATTCCATAATTACGTGAGGGAGCGGAGTGTGAACCGGCCCTGAGTCCAGCCGCAACAGGACAGATACAACCTTTCCCAGAAGCCAAACTCGAAAACATCCGGGTGGTCTTCCAGATGTACACGATTCAGGATGACTTGCCTTTGCGTTTAGCACATATTGATGTCAAGAGATATCTCCTGGCGGGACGGTGCCGCAAATTGCCTCCGAGCACCGGGTGGGAACTTCTGATACACGGCAAACCAACGCATCCAGGCAGGAGGCACGGGGGTGTCCACCGATGCGCGTTGGCGGCGGCCAAGGGCGCGCCTGCTCCCCCGGGCAGTGACGGCGCCCCCTTCCTTCTTGTAAGGCGGCCGTCCTGAGCATGAGGTCCGAAAAGGAAGCCGCGGGACCGGCCGTTGATGGCGGTCCCGCGGGCTTTCAGACTGGCTTCGGCGGGGCGGTCAGGGTTGCTTGAAGAATCCCGCGCGGTTACGGACGCGCAGACGCAGGGCGTTGAGCCGGATGAAGCCGGTGGCGTCGGTCTGGTCGTAGACGCCCTGGTCTTCTTCAAAAGTGCTGACCTGCGGGTCGTAGAGGGTCTTATCGGCGCGGCGCCCGGCCACGTCGCAGTTGCCCTTGTAGAGCCGGATGCGCGCGGTGCCGGTGACATTTTCCTGGCTCTTGTCGACGTAGGCCATGAGCGCATCCATCTCGGGCGCGTACCAGAAGCCGTTGTAGATGAGTTGCGCGATTTTCGGCGACAACTGGTCACGCTGAAACATGACTTCGCGGTCCATGGTGATGGATTCGACGGCCCGATGCGCGGCGTAGAGAATGGTGCCGCCGGGCGTTTCGTATACGCCGCGCGATTTCATGCCGACGAAACGGTTTTCGACCAGGTCGACGCGGCCGACGCCATTCGCTCCGCCCAGTTCATTGAGCCGGGCGAGCAATGCGGCGGGGGCGAGACGTTCGCCATTGACAGCGACGGGCGTGCCCTGCTCGAATTCGACTTCAACGTAAGCGGGCTCGTCGGGCGCGTCCTGCGGGTCGGTGGTCAGCACAAACATGTCCTTGGGCGGCTCCATCCAGGGGTCTTCGAGTATGCCGCCTTCGAAGGAGATGTGCAGCAGATTGCGGTCGGAAGAGTAGGGCTTCTTTTTCGAGGTGGGCACGGGGATGCCGTGCTTCTCAGCGAAGTCCTGCATCTTCTGGCGCGTGTTGAGGTCCCAGTTGGGGTCGCGCCAGGGTACGATGATGGTGACGCCCGGCTCAAGCGCCATGTAAGTCATCTCGAAGCGGACCTGGTCATTGCCTTTGCCGGTGGCGCCGTGGGAGACGGCATCGCCGCCGATTTCGCGCATGACGTCAATCTGGCCCTTGGCGATGAGGGGCCGCGCCACACTGGTGCCGAGCAGGTAGCAGCCTTCATAGATGGCGTTGGCGCGCATGGCGGGGAACACGAAATCGCGCACGAACTCTTCGCGCAGGTCTTTGACAATGGCCTCGCAGGCGCCGGTGTCGAGGGCCTTCTGGCGGGCGGGCTCGGTTTCCTCGCCCTGGCCGATGTCGGCGATAAATGCGGCCACCTCGCACTGGTAGGTTTCCTGCAGCCACTTGAGGATGACCGAGGTGTCCAGTCCGCCGGAATACGCGAGCACGATCTTCTTAGGCATGTCCGTTTCCTTCTGTGTTGCCAGACGACAGGGCTTCAAGGAGAATACCCCCGGCCCGCTTCCCGCGGGCCCCCCTTCAAAGTTCAAAGGGAACCTTCAAAGGATACGCTTGGGGATGTCGGTATTGCCCCGGGTGTCTGTCCTTTTTCGCTTTGCCGGGCTCCCGGGTCACGCCATGAGCGCGGCCATGATGGCTTTCTGCGCGTGCAGCCTGTTTTCCGCTTCATCAAAGACAATGGAGAAGGGCGCGTCCATGACGTCGTCGCTGACTTCGCTGCCGCGGTGCGCCGGCAGGCAGTGCATGAACACGGCGCCGGGCGCGGCCATTTCCATGACGCGCATGTTGACCTGGTACGGGGCAAAGGCGCGCTCCCGCTCGTTGGCCTCGTCCTCCTGGCCCATGCTCGCCCAGACGTCGGTGTACACGGCGTCGGCGCCGCCGACGCCTGCCTCGAGGTCGTGCGTGATAACGAATTCACCCCGCGCCTCGCGCCTGGCTGCCTCGACAATGCCCGGGTCGGGTTCGTAGCCCTCCGGGCAGACCAGGGTCAGATTGAGCGGCACGCGGCGCGCGAAGCAGGCCCACGACTGGTAGACATTGTTGCCGTCACCGACAAAGGCGAGCTTGAGGCTGCCGAAGTCGCCGCCCTTGTGTTCGCGAAGGGCCTGCGCATCGGCCATGATCTGGCACGGGTGCAGGAGGTCGGTCAGCGCGTTGATGACGGGCACGCCGGCATGCCTGGCGAGGTCGACCACGTGTGCATGGGCGAAGGTGCGCGCCACGATGCCGTGCACCCACCGCTCGAGATTGCGGGCCACGTCGGGCACCGATTCGCGCTCGCCGAGAATCATGTCAAGAATGAGCGAATGTCCGCCGAGCTGGAACATGCCGGTCTGGAAGGTGATTCGCGTGCGCAGGCTGGGTTTCTCGAAGATCATGGCGAGGGATTTGCCGTCGAGCAGACGGTGCGGCTCGCCCGCCTTCTGGCGCCGCTTGAGGTCGTCGGCGAAGTCGAGCAGTTCGTAAACCATGTCCTCGGTCAAATCGGCGATCGAAATGAAATCCTCTACCATCCCAGCTCTCCCAGCACGTTTTCGAGTGTGTCGCACACCTGCGCGGTTTCATTGGCCGTGACGATGAGGGGCGGCAGAAAGCGCAGCACATTGGGGCCGGCAGGCCCGCAGATGACGCCTTTGTCGAGCATGGCCGCCACAACCGGCGCCACGGCTTCTTCAAATTCGACGCCGAGCATGAGCCCTTTGCCGCGCACTTCGACGATGCGCGGGTGCGCCCTGGCCAGTTCTTCCAGGCCGGCGCGGAATCCTTCGCCGACCTTCATGGCGCGCTCGATGAAGTCCGGTTCTGTGACGCACTCGAGGGTCGCGAGGCCCGCGGCCGTGCTGAGGGGATTGCCGCCGAAGGTGGCGGCGTGCGAGCCGGGCGCGAAGCCGGAAGCCACTTCCCCGGTGCAGCCGACGGCGCCAATGGGCACGCCGTTCGCCAGTCCCTTGGCGAGCGTCATGATGTCGGGCGTGACGCCGGCGTGCTGGTGGGCGAAAAGCCTGCCGGTACGGCCCATGCCCGTTTGCACTTCGTCAATAATGAGCAGCACCTGCTTGCGGTTGCACAGGTCGCGCAGTTCGAGCAGGTAGTTGTCGGCGGGCACGCGCACGCCGCCCTCGCCCTGGATGGCCTCGACGAGCACGGCACCGGTTTCGGGCGTGATAGCGGCCTCGACGGCGGCCACATCATTGAAAGGCACATAGGTGAATCCGGGCAGCATGGGCTCGAATCCCTGGTGGTACTTGGGTTGACCGGTGGCGGTGATGGTCGCCATGGTGCGCCCGTGGAACGAGTCCTGCATGGAGATGATGTTCGGCTTGGGCGCGCCCTGCTGGGCCCAGTACCGGCGCGCGAGTTTGATGGCGCCCTCGTTCGCCTCGGCGCCGCTGTTGCAGAAGAACCAGCGCTCGGCGAAGCAGTGCTCACAGAGAAGCGCGGCCAGTTTCACCTGCGGCTCGATGTAGTAGAGGTTCGACACATGCACGAGCGTGGCGGCCTGCCGGCAAATCGCCTCGGTCACCACGGGGTGGCAATGGCCGAGATTACAGACCGCGATTCCCGCGAAGAAATCCAGGTATTGTCTGCCGTCGGCGTCCCACAGGTGCATGCCTTCGCCGCGGACCAGGGCAAGCTTGCGCGCTCCGTAGGTGTTGATAATGTGCGCGTCGTTCAGCGCTTTGATTTCTTCCGTCTTCATATGCGGTCTCCTTGCCGCGGCATGCGGCGCCATATATGCCACACTGCCGCATGCGCATTGGGGGCGGTGTCAGTTGCCGGCGGCCGTTTTCTTTGTGTCGGCCTTTGGGGGCTTGCCGTTTCCCGAGGCGGTTTCCGTCTTGGCTGTCTTGGTTTCCGTGTCTTTGCCTGTGGAAGCTGCGTCTTTGGCGGGCTTGCCCTTTTTGTCTTTGAAATCCGTCTCGTAGAAACCGCTGCCCTTGAAGATAATGCCCGCGCCCGTACCCATGAGGCGTGTGCAGCCGGCATGCCCGCACGATTCGCACTTGATGCGCGGACTCGCCGACATGGCGTGAAACACGTCGAAGGTATGGTGGCACTTCTTACATTGGTATGTATACGTTGGCACGGTTCGAACTCCTCGCTCCCCAAACGGCGCACGCCAGCCCACGGGGCCCGGGGCAATCTGCGCCCCAACCGAACATTTCCCGGACGCAGTCGCGTCGGGTACATGGAAACCTAGCGGGTGAAAACCGGTTAATTTAGCAGGTTTCGCGCCGGGATGCAAAAACCGGGCGCCCGAAAGGCCGGGGTTGTAGAGGTCAGGTGAAGCCGCAAACCGTGTTCGCGCGCTTTCCGGCCGCTGTGTTACACTACCGCGTTCCGGGAGAACCCCGGAGTTTTCGCGGTTGGGAGTCTTCATGAACGAAGTACGGAAACCCAGACTGACCGAAGTCGTGGCGATACGCGAACTGATCGATGCCGCAGCCAGAGAGGGCGAGGTTCTGCCGCGCGCGCTGCCGGAGCTGTATGAGAATGTGCGCGATTTCTGTGTCTATGCGGACCAGGAGGGGCGCGTGGGCGGTTGCGTCGCGCTCCACATCGATATGGTCGACCTGGCGGAGGTGCGCTCGCTGGTGGTACGCCCCGATTTGCGCGGTCTTGGTATCGGACGGCGGCTCGTTGAGGCCGTAGTGGAAGAGGCCTGCCAACTCGAGATTGCCCGCGTATATGCGTTCACCCGTATGACGCGGTTCTTCACACGGGCGGGATTTCACGAGGTGCCGAAGGATACGCTGCCTTACAAGGTATTCAAGGACTGCATGCGCTGCCGGTTGTTTCCGGATTGCGACGAGATTGCGGTCATCAAGGACCTGCGCGGGCGCGCGAGGGAAGCCCGGGCGGAAGGAAGCGCCGCTGAGCGATTGGGAGAGTAGCGATGGAACTGCGCGGTACAATCGGTTTTCTCGGCTATGGGAACATGGGTTCGGCGATACTGGACGGCTTGCTGCGGCAGGGGCTTGTGCGCCCCTCAGCCGCGGGCGTGCACGACCCCGATGAAGAGCGGCGGGCGGCGGCGCAGGCGCTTGGCGCCGAATTGTTTGATGACCCGCAGAAGCTCGCGGCGTTCAGTGACATCCTGATACTGGCTGTGAAGCCGCAGGTCATGGACGCCGCCTTGTGCGGCATGGGTGAAGTACGCCCGGACACCCTTGTCATCTCCATCGCGGCCGGTATCTCGCTCGGTTTTCTCGCCGAGCGGCTCGGTCCGGACCGCCGTATCGTGCGTGTGATGCCAAACACGCCCGCACTGGTGCAGGCGGGTGCCGCGGGCATCGCGCTCGGCGCAAACTGCGGCGAGGAGGACGCTACAACAGTGCGCGCCATCTTCGGGGCCATCGGCATGGCCGCCGTGGTTGAAGAGTCCGACATCGACGCGGTCACCGCGCTGAGCGGCAGCGGCCCGGCGTACTTTTTCTACCTGGTCGAATGCCTGGTGAAGGCGGGTATTGCCCAGGGCTTGAGCGCGGAGGTGGCCACCCAACTGGCCACACAAACCCTTTTCGGCGCGGGCAAGTTGCTGGTGGAAAGCGGCGAATCGGCGGCCACGCTGCGCCAGCGTGTCACGTCGAAAGGCGGCACCACAGAAGCGGCGCTGAGGCAATTCGAGGCGGACGGCTTCGAGACAGTGGTCGCCGCGGCGGTAGCCGCGGCCGCGCAACGTTCGAAGGAACTCGGCGCCTGAGCGCGCACGGCGGCGCGCGTGAATAATCTGGGGGCCGGCGCGTCTTAACGTACTGGCGGACAATGCGGAGCAGGAAACCATGCGCACGGACAAACTGGTTGGCGAAATCCTCGGGGACGAGATGGCCATCACGCCGAGTGACCTCTACAACCGTGAGTTCAGCACCTCGCTCATTGGCGGCTACGACAAGACCGAAGTGGACGCCTTTCTTGAGCGCGTGGGCGATGTCTTCGAGCGCCTGTTCGGGCAAGTGCGCGAATTGAAGGAACAGACGGAAACCCAGAAGGCACGGATACAAGAGTTCCATGAAATGGAACACACGCTCCGCAGCGCGCTGGCCAGTTCGCAGAGATTCAGCGACGACCTGCTTGAATCCGCGCGGACCCGGGCTGAGAGCCTGCTCGAAGAGGCGCGGGTCAAGGCGGAGCGCATCCAGGCGGACGCAGAGCGGGGCCCTCAGCGGTTGCGGGCCGAAATCGACGCGCTGCAAGCGGAGCGGGCGCGGCTGCGCGGTGATATCGAAGCGGTGTTGGCCGCCCACGCCGCACTGCTCGAACGCCTGCCCCGCGCGGAATCCGCCCATGCCCCGGAGCCGGAAGAAGACCCGGGGGAAGAACAAACGCTCAACGCTATTCCCGAGCCCTGGGACGGCGGCGACGAATACGAGGAAGCGGACGAATGACATGCCTGGCACTGATACTGGCGTGCGTGGCGCAAGCGCCGGAAACGCAGGACTTCGACGCCTTCTTCGATGAATTCGCCCGGAAGCGGGACGGCATAGTCGTGCTTGAGGCGGAGTTCGTGCAGAAGACCATCCTTCCGGACGAAATCCTGACGACGCCCGGTTCCTTACTGTACGCGGAACCGCGCCGGGTCGTCTTCCGCACTGACGAGCCGAAAAGGACCACGATCATCGACGGCCAGACGGGTTACGAATACGAGCCGGACATTGCGCAGGCCACCATTTTCAGTCTTGAGGACAACCCCCAGACGGACGTGTTCTTCCTGGCTTTCGAGGATGACCCGGCCCGCCTGCGCGAGGAATACCAGGTGCGCCTGTTCACGACCGACAGCGACCCGCGGGGTTCGCGCGGTATCACGGTCACGCCCAAACCCGGCGGGGAAGACCGGGCCCACTTCGAGCGCGTCGACCTCCACCTGCGTGACAAAGACCTGCTGCCTTACCGCATGCACATCGAGCACGCGGATGATTCCGACGTGGTCATTGACATACGGGAGTACCGCGTCAACGAGGCGCCCGACCCGAAGCGCAGCCAGATGCATCTGCCGCCCGGCACGACGGTCATCCGCAACGACACGGTTGTCGAAGTGACCGGCACGGACACGTACCTGCCCGAACCTGTGCTCTTTGGCCGCGCGTCAGAAGACACTGAAGACACCGAAACGGGTCGGGAAGACGGCGCGCCAGGCGTTTCTGCCACCCCGCTGTCCGCGCCGGCCGAAGAGGCCGCGCCGTGAGCCGGGTTGTGCTTGCATCGGCGTCGCCGCGCCGCCGCGCCCTGCTCGCCGCGCTGGGCCTTGAGTTCGAAGTGATTCCCAGCGGGGCGACGGAAGTGGACGAAGGCGCGGTGCCTTCGGACGTTGTCGAAGCGAACGCACGCGCCAAGCGCGACGACGTGGCGCGGCAAGTCGCCGGAGAGAAGCTCATCATCGCCGCGGACACGCTCGTGTTCCTCGATGAGCACGTGCTCACCAAACCCGGCAGCCACGACGATGCGCGCGACATGCTGCGCCGGCTCAGCGGGCGAACGCACCAGGTGGTGACGGGCATAGCCTGTGCCGACACGGGCACGGGCGTGCTGGTGCATGGCTCGGAGACGACAGACGTGACTTTCCGCGAACTGTGTGAGGGCGAGATCGCGCGCTTTGTCGAGACCGTGCAACCCCTCGACCGGGCCGGCGCCTACACGGTGGACGGGCCGGGCAGCCTGCTTGTGGCCCGTTATGACGGCTGCTATCAGAACGTGCTCGGCCTGCCGATTGTCCGGCTCGACCTGCTCCTGCGGGAACTGGGTTTCAACCTCTTCGACCACCTCGACCCCGAGCGCGCCGTCTTTCTGTGAGCCACCGGCCCCACAAAAAGCGCCGGGACCGCGCTGCCACTGTGACAGCGCGATCCCGGATGGGTCTTCTCGTCTTCCCGCGCTATGCCCGGGTATTCCAAGAACTCGAAAGGGCAACGCATTGGACTCAGGTTCGCTTGCGCGTCTGAACCACCTAAGCTGCGACGGCTTCACCAACAGCTTGTGAAATAACCGGCGTCATTTCAAATGCCGATGCGACTATGTCGCGGCATGTTTCGGTTTGCGGCGTTGCCGTTGGGAAACATGCGGACTACATCTTCTGCATCATTGCGAGGAAGTCGGCGTTGGTCTTGGTCTTCTTGAGCTTCTCGATGAGCAGTTCCGCGCCTTCGGCGATGTCGAGCGGACTCAACACACGCAGCAGCAGCCAGATGCGCTCGAGGTCCTCCTGCGGCACCAGCAGTTCTTCCTTGCGTGTGCGCGATTTGTTGACATCGATGGCCGGGAAGATGCGCTTTTCCATCAGCCTGCGGTCGAGGTGGAGTTCCATATTGCCGGTGCCCTTGAACTCCTCGAAGATGACGTCGTCCATGCGGCTGCCGGTCTCGATGAGCGCCGTGGCAAGAATGGTCAGGCTGCCGCCCTCCTCGATGTTGCGCGCGGCGCCGAAGAACCGCTTCGGCCGCTGCAGCGCGTTCGCGTCGACGCCGCCCGACAACACCTTGCCGCTCGCGGGCACGATGACGTTGTAGGCGCGCGCAAGGCGCGTGATCGAGTCGAGCAGAATCACGACGTCGCGCTTGTGTTCGACGAGGCGCTTGGCCTTGTTGAGCACCATCTCGGCCACCTGAATGTGGCGCTCCGGCGGCTCGTCGAAGGTCGACGCAATGACTTCACCGCGCACGCTGCGCTGCATGTCGGTCACCTCTTCGGGACGCTCGTCAATGAGCAGGACGATGACCGCGGCTTCAGGATGGTTGGTGGTGATGCTGTTCGCGATCTTCTGGAGCAGCACGGTCTTGCCGGTGAAGGGTGCCGCCACAATCAATCCGCGCTGCCCTTTGCCGATGGGCGAGAGCAGGTCCATGATGCGCATTCCGACTTCCTTCTGCTCGGTCTCGAGGCGGAAGCGCTCATCGGGGTGCAGGGGCGTGAGGTTGTCGAAGATGATGCGCGTGTGCGCCACCTCCGGGCTCTCATCGTTCACCGACTCGACCTTGAGCAGCGCGAAGTAACGCTCGCCGTCCTTCGGCGGGCGCACATGGCCGGTGATGCTGTCGCCGGTGCGCAGGGCGAACTTGCGAATCTGCGACGGCGACACATAGATGTCGTCGGGCCCCGGGAGGTACGAGTAGTTGGGGCTGCGCAGGAACCCGAACCCGTCAGGCAGGATTTCGAGGGTGCCGGCGCCGTAGACGGAACCCGCCTGCTCGATGCTGCGCTTGAGGATCTGGAAGATGAGGTCCTGCTTCTT
>NPIG01001415.1_pt1 | contig 11820 bp, 12 predicted proteins | sample 8637441 | NCBI WGS metagenome assembly NPIG01 (sample SAMN07420675, study PRJNA396082) | bioreactor metagenome | isolation source: sample BR6 brine-fed electro-methanogenic bioreactor BR | place: Japan: Kochi | collected 2016-06-14
GCGTGACGGCGAACACCTGGCCAAACTGGCCGGATTCCTGCGTGGCTACTGCGAGCATGGCAGCACCGCTTTGCAGGTCAACATGCTTGACCTGGAAACCTTGCGGAAGGCCCAGAGACAGCCCGAGGAATACCGCAATCTGCTGGTGCGCGTCACCGGCTACAACGCGTATTTCGTCAATCTCGGCCGTGAAATCCAGGACGAGATCATCGCGCGCGAGGCGCAGCAGCTTTGACGCGGCGCGAGAACGCAGGCAAAGCGGCGGGAGCCGGCTCACCCATGGGCAGGAGCGCACACGCAATCATCTTCAACATCCAGAAATTCTCGACCGAGGACGGCCCTGGAATTCGCACCACAGTCTTTTTCAAGGGTTGTCCCATGCGTTGTCCCTGGTGCCACAATCCGGAATCGGTGCGGCCCCGGCCCGAGGNNCATGCCGGTCGTTGTCTGGCGGACCTGGGGTGCATTCGGGTCTGTCCGGAGCAGGCTCTGGCCGCGCAGGGGCGGGACCGTACCGAAAAAGTGCGTATCGAAGTGGACCGGGCGCGTTGCACCGGCTGCGGTGTCTGTGCGGACTACTGCCCGGCTTCGGCGCTGGAGCTGCACGGCCGGGAGATGACGGTCGACGAGATTCTGGAGAAAAGCCTTCGGGACAAGGCGTTCTATGACGCGTCGAAGGGCGGCGTCACCCTCTCGGGCGGGGAACCGCTTGCGCAGCCGGACGCGGCCTTAGCGCTACTGGCGGGGCTCAAGCAGCACGGTGTGCACACAGCGCTGGACACCTGTGGCGCGGCGTCCACGGCGCATCTCGAGGAAGCGGTCGGATTGACGGACCTGGTGTTGCTGGACATCAAGACCGTTGACCCGGCGCTCCATGAGGAGTGGACGGGCGTACCATTTGCGCGCGTAGCGGCCGCGGCGGAAGTCGTGCGAAGCGCGGACGTGCCTGTGTGGGTGCGTACGCCGGTCATCCCCGGCTACACCCAGGATGCGGCGGTGGTCCGTGATATTGCCCGCTTCATATCCGACCGGCTTCCCCGGTGTGAGCGGCATGATTTGCTCGCCTTCAGCAACCTGTGCACGTCAAAGTACGAGCAACTGGGCCGGCCCTGGTGCCTGGCGGGGACGCCGCTGATTTCCGGTTTCGAGATGGAGGAACTGTTGCGCGCCGCCATCGCTGCCGGCTCGCGCTCGGCGCGGTGGAGCGGTCCCACCCGCTTGGCGGAGGATGCATCGTGACGACCTTGATGGATGATGCTTTGCTTGCCGCGCTGTCCGGTGAGATGACCCCCAAGTTTCTGGCCACGCTGGATGCTGAAGGGCGGCCCAACATCGTGCCTGTGATCAGTATCGCGCCCTGGAAAGGCGACGAACTGATTTTCGGTGAGTTCTTCATGAACAAGTCGCGAAAAAACCTTCTGGTCAATCCCCACGTGGCCGTCGCGGTGCTCGACGGCGCACTGCGGGGATGGTCCCTTCGCGGGGAATTTCAGGGCTTCGAAATACTCGGCGAGAAGGTGGAGCACATTAACCGGTCCCCCATGTTCCGCTACAACGCCTACACCAGCATTCGCGCCGCGGGCGCCATCCGGGTGACGGAATCCGCGTGCACGGGAAGACTATCCAGGCTGGGCCTGCTCGGAGGCTTTGCCAGGCTGGCCGTCGCCGGGATGTTCACCGGTGGCGCGGCGGAAGGCCGGTCCGTAATGCCGCGCCCGGTGCGCGGGAAGTTCCGGCGCCTTTCCGCGGCGCGCGCGCTGGCCTTTTGCGACCGGGATGGACTGCCCCGGGCAGTTCCGCTGATGGGCTGTGTGCCGCGGGGCAAGGGCCGTTTGCTCATTGACGGCCGGCTTCTGGAGCGCAGCGCGCCGTCTCTTGAGCCGGGCACGCCGGTGGCCGTCGCGATCATCACCATGGCGCCCGTTGCTTACCAGGTAAAGGGCGTGTACGAGGGCCGCCGCGCGGGCGCGGGCATCGTGGGCCTCAGCGCTTGCTACAGCGCTTCTCCGCCGCTTCTGGGCGAGCGTCTGGACGCGCCCGAGCCGGTCCCGGGCATCAGATGAGTGTGGGCATGACGCGGACAAGTTCTTCGAGGGTGGTGATGCCCTTGGCGGCCTTCTTGAGCCCGTCTTCGATGAGCGGTTCCATACCGCGTTCGACGGCGGCGTGGTGCATTTGCGAGGTGGTCGGCCGGGAGAGAACGAGTTCGCTGAGTCCCTGGTCGACCTCGAGCAGTTCGCCGATGCTGGCGCGGCCGCGGTAGCCAATTCCTTGGCAGGCCTCGCAGCCTTCGCCCTTCCGAAAATCGTATTCGCGACCGGTGAGGTCAAAGTGCTCGCAGAGCAGGGGCTCGGGGGTGTAGGCCTGCGCGCAGTCCGGGCAGTTGAGGCGGACCAGGCGCTGCGCGAGCACGCCGCTGACTGAGGAGGCGACGAGGAAGGGCTCGATGCCCATGTCGAGCAGGCGCGTGAACACGCCCGCGGCGGTGCCGCTGTGGATGGTGCTGATGACGAAGTGGCCGGTCAATCCCGACTGTACCGCCATCTTGCAGGTTTCGACGTCGCGAATCTCACCGACCATGATGACCTCGGGGTCCTGGCGCAGGATGGCGCGGAGCGCGTTGGCGAAAGTGAATTCGACTGTGGGGTTCACCTGCAGCTGCGAGGCCTTTTCCATGGTGTACTCGACAGGGTCTTCGATGGTGACGATGTTGGTGGCGCTCGACTGCATGGACATCATCTCGCGGAGCAGGGCGTAGATGGTGGTGGTCTTGCCGCTGGAACTGGGGCCGGTGAGCAGGAGGGTGCCCTGTGTGCGCGTGATGATCTCGCGCAGCTTGGTGACGACATGCGGCTGGAAGCCGAGCGTGCCGATGTTGTAGAGGTCCGGGGAATCGCCGAGTATGCGGATGACGATCTTCTCGCCGCGGATGGTGGGGACCGCGGAGATGCGCATGGGCCGCCCGCAGGTGGTCTTTTCGATGTCGATGCGGCCGTCCTGCGGCACGTCTTTTCGGTAGACGACCAGGTCGGCAAGCACCTTGAGCCGGGCGATGAGTTTGGCCTGATAGCTGCGCGGAATCAGGGCCACCTGTTGCAGGATGCCGTCAATGCGGTAGCGCAGGCTGATGTGGTCGGTCCAGGCTTCAAGATGGATGTCGCTTGCGAAATGGTACGCGCCCTGGCTGACGAGAAGGTCGACGGCGTCGGCGATGGCGTTCTCCTCGTTGGCGTCGAGCAGGTCGATGAGCCGTTCCTGAATCTCGGTAAGGGGTATGGCGCGCACGAGGTCTTGCTGGTCTTGCCGTTTCTTGAACATGGGCGAATTCCTTCCCTTGGTACTTCCGGTAGGTTGCCCCTATTCTGGCGAGAGGGGCGCGTTCAAGTCAACGCGGGCACGAGGTTCCGGGCATTTTCCGGGTTTTCTTGAAGCGGGTATTTTCCGGGGCAAAAAGGTTTGACGGCTTCGCTTCGAAGTCCTATACTCTTTCAGGGAGAGGTCATGGATGGACCGAACACCAGCGGACGGAACTGAGCAGACAGGAAGCGTGTTTCACGATGATTGAGCAAATCCCGCCACCTGATTACTATCCCACAGCCTGGGAGTTTCTGATTCTGGTTGTCGATGTGGTTCTGCTGATTGCGGTGGGGCAGATGTTCAAGAAGAGTTGGCTGCGCTCGAACGACTCCCTGCCGGTGTGGGCGGCCGGTCTGCTCTGGCTGGGCATGTTCGGACTGTATCTTCTGCTGGCGGCGACTTTCTACAACGCCACGGAGGACCCCCAGCACAAGGTCACGATACTGGCGTGGTGCCTGGTGTTCTGGATTGCGCCGGTGGCGTTCTACACGCATATGCTGGTTACGGCGCTCGCGGTGCGTTCCGTGGACCGCATAGGCCCGTTCAGCGCGAAGATCGAAGACCCGAGCGAATTCGCGGCGGCGCGGAAGCTGGCATTGCGGGGCGACATCGACGGGGCGGTAAGCATGTACCGCACCTATACGGACAATCAGGCGAACGCGTTGTTCGAAGCGGCCCGGCTGCTGAAATCGGAGGACCGTTTTCTGGAAGCGGCGCTGCTTCTCGAGGAGGTCGCGCAGCGATTTGACGGCATCAACCGCATCTGGGCGGACTCGACGTACCAGCTTGCGAAGCTGAAGGAAGTCAACCTGCGCGAACCCCGCGCGGCGATGGCGCTGTACCGGGCAATCATGGAGCGGGCTCCGGAAACGCGCTTCTATCAGCTTGCGGGCAACGACCTGTCACGGCTTCGCGTGGTGGAAGGCGAAAGCGGCGAACCGGAGGCCACCGCGGCCGACACGTTGCCGCCCGACCCGTTCTATCGCGCGCCCCAGCCGCCTGCGACGGCCGCGGTGCCAGAGGCGGCGGAAGCCGGCCCGCCGGAGGAAGGCGAGCAGAGCGCCTATCCCGTGCCGCCCGAGGATCCTTTTTTCGGTTCGGTGCCGAAAGAGAAGGTGAGCGCCGTTCAGGCGGAAGGCGCGGCGAAAGCGCCTGCGGCGAAGAAGAAAACGGCCGCGAAAAAGAAGCCGGCTTCCAGGAAGAAGACCGCGGCGAAGAAGAAAACGGCCGCGAAGAAGAAGCCGGCCCCTAAGAAAAAGGCCGCGGCGAAGAAAAAGCCGTCTTCACGGAAGAAGAAGCCGTCCTGATGGGCAGCCCTGCCTATGGCTTCTCCTGAGACCATCTCCAGGCGGCTGTCCGATGCCGTATCCCGCCTGGAAATCCACGCTCCCGCCGCGTATGTGTACAATCCGCTGGAGTATGCGCGCGCGCCGCACTTGCGCTATGTGCGCCGGTACGGGCGGGGAACGCGCGACGCGCTCATTGTGGGCATGAATCCGGGACCGTTCGGGATGGCGCAGACGGGCGTGCCTTTCGGGGACATTCCGATGGTGCGCGACTGGCTGGGTATCGAGGGCGAGGTGGGCAAGCCGCCGAGGGAGCACGCGCGCGCGCCGGTCAAGGGCTTTGCGCATCATCGGCGCGAGGAGAGCGGCAAGCGGTTCTGGGGCTGGGCGGAATCTCAGTACCAGACACCGGAGCGTTTCTTCGCGCGTTTCTTTGTGCACAACTACTGCCCCCTGTGTTTTCTCGCCGAGGGCGGGCAGAACGTCAGCGTCAGTGAATTGCGCGCGGCGGACAAACGCCGGCTTTATCCCGCCTGCAACGCGGCGCTGCGGGAACTGGCGGCGTATTTCCAGCCGCGCTGGGTGATTGGTGTGGGCCGGTTCTCCGAGGAACGGCTTCGCGAGGCGCTGCCGGGCTTCGGCGGTGTGGTGGGGTATCTGCCGCACCCCAGCCGCAGGAACCCGCAGGTGGGTGAGGACTATGCGGGGGCGGCCTCCCGGGCCCTGCGGGAACTGGGCGTGCAGTAGCTATCCGGTGCGGCGGCCGCGCTGCCTGCGGCGCCCGCTGCGCTGATAGAGCGGCAGCGCGATGGGGCCGAGCCAGGGGAACACGCCGAGCAGCTGCACGAAGTGGACCCGAAACCACGGCACGTGCACTTCGTAGGGGCGCTTGCGCAGCGCTTTCATCACCGCGCGCTCGATGTCTTCCACCGTGAGAATCTTCATGCCGGAGAAAAAGAGTTCCGCCGCGTCCACCTGTTCCTGGTTGTCGAGCATGGGGGTCTGCACGGTGGAGGGGCAGATGGCGGTGACATAGACGCCTTTGGCGCGCATTTCGAGCATGGCCGACAGGCTGAAAGCGCGCACGGCGTGCTTCGTGGCCGAGTAGACCGAGAGGCCGGGCACCGGTGTGACCCCGGCAATCGAGGCGATGTTGTNNATGTTGATGATGTGCCCGCCTCCCCGCTCGAGCATGTGCCGGGCGCTGACCTGGGTGCCGAATACCACGCCCTTGATGTTCACGTCGATTTGCGCGTTGGTTTCCGCGACCGGCGACTCCGGTACCCAGGAACTGAGGAGCAGGCCCGCGAGGTTCAGCGTCACATCGATGCCGTCGAAGCGCGCCACGGCTTCCGCGAAGACGCGTTCCCACGCCTCGGGGTCGGTCACGTCGAGGGCGCTGTAGCACACGCGCTCTTCCGGCCAGCCGAGTTCCTTGGCCGCTCCGGCCAGCGCGTCTTCGTTGACGTCCGTGGCGAAGACCCGGTGGCCCTGTTGATACAGGACCGTGGCCAGATGCCTGCCCATGCCGCCCGCGCATCCGGTGAGAAAGAAATTCCTGATCATGGCGTTTTCCCCGCGTGTGGCGGGCCGCCGCGCCCACCGTAGCCGCACTGTAGCATGGGGGAACTCAAGGCGGCAATAGGCATGGGGGCCGCGTACCGGCGCTCCCGGCCGGATGAAAACCGGCAAATATCACGAAATCCCAACGGACCGTTAACAAACGGGCGCTATAGTGTCTGCAGGTGGAAAGCCGGAGCGTCGAGTTTCACGGGAGGCATGTGTCATGGCTGCCTTGCACGTCATCTTCGAACGCAGTGAATGGGGATACGGCGCGTATGTGCCGGCCCTGCCCGGGTGTATTGCTATCGCGGACACGCTTCCGGAAGCGAAGCGCCTGGTGTGCGCGGCGATTGCGGAGCGCCTGCAGGCGCTCGAGGACGCGGGTGAAAGCGCTGGGAACGCGCTGGGTGAGAGCGAGGGTATTGTCATCGAGAACTGAGGCTTGGGCGGGTTTGCGGCGTTGCGGGGTCATTCCGTAGAATGCCGCAATCAATGCAGGAGAGTCTCGATGAAATACCGGCGCCTCGGGCAGAGCGATTTTGAGGTATCGATAATCTCGTTTGGCGCATGGCAGCTGGGCGACCCGGAGTACTGGGGTCCGGATGCGGAGGCGGATGGGGCGGCGGCGGTGGCCGCAGCCATCGACGGCGGCGTGAATCTCTTTGACACGGCGGAGATGTACGGTGACGGCGCCAGCGAGGAGGCGCTGGGCAAGGCGCTGGGTGCGAAGCGCGGCGAGGTGCTGATTGCCTCGAAGTTCCTGCCGGAACACGGTTCGCCCGAGCAGATTCGGGCCAGTTGCGAGGCGAGTCTGCGCCGGCTCGGCACGGACTATATCGACCTTTACCAGGTGCACTGGCCGGTGCGCGGCACGGCCTTTGAAGAGGTCTACGCGACACTTGAAGCGCTGCGCGACGAGGGCAAGATACGCGCCATCGGTGTGTCGAATTATGGCCGGGAAGACCTGAGCGCCTGGCTGGGACTGGGGGACACGGTTTCCAACCAGTTGGGCTACAATATGCTGTTTCGCGCGGTCGAGTATGACATTGTGCCCCTTTGCCGCCGTGAGAAGCTGGGCATTCTGTGCTACATGCCGCTGATGCAGGGTCTGCTTGCCGGGCGCTGGAACAGCGTGGACGCGGTTCCGGTCTTGCGCCGTCGCACGCGGCATTTCTCGCGCGACCGCGAGGGCACGCGGCATAGCGGGCCGGGCTGCGAGGACCTGCTGATGGAAACGGTGGCGCAGCTTGGCCGTTTCTGCGACGCCATCGGGGTGCCGCTCGCGACGGTGAGCCTGTGCTGGTGCGCCGCGCAACCGGGCGTGTCGAGCGTTATTGTCGGCGGGCGCAAACCGGAGCAAGTCCACCGCAACCTCGAGGCCGGGGACCTGGACCTGGGCCCCGCGGCCATTGCGCAACTCAACGAAATCACGGGGCCGCTGAAGCACGCCCTTGGCAGCAACGCCGACATGTGGCTCGACGGGCAGGAAGCCCGGATTCGCTGAGAGCCGTCACTGCGCTTTGGGGGCCTCACCACGGAATTCACGCGGCCGTTCGGGGGTTTGCTTACTGCAGGGGACTGCGTTCCCGGTGGACGCGCCGAAGAACAAGCGAATCAGGAGCAAAGATTATGCGTAGACTTTTTTGTATTGCCATATTGGCGTTGGCTTTTCCGTGGGCCGCGCAGGCGCACGTGGACGGGCACCCGTCTATTCACGACGCCATGGCCGCCATTGTGAACCGCCTGGTGGACAACCTTCCCGCCGAATCGTTGCGCGCGGTCGAGGCGGAACAGGTCTGGCCCCATGTGACACAGGAAGAACGGCATGTGCTCGCCAGCGAATACTGGTCCTTTGATGTGAACGTGCCGGTGACGGTGTGGGTGATGGCGCCGGCGCGCCGGGACGCGTTGTTCTGGCTGGACGACGGCGGATTCGAAAAGACCGGTTGGGTCGTTGAGGTGCAGCGCCGCGACTACGCGGTGTGGAAGAAGGAGGCCGATGCCGGCCGCATCGGTCTCGGCATGAACGGCTTCGACGGCGACCCTTTCCACTATTTCGTGGCGCTGACGCCACAGAAGGCGGGGGCCGAAATCGAGGTGGACCGCATGTATCCCGGCCGCCACCGCACGGCCACCCTGGAGAAGGGCGCTTCTGTGTATCTGGACGAGCGGGAGTTGGAGGTGGACAGCCTGCCCCCGGAACTCGAGGGCGCGGTGCTGCTCCGCGCGATAGCGGAGCGCTCGGAGGAGACGCAGCTCAAGGGGGTGTTCCGCGTGACCGGTTACCCGGCCGCGACGGCGCCGGACCAGATTGTGCTGACGTGGAGCGACGACCCGCAGACGACCCAGACGGTGCAGTGGCGCACGAGCACGGAAGTCGGCGACGGGGCGGCGCAGTACTATCCGAAGGGCGGCGAGTCGACCGCAGCGGCAACGGTCGCCGCTGTGATGCACACACTGGAGGACCCGTACCTCGCCAACGACCGGGTCAATCACCGGTACACCGCGGTGATGACGGGCCTCGACCCGGGAAGCACCTATGTGTACCGCGTGGGCAGCCCGCAGAGAGATATCTGGAGCGCGTGGTCGGAATTCACGACGGCGCCCGACGGAGCGGAGCCCTTTTCCTTTGTTTACATGGGCGACGCACAGAACGGCCTCGACACTTGGGGCGAACTGGTTCACAAGGCGTACGAAGGGTACCCGGAAGCGGCGTTCTACGTGATGGCCGGGGACCTGGTGAACCGGGGCAACGACCGCGACGACTGGGACAGTCTGTTCCACAATGCGGCGGGGGTCTATGACCGGCGCCCGGTGGTGCCGGCGATAGGCAACCATGAGTGCCAGGGCGACGAGGGCCCGTGGATGTACCTGAGCGTGTTCGACCTGCCGAAGGACAACCCGGCGGACACGCCGCCGGAGCGGGCGTACTGCATCGAGTACAGCAACGCCATCGTCATCGTGCTCGATTCGAACCTGCCCATTCACCAGCAGACGGACTGGCTGGAAGAGAAGCTGGCGAACACGGACGCGACGTGGAAGTTCGTGACCTATCATCATCCCGCGTATTCGTCGGCGCCGCGCCGGGACAATGCGTTGCTGCGCAGGCACTGGGGTGAGCTTTTCGACAAGTATCATGTGGACCTTGCGCTGCAGGGGCATGACCACGCGTATTTGCGCACCTATCCGATGTACGATGAGAAGCCGGTGGATTCACCCGCCGAGGGCACGATCTACCTGGTTACGGTGTCGGGCACGAAATATTACGACCAGGCGGAGCGGGACACGACCGCCTTCGGCATGGTCAACACCTCGACCTACCAGGTGCTCGATATCAAGATTGAAGGCAACCGGCTCACCTACAAGGCATACGACCTGGAAGGCAAGGTCCGGGATGAGTTTGTGATCGAGAAATAGCGGTTTGGCATTCCGGGGACCGTCCTCGCGCAGGTTTCGCGGGGATAGTCCCCGTCTCGTTTGAGGAGAGAGGGCATGATGTCACGAGCAGGGTGTGCGGCGGGACTGGTATTGCTGGTGTGCGCGGTGGGCTGGGCGGCGGAAATCACGGTGGAGGATTTCAGCTTCGAAGGGCCGCTCGGTTCGGCGGGGGCGGCCATCGAGCAGCTTGGCAGGAACCATTTCCGGGTGGCGCTTGGACACGCGCCGGAACACCCCGATTGGAACAACAAGCTGCAGTTCACGTTGCTGCGCAATGCGCAGGGGAATGACCTGACACTCGAGGTGACCTTCGAGAAGGGACGCAAGGGATACTACACGCTGAATGAGTACGCCCAGTCCTGGTCCTACGACGGCATGGAATGGCATCCGGTCCATTGGGAACAGGGCAGCGCCAACACGTGGACGCGGGACGTGCTGCATTTCCCCACCTTCGAAAAAGACTGGGTCGTCGTGGGCCATCAGGTGCCGATGTCGTACGAGGACGTGGTGCGGCTGGTTTCGGATTGGGAGAAGCGGCCGTGTGTCAAGGTGCACGTGCTTGGCAAATCGCTCGGCGGCCGCAACATTTACCGGGTCGAGTTGACCGACCCGGAAAGCGGCGTGCCGCGCGGCCAGCGTTGGACGCACTACTTCGCGAACCAGCACCCCGGCGAGCACAACGCGCAGTGGCGCATGGCCGGCATGGTGGACTGGCTGCTGAGTGAGTCGGGCCGCGATTGCCTGGGCCGCAGTATCTGCCATTTCGTGCTGATGAGCAGCCCCGACGCGCCGTCGCATGGCTGGTACCGCGTCAATGCACAGGGCGTCGACATGAACCGCAGCTATTGCGCGGAAGGCGCGGACCGGGAGAAGCAGGCGCACGAGGCGTACATTGTGCAGCGCGACCTCGAGCAACTGATGGCGGGCGAGGCGCCGCCCGTGACGGTGTGGAGCATGCACACGTGGGGCGGCAAGGTCGACCCGCGCATTATCCCCGGCCCAGAGTTGGGCACGGTGGTCGGCACATGGGAAGCGTTGGCCGAGCGGCTCGAAGAAAACGACCTGGCTGACCTGGTGCGCAAGATGGAGCGGTGGCCCCTCAAGGAAGAGGCCGCCACGCACTGGACGGAAGGCCCGCATCTGCAGTTCGGGGTGACCGCGGTGCTGTGCGAGGGGGCCGGCGCGCTGTACACGCAGGAAGAGAACATGGCTTCGGGCCTGGTGCTCATGCAGAGCATCGCCGGGCACTACAGCGGGCTGCGCCGTCAGCCATAGACGCCGTAGAGAGGCCCGGCGGACGGCGCTTTCGAACCGTTCCGCTTGACGGATTTCGATTCCCGGATTATGATAATACCTGGAAAACCCCTTGGGCGCGCGGGCGGGGCAGCGTCTGCATGCCTATGGGAATTCGCTCCTGCAGTTCATGTGTCATGCCTTACCTTAAACTTCAAAGGAGGGACTTATGAAACGGAGCGGTTTTACCCTGATCGAATTGCTCGTGGTGATTGCCATAATCGGCATACTCGCAGCGATTCTGCTTCCGGCGCTGGCGCGGGCGCGCGAGTCGGCGCGCCGCGCGAGCTGCCAGAACAACCNNGCCTGGTGTTCAAGATGTACTCCGGTGAGTCCAAAGGGGAGAAGTTCCCGCCCATGATGGCGTCCATTGACGAGCAAGTGGATTGTTCCGCCAATGTGCCGCCCTACGCGCCGACGGGTCAGTTCGGGATCATCGCGGCCGGCCCCAAGGTCGACGCGATCTATCCTGAGTATCTGACAGACCCGGGCATCGTGTTCTGTCCGTCGGACCCGGTGGAGACGGAAGACTCGGCTTATGACGAAAACGGAGACACCATGTTGCATATCCCGTGTGAGAGTGCCGTGCAGGGCATGCAACTCATGGACTCGAGCTACCTCTACCTTGGATGGGTCCTCGACCAATGCGACTGGGATGACCCGACCACCAGTTTCAGCCTGGGTTCTGTGAGCGTAACCGGCCCGACACAGATGATTGAGGCGCTGGCCGGCACGCTGTCGCCGTGGTTTCTCGGCTCGCCCACATTGAACGACGTGGAGCGGGTGGACAGCGACCGCGGCGTTACGGACGGTCTGGGCAACGGCGGCGGCAGTACCGTGTACCGACTGCGCGAAGGTATCGAACGATTCCTGATTACCGACA
>NPIG01000696.1_pt1 | contig 11814 bp, 13 predicted proteins | sample 8637441 | NCBI WGS metagenome assembly NPIG01 (sample SAMN07420675, study PRJNA396082) | bioreactor metagenome | isolation source: sample BR6 brine-fed electro-methanogenic bioreactor BR | place: Japan: Kochi | collected 2016-06-14
TCCCGATTTCTGGAGACATGTGATATGAGTTCGCAACCCCTTCTCGCGCTTTGCGCCGCCGCAAGCCTTCTGTCGGCTTGCGAAAAATACACTGAGAAAACCTCGCCATGCTTCGGACGCAAGGGCGAGCCGCAGGTGACCCGGTCCGCACTTTCCTTCTCGACCATGGGCGCACCGGTTCAGGAGACAGCCAAGCCCGACTGTACCTTCGAACCCCTGCCCCGTCCGGAATGAGCCGCGCCGCGATCATATCCACCGGACTCTGCCTCGTCCTCGGTGCCCTGCCCGCGCTCGCCCAGGGCGTGCCGACGCAGGACAATTCCGCGATCGGGCGCGCCATCGCACGGGTGACGGCACTGGCCGAGGATCTGGGTGTCCAGCAGGACAAGGATCGCACGGAGACGACGCTCGCCGATGTCCAGGCCGACCAGTTGCGCGTCCTCGAGGAGATGACTGCGGCGATCACTGGTCCCGGCTTCGATATCCGCGCGCTCGAAGGCAATGCGGATTTCGGGGTGGCGGCGGTCTATCCCAATACCGATCCAAGCCCGATGGTGAGCCGCCTTTTCGGCGAGGGACGAGAGACGGTCGAAATGATGATCGTCGAGGTCGCGGGCGAGTTTGCAGGCGCCCCCGGTGTGGCCCGCGCCGGTCTCTCGGCCACCCAGTGGCGCTGCCTCTTCCAGGCCCTGATCAAGCAGGAGAGCCGCTTCAACGTTGCCGCTGAAAGCCCGGTCGGAGCCTATGGCCTGACCCAACTCATGCCTGGCACCGCCTCCGATCTCGGCGTCGACCGCTATGACGTGAAAGACAACCTCCGCGGCGGCGCGCGTTACATCACCACGCAGCTCAACCGCTTCGGCAACATCCCCCATGCACTCGCGGCCTATAACGCAGGCCCCGGTCGGGTCATCGAATATGGCGGTGTGCCGCCCTTTGCCGAGACCCAAGGCTACGTGCGCAACATCTCCAAGTTCTACAACGAATACCTCGCCGTGGTGGGCGGTGCCGATGCGCTTGGCACGCTCTCACCTTCAGACTTTGCGCTCGCCGAATATGCCAGCATCTCCGAGGCCGGCGTCTATTACGCCGCGGACAGCTCCGCCACCACCGAACAGGTCATCAACCGCCTCCGCGCGATCATCCTGCAGATCGATGCGCAGCCCAATGCCAAGGCGGCCTGGGAGCTCAACACCTACGCCAAGGCCGAGATCGGCCGCATCCTCAACCTTCGCGTCCGGCTGATGGCGGCAAACCAGCAGCGCGAGGCGGCCTATGCGCAGCACCTCGTGGCCGACCGGCTGGCCGAGCGCGACTTCATGCAGATGGGAGTTCCCGAATGAGACACCTTCTCCTGACCGCCGCAGCGGTCACTACACTTGCGCTCGCCTCGCCCGCTGCTTCCCAGGGCGTACCAACCTTTGATGGCTCGCAGCTTGGTCAACTCGTGGCCCAGCTCGAGCACATGGCCGAGGACCTGAATGTCCAGATGCAGCAGCTCGCGACCATGCGGCTGGAACTGGAAACCCAACTGTCGCAGCTCACAAACCTCGAGGCGCAACTGACTTCTCTTATTGAGGGCAGCGGGCTCGGTGAACTTTTCGCGACGGTCGAAGAATTCCGCGCGCTGCGCGGCAAGCTGATCGCGCCCCTCAATACCGCACAATCTCTGGCCAGCGGCGATTTTCTCAGCGGCTTCAATCCCGGCGCAGAACTCTCCGCCTCGGTCGAGCGGGTTCTTTCGGACAGTGGCTTCACCTCGGAGCGCCTCAGTACGCTTTCGGGATCGGATCAGCCCGCCGACAACCGCATCGCCACCTCGGCCGGGGCCAGCGCCATGTTGTCGGTCGCCGCGCAAGAAAGCCATGAAGAAGCTGGACAGAGCCTCGAGCGGCTCGAGACCATGGTCGGGCTCATCGACGATCAGGACGGGCTGAAAGCTGCGGTCGATCTCAACACCCGCGTCACCGCTGAACTTGGCATCATCCTGACCCAGATCTGGCGGCTTGAAGCGGCGCAAGGCGTCAGCGCCGGCCAGCTTGGCGTCGTCGATGCAGCGACCCTCGCGGATGAGCGCAAGTTCCGCTCGATGGCGGTGGATCCATGAGCACGTCGATGCGCCTCACTATCCCGGATATTCGCTTCGTTGGTTTCGCCGCGCTAGTGCTCGGTGCCCTGCCCTGTGCCGCGCTGGCCCAGACCCCGAGCACGGACCCGTCCAGCAATACGCCCTTCAGTTCGATGGCCATCGCGCGGGACGAAGCCGACGAATGTCGTGCTCCGAAACCCCCCGCCGATCTGGCCGAGACCGCCTATCTGCGCAACGGCTACCGCGCGATCCTGCGCATCCTGATCGCCGAAGAGGCGCTCGCCTCGGAAACCTGCACCTGTCTGCTGGATCAGTTCACCTGGGATCAGGCCTTGGGCGCGCTGCCCCGGTTCCAGACCTCGGACAACCCGCGTCTGCCCTTCAAGGTGCTCGAGCTCTACGCCAAGGCGGACGCGCTCGAGGCGCAAGTTGTGGAGGCCTGCGTAGAGTAGATGGGCGTTATTCGCGACATCCTGAGCCAGGTCGACGCCGCGGTGGATACCGTGGCACAGGACGGCTTTGTCTCTTCGGCAGGCGTTGTCGGCGACGTGATCTCCGCCGGGGCCGCGCTCCTCGTCGTGCTCCTCGGGATCAACGCGGTCATGCAACTCCGCCCCCTGCCCTTTGGCACCGGGTTTGCCTTCGGCATGAAGGTCGCACTTGTGGGGATCTTCGCGCAGAGTTGGGATAATTTCAGCGTCATCTATGACATCGTCACGCAGGTGCCCGACTCCGTCGGCGCCTCGATCCTCGCGCTCACCGGCTCGGGCGACGAGGCCGGGGTCTATGAAAGCCTCGACAACATGGTCGCCCGCATCACCGCCTATGGCGACACGATCGGCGACCGCGCAGGCTGGGTCTTTGGCGCGGTCCTGGGCGCGATCTTCTTTGTCCTCTCGGCGGTCTTCGCCGCCGTCACCGCCGGGATCATCGCCTTCGCCCGCATCGTCTTCGCGCTGATGATCGTCATCGCCCCCTTCATGATCGTGACCTCGCTCTTCAAGCCGACCCAATCCCTTTTCGAGGCCTGGACCCGCGCCACCATCGGCTATGCGCTCATGCCGGTCGCCGCCGCAGGCGCGGCGGGCATCATCGTCGCCATCGCCGAGGCCATAGGGGACGCCTCCGCCGATCCGGGCGATGTCGAAACCGTCAGCCTGATCCTACCCTTCCTCGTGATCCTGATCCTCAGCGCCGGGATCATGGCCTCGGTCCCCTACATCGCCTCCAACCTGACCGGCGTCGTTGGCATTGCCTCCAATGCCGTGGGCCTGACCGGCCTCGCGCGTCAGGGCTTCGTGAACACGCGGGAATACGGCACGGGTGCCGCCTCGCGCCTCGTCACCGGCAAGTCTCCGCACGAGCTGAACCAGATGGCCAATGCGGGCGTGGTGAAAACCGGCGAGTTGATCCGGCAAAGCCCCGGCGCGCTCCTCTCCGCCGCCAAGGCCTTCCGCAAACCCTGATTTGAAAGACCACTACTTTGAAGAAGACTGTGACCAGTTCCTCCGCGCCTGACCGCGACGCCTTTGAGGCGGATTTCATCTACGGGCCCAGGCGGCGCGAGCGCTTCGCCTGGTTCGTCGCCGCGGCAGGCGTGCTAGTCGGCGTGGCCGGCATGGTCGCGGGCGCGAGCCTCTTTCCGCTCAAATCGACCGAGACCTTCGTGGTCGTGGTCGACAAGGAAACCGGCGAGATGGACCGGGTCGCCGCGGTCCAAGCGCTGACCCTTTCCGAGAGCGATGCCATCATCCAGGCCAATCTCGTGGCCTATGTCGATGATCGAGAGACCTATGACCTGACCGATGGAGAGCAACGCATCAACTCGGTGCTCGACCGCTCGGATGGTGACGCCGCCCGCACGCTGCGCGATCTCTGGTCCTCCACCAACGAGGACTACCCGATCACCGTCTATGGGCGCGATGCCAAGATCGAGGTGGTGATCAAGTCCGTGAACCAGATCGAGCGCGGCGTGGCCCAGGTCCGCTTCACCCGCACGCTGCGCCGTCCCCGCGACACCCGCACCGTCACCCGATCCTATGTCGCTACCGTTGGTTATGACTTCCAACCTGAAACCCGCCAGCGCCTTCAGGACGTCTGGGCCAACCCCTTGGGCTTCGTGGTGACCTCCTACCGCGTCGACGCCGAGACCCTGGAGAACTGACCAAGATGAATTCCCTGCCCGCGCTCTTCCTGGCGCTTGCCCTTCCTGTTGCCGCCCTCGCCGAGGCCACGCCGCAAGGCGGCCCGCTCGACATCCGCATCCGCACCGCCGTCTATAACGAAAACCAGGTCTACCGGATCGAAACCGACTTGCGGCATTCGACGACGATCCATTTCGGGGCCGGGGAGCGGTTCGAGGCGGTGATTGTCGGCGACACCGAAAGCTTCCAGGTCGATCCGATCCCCGAGCTTGGCAATGTGCTCACAATCAAACCGCACGTGGCCAATGCCTCGACCAACATGACGGTGATCACCAACCGGCGCACCTATTCCTTCCATCTGCGCGAGGGCTCGATCCCGAACCGCACCGGCATGTTCTTCGAGGTCCGCTTCCGCTACCCCGACGAAGAACGCCGCGCGGCGGGTGCCACCCAGCCCAAGGGCTATGAGGCCCCGCGCAACTACAACTACCGGGTCTCGGGTGAAGGGGATTTTCGACCCAGCCATATCTACGACGACGGTCGTTATACCTACTTCGTCTTCCCGGAAAACGCCCGTCAGCCCGCCCTCTTCAAGGCCGATGACCAGGGCCGTGAGCGCACCGTGAACTGGACCCAGCAGGGCAACACGGTCCGGGTGCTCGGGGTGAACACCTACTGGACGCTGCGCATCGGCGACGAGGCGATCTGCGCCTGGCGCGATGAGAGCGCCATCTACGTGAGCAACTGACCATGGCAGATCAAACCCCTCCCGACCTGCAGGACCGCCTCGACCAGTTCAACCAGCGCGGCAAGTCCAAACGCCGGGGCAACAGCCTCGGGGTCGGCGCGCTCGCCGCTGCCCTTGCCCTCGGCGGGGCCGGGGTCGCGTATTTCCTGGCGACCAGTCTGCAAGAGGGGGACAGCGCTCTTGAGACCTCCGATGTCGAGACCTTCCAGGACCGCCGGCCCGGCACCGGCGGGCGGCTGGAGTTTCCTCCTGACGAGACAGAGCAGCGGGTGAATGACGCGCTGATCGCTGTCGAGGAGGCGCTGGACGTGCCCGCAGCCCCTTCCCCGGAACCAAGCGCCGAGGTGCTGGCCGAGATCGCCAAGCTTCGCGAGGCCCTCGCCGTCAGCCAGGCCGCCCGCAACTCGGAAATCCAATCCGCCGTCGCCGACCTCCGCGAAGCCTTCGACGGACAAAAGGCCGCGCTTGAAGCCACACTCGCCGCAAAGGAAACCGAGCTGGCCAACCTGCAGCGCCAGACCGAAACCCGTATCGAGGGGCTGCAGGCCATGCTCGACGCCGAACGTGCGCAGCGCGAGGGGCTCGAGGCCGAGCTCGACCGCGAAGGGCTGATCGCCGATCAGCGCCTGCTCGAAGAACGCCGCCGGCAGGAAGAGGAACAGCGCCAGCGCGAGGCCGAGCGGGTCGCCGAGGAGCTTCTGACCGCGCAGATCAAATCCCCCGCCGTTGTCTATGCCGATGGTCCGCGGGGTGGCCAAAGTGGCGCGGCAGTCGCTGATCCGGCGGCCCCTGGCACCGGGGGTCCGGTCCTGTCAGGAAATGAGCAGTTCCTGCAAAGCGCGCGACCGCTCGAGGTGCAGGAGGCCGCCCGCCTCACCCATCCTGAGCGCACGCTGACCCAAGGCTCGGTCATCCAGGCCGCGCTCCAGACCGCCATCAACAGCGACCTGCCCGGGTCTGTCGTGGCGGTCGTCTCCGAACCGGTCCCATCATTTTCCGGGGACCGGATCCTGATCCCCCGGGGCTCCCGGCTTTTTGGCCAATACCGATCCGGGATCGAGATGCACCAGAAGCGCATCCTGATCGTCTGGACCCGCGTCCTGACCCCGGACGGCACCTCGATGGAAATCGCCGCCGTGGGCGGGGACCAGCTCGGTCGCTCAGGCCTGACCGGTCTCGTCGACACCAAGTTCGCCGAACGTTTCGGCGGGGCGGCGCTGATTTCCGTGATCGGGGCGGCGCCTGCCGTGGCGGCGGAGAGTGCCAACAACGAAACGACCAGCATCGTTCTGGGCGATGTCGGCAGCGATCTTCAGGATGCCGTCGGATCGGTCATTGCCGACCAGGTCTCGATCGCACCCACGATCTATGTCGATCAGGGGGCCTCGGTCACCGTGCTCGTCGACCGGGATGTGGTGATTTATTGACTGAGGCAGCATCACCAACCTCTTATCTCGAGCGTTATCTCGACCCGTTCCGCGACCTGCTGAGACGCGATGACGTGGTCGAGATCGCGATCAATCCGGACGGCAAGGTGTGGATCGAGGTCGCGGGCGACGCTACCATGCGCCACGAAGGCCAAACCGTGGATCGCACCACCGCCCTCAACATGGCCCACACCATCGTCGGCGACGCCAAGGCCCGCGTCTCTGAAAAGAACCCCCTTGTCTCTGGCAAGGTGGAATATGCAGGCCGCCCGCTCCGAGTTCAGGTTGCCGTACCGCCCGCCATCGATCGCGGTGCCTCGATCACGATCCGTCTCTTCGCCTCCGGCAGCGTCAGGGATTACGCACCCACCTATCTCTTCGGCAAGGCCGTCTCGCTCGATGCGCTCCGCGCCGAGAAGATGAAGAACATCGCCACACTCGCCGAAGTGAACCTCGAGGCCGCGCTGCAAACCCTGGTCGAGGCGCGGCTCAACGTCCTGATCAGTGGCGGCACCTCGACCGGCAAGACCACTTTCGCCCGCCATCTCCTGACCCATGTCAGTGAACACGAGCGGCTGATCACCATCGAGGATGCCTTCGAGCTCTTCCCCGGCCAGCCGAACACCGTCGCCCTCCTGGCCGACCGTGGTTCCGGCTTGCAACGCAGCGCCAATGCCCTCCTTCAGGCCTCCCTCCGTATGCGACCCGACCGGATCATCGTCGGCGAGCTGCGCGGGGCCGAGGCCCTGACCTATCTCGAGGCCATTAACACAGGCCATGGCGGATCGGTCTCCACCATCCACGCCGAAACCGCCGAACTCGCCATCGATCGACTGGCGATCATGGTGCTGCAGGCAGGGACGCCGCTGACATTCGCCGAGGTCCGGCAATACATCCGCAAGTCCATCGATGTGATCGTTCAGCTCGGGCGAGCCGAGGGGAAGCGGGGGATTACGGAGTTCTATCTGCCGGGGTCGTGAGACGTTCCGACACAGCAGGCGTCGAGCAAAATAACGTGCTTAGGCTACGAATGGCAGCAGCGCGCGAGCGCTGCTGTTCGCTTTGTATTCGTCAATAGCCGCTATTGGGCCGAGGCAAGCTGTCTTTTGGTGTCGGCCGAAAAAGCAACGTAGAATTACTTTCTCGACAATCGGACGCGTGATAATAAGGCATTTAAGGGAAAGAACTTACGCTACTAGGGCACAGTCGGCGGCGGTGCCACGCGTCCGGCGAGCTTCTGCCACTGTTTGTTGTCGATAAGGGTGGAACGGTAGATCCGCAGATTACCGCATCCCGGAAGTGACTTCAGCGTCTTTTTGACTGGATCAACCAACGCCGGTGCCAACCACGGACTAAAGGTTTGCTCAGACATTGCGCCATTGTCCTCATTTTCAATTCAGATATTGGTAGGCGGTTGAAAGGAAGATCGAAATCTGCGACGCCACAGACCCAAAAATCGGTTTGATGGAGTAACCTGGAGCAACTTTCATGATGCCGTATTACTTGAGGTCGTGCGGCGTCTTCCGGAGGGCTTGAACTCGGGCTACGACGATAAGGTATTCGGTATCAGATCCAACGGGCGTTTTACGCTCTATGGTTATCCGCTCCGAAATGTGTTGCTGGTGTCCGTTCCTATCTGTCAGATCGAGGACCAACAGAAATCCAAAGCGGACGCCTGTAGTGAGATATCCTGTCGCTTGTCCGGCGTAGCGCTTGGCCAAGGTAGCGTTGTCCGGTACGTTGTCATCCTTCTTAACCTCGATAATCGAACTTACACCGCGAAACTGGACGTCGATGTCGGCTCTCCCACCACCACGATCACGCGCCTCTGCTTGGAAGGTTGGCGCTCCCCCGGTCTGCAAGAATTTCAGAAAATCCAGCTGCAGATCATGTTCTACCGGTAGCTTTCCACTTCGCCGGAACAAATAGGAGGCGACAGGATCGGTGCTAACACCGACGTTTGACCGGGCAGCCAAAAACTTCAGTAATAGGCCGACAAGAGACTCCACGAGCATCCGCGCGTCGGGGAAACGTGAATAGTCTGGCTGAGTTGCAAACTGTTCGATTACCTGTTGCCAAAGCTGAGCAACCATAACATTGGCGTCCCCATGCATGCGGAGTTCCGAAACACCCATTTTGGCCGCGGCTTCGCTGAAGCCGGCATCTTCTAGTACCTCAACCAGCCGGCTAGTGGTCGTGGCGTCGAAAGGGCGGCGATTAAGCGAGTCCTCCATCGACCGCTTGAGCGTTTCGCGCAGCTCCGCTACAGCCCCGGCTTTTCCATGGTCAATGTTGACCTGTAGCCACTCCTCCAGCGCTTGAAGGTAGTACCTGCGTTCGCGCATTCCACGGATGGTAGCATCCTGCATTGACGCATCGAGGCCGGGCGTAGATGGCAGACCAAAAACTTCGCTTCCAGGGTAGAAAATTGACAGAAGCTCATCCTCAATCACAATTGCAACGTTCAACCAAATTTCTTTGCCTAGGGAGTGGGCCAGAGCAGCTAATTTTGTTGCCATTGACAACCAATGAAAGCGTTCCCTCGAGGAAACAGCCAGCCATGAGTGAGACGCGTGGCGCGCCTGTGAAAACGCAGTATACTCGATGGCAGCAATTTCCAATTCAGGTAAACGATCTTTCAAATCTGCTCGGAGCCCGTCTTCCCGTACTGACAGCAGGAAGGTCGTGCAAAGCAAATAGAGTTTTGCATCCGGACGACGCTCGCTGTTCTCGAGGGATCGCTCGAACCATTTTTTTGCGGACGCAAGCGCCGACCAAAGGGCTTCCTCGGTGGGTGCGGCCAGTCCTTCGCGAAGCTTAGCTAACCCAATTTCCATGCACGCTTCGTCTGCGACAGTATCCAGCGTCGCCAATTGTTCGAGAAGCAACATAAAGTCTGTATCCGGATATCGACGTAGAATAGCGCCAACCACCTTGGCGAGGTGACGGAGGAATTGTGGATCGTCCTCTGTCGAAACGTCGAGGATGCTGGCCTGTAGCCTACGCACGAGAACCGCGTTCTCTTGCGAGAGCAGCATCGCACCTCTCAGTGCATGGGAACGCCCCCATGAATGATTGCTTTCATCTTCGAAATGGGAACAAAGACTTGTCCACGCTGGCTTGGCGAACCCGGCTGGTATCTCGATCCGCTCCAGACAATCGACCATCTCGGCCAGTGCTGGAGCGTCGTCAGTCCACGCCAGCATTTCCAACAATACGGATTGGACAGAGGTCTCGGATATCCATCGGGTCAGCCAGCAAAAGCCATCGGCTCGGTCTGAACCGGGCGCGAGTTTTTGTACTGCAGAAAGCAATCGCTCCGCTGAAACGGAGCCCGGATCACTGGATCCGTCAGCATCGGCGCGTAACAACTCGATAAGATATTCCATGACTCACCGCTTAGAAAACGTAGTCGTCGCCTTTGGCATGGAGACGATGCTCGATTGGCACAACGGCTTCAACGGAAGGACGCGCTGTCGTGCCGATGATTATCTGCACACCGCCTATCTCCGAGGCCGCGGTTGCAACGCTATCGAGCATCGCCTCGAAATCCTTGTCCACGACCTCTTCGGACGCCGGCGAGTCGATCACCATCAAACCGGGGTGGCGGCCGTGACCCCGTTCCCTTGCGACTTCGACCGCAGCGAGCGCCACGGCAATCTTGATGCGCAGCCGTTCACCCATGGTCAAGTTGCTAAACCATTCGATAGCTCCACCTTGTTTGACTTTGAGCCGACCTCCGTTGTCCAGTTGCATCTCAGTGGCGTTGGGCATGCCAAACTTCCGGGAAAGGAGCATCACCGATTGCGATATCTGCTTCAGAATCTCAGATTGCATATCAACCATAAGTTCTTTGGTGACGTCAGTGGCTGCCCTGAGAACCTTATCCGCAGCATCGGTATTGGCGTCCGAGCTTGTAGATGTCGCTCCATCACCCATGAGGTCGCGAAGTTGAGCTGCCTGGGCTTCCAGCTGGACGATCTCCAGCTCTGTATCAGGGACCTTGGCAGCAAGGTCGACCTGCAACGCGGAAACCCGATCCTTTGCTTTTCGAAGTTCGATTGCAGCGTTGTTTGCAGATTTTTCCGCGGCTTTTTGCTTCTCCCTAGCTAATTTCAATGACGCGTCGAGGGCGTCGACTTCATCTTTCGCAAGCTGAATGTGATCTTCTTCAAAATCCTCTGTGCCCTGGGGAATATCGTTCTTGCAAAGCAGACAGGTGCTTCCATCGCCAGTTGACCCAGGCGCCGCCACGACCTCTTTGTATTTGGCTTCGCAGGCTGGGCAGCAGGATGGGCTAAGCTTGCGGAACGAATAGCCGGCTGACTTCTCGTCCTCCAGTTGCTGTACCCTTTGACGGGCTTTCTCGAAGCTCTCCGCAATCTTCTGCAGCGAGACATCAGCCACTTCGAAAGCAGCCCGCGTGGAATCCGCAACTTCGCGCAGAGTGACCATCTGTTGGTCCAAATCGTTCAACTCGACCCGTTTCCTTGAGCGATCGTCAACCTTCTTCACGCTTTCCCTTGCTGTCTCCAGCTTGGCGTTGACCGTCTCCAACCTTTTCGCAAGGCCCTTGTACAGCGGAGACTGGTCTGGACGAGCGGCGCGGGATTCCTCGACCTCCTTCTGCGCTGTGAGGGCCGCGCTATACGTCGAGACCCACGGCAAACCGATGAATAGTTGCAGTAGGCGTAACGGGATACCATCGATCGTGACGTCGCCGAAAAGTGCCTTGGCGTTCGTCGAACTCGACAAGAAGAGTGCCGATGAAATCAGTGGCCAGCCATGAGCATGACCACCGGTTTTGGAATTGTGTGCATATATCGGCGAGAAGGTTAGTTCAGCCATCATTAGCTGTTCCGTTTGCGACTTCAGCCCTTCGCCGCCATCACCGTCGTATAATGGCACCCAGCTCCCGTCGCTGCCCGAACGGCTGACGCGGGCTTTCGCTTTCGCCGGATCCTCCTCTCCGACATCTTTCCGCAATTCAGTACGGTGGAGAATGCCGTCGATCTCATAAGTCACATCGACGATTTCCAGCCATTTCCAGACGTCCGCCTTAACCCTTCCCCGGAACTCGCCCCTGATGACAGCGTATAGCAGATTTAGGATAGAAGACTTGCCGCGGAGGTTGCGGTCCGACATTACCGCAAACAATCCAGCGCCGAGGTTGGCCCAAGTCTTATCAAACGGCCCGTCACAGTCGGACTCTGCACGGGCACCTGCAACTCTTATGCTTTTGAACCGCAATGACTTCGCTCGAGGAGGTGTAGGCTGCGGCTGGATGTTGTATTTCTGTAGCACAGACTTGGCTGTGCTTTCCTCAGTGCCTGAACGTTCCGCAATGGCGCGGAGCCAGCCACTCTCGGTGGATTGAATTGGCGCAGACTTTCTCATTTCAGATTC
>NPIG01000749.1_pt1 | contig 11804 bp, 10 predicted proteins | sample 8637441 | NCBI WGS metagenome assembly NPIG01 (sample SAMN07420675, study PRJNA396082) | bioreactor metagenome | isolation source: sample BR6 brine-fed electro-methanogenic bioreactor BR | place: Japan: Kochi | collected 2016-06-14
CTGCGCTACCGCTCGCCGGTGTTCCATCTTGAGGCGGCACGTGAGTTGCCCGTGGATTTCAACGCGGGGATACACGACGGGCACACTGGGTCCGTGCCGATTCACCACAGCATAGACGCCTTCAACACGATAGCGGACGCGCGTGGCGATACACCGGTTCCGGCGAAGGAAACAGCCCGCCTTTCCGCGCGGGAAGGGCTTGACACCGGCGCCGGGCCGGACTCCGTCTATGGGCGGGTCATCCACCTTCGCCGGGCGGCGGGGCCGTCGCGATTGACCATCTTCGAGGGCGGGCACGAGGGCATCGCGGAAGCGGCCTGCGCCTGGCTGGCGCAGCATCGCCGCGCAGACTAGCGTGAACCTTTGATGTATAATCACCGCCACCAGGCGAAAGGCGGCGCGTGTTTCCCGAGGATACAAAGCGATACCGGACTGCGCTTTCACGCGCCGCGGCCATACATTCCGCGGCAAGTCCCGTGGAACAAGGAGAATGTGACGAATGAGGAGCAAGTGTGCCTCAATTTGTGCGGTCTGTGCCGGGGTCCTGCTGCTGGCGTGCGTGCACACGGGGGCGATGGAGCACCTCGAAAAGCCTTGGTCGCTGCGCGACCACTACACGGTGACTTACGGGAACGCCGCACTTGATTACGACGAACAGAACGCCCAGTGGCGCATACGCGGCAAAGACAGTCCCGCGGTCTATTTCGACGCCGTCGATTTCTCGGCCGCAATCGGCCCGGTGGACGCACCCGAAATAGTGGGCCGGAACCTGCCAATGGGCAGTGCGCAGCGCGAGCGCTTCTCGGGTCCCGCCGGCGAAGGCTACTCCTACACGGTGACCTTCCCGCCGCACGAAGGACTCCAGTTCCAACATCGCCTGGTGCAGTTCCGCGAGCGGCCCTTCTGCCTGATAGAGCTTGAGGTGCGCAACATGGGCGACGCGCCGGTGACGGTGCGCAAATTGAGCACCGCCGTCTTCGGTCCTGCCAGCATGGCGGGCTGGGGCGCGAGCGGCACTGGAATCGCAAGGCATTATCACACGCGCGGCGGCGTGCCTGCCTACGACCACGACGGTCCCGGCCAACTGGCCATTTTCCAGAGCGCGGACGGTGCGTTGAATGTGGCCGTTGGCATCGTGCCGAGCGGCAACGGAGATTCGAGCGCAGCTTTCTATCCTGCCGGCACAGGTTGGCAGGGGGACGTGGCGACCGTGTTCTCGCCCCCGCGCGCGCTCGAACCGGGTGAGACCGCCCGGGCCGACACCCTGTGGGTGACGGCGGGTCACGCGCAGAGCGGCGCAATCGACCTCTATTACGGCTGGGCCTTTGCGCAGATGCATGGAAGCCAGACACAGCATGCACCCCCCGGGGCCTGGGTCACGGTGGCCGAAGATGCCGGGCTCGACGCGNNCGGCCTGGCGCGGGACGCAATACCGCTGGGCATACGCCATGCGCTGATTCCCGCAGCCTGGGAAGGGCGGCCGGGTTCGAAAGAAGGCGCTGAACCGCGGTATCCCAAGAAGATGGCGCGCGCGGCCGACACCCTGCGCCAGGCGGGCGCTGCGCCCGGTATCACAATCGATCCCCTGCTGGTGGATGCCGGTGAGGCGCCTTGGGCGGCGCGTTCGGAAGACGGCCGGACCTGGGCCGACCCGCGCACCAGCGAGGGGGCGGCCCGCGTGCTCGCAGGCCTGGAAACACTCTGTGGATGGGGTTTTGACTTCGTGGTGCTGCAACCCACGGACATGCCTGACGCGGTGCTGGCGCATTTCGGCATGACCCGGGCCACGGCCGACTGGGCGGCCATGCGGGCTGTGCGCGCGGCGGCCGGCGAACGCATGGTGCTCTGCGCCGCGGCGGATACGCTCGAGCCGGATGACGGTGCATGGCGGGCGGCCTCCGCCGCGGTGGCGCGCATGGCCCGGTACGGGGTGCCCATCGGTCCGCTGGGCCTTGACCTGGCCGGCTGCAAAGAACTGAACGCGGAGACGGAGGCGGCCTTGCGCATGTGGCCGGGCCCCATCGAGCTGCGCGCGCTGCCGCCCGGCAGTGTGCAGGATGCCATTCGCCGGGTGGTCTCCGGCGCCGGGGTGAGCGCCGTGCCGATGGAAGCCGCCGTGGAAGCGCCGCGCCTGTGGCAGGTTTTCCTGGGCGGGGAGGCGGCATCGCCGCAGGCCACCGTGGCGGCCTTTGCGGGCGCGCCCGCCTGGCGGCTGGACGCGCTGGAGGCGCCGCCGGAGGCGCCCAGGCTTATCTGGCATGCCGGCACCGGCGCGCTTGCGGATGGCGACACCGTGCCCGCCCCGGACGGCCTGAGGATGCTCGGCGTAATGGCGCGGCCCGCCCACCCGGTCTGCCTGGGCGCGTCCGGGGGCTTGACGCTTGGCATGGACCCGCCGGATATGGTTACATGGAACGCGGAGAAGCGTATGCTGAAGGGCGCTGTGTCCACGCCGCGCGGCGCGGACCGGGCCCACATTTACGTGCCCGCCGGGTGGCAGTTGGACAGCGCCACGGTCGGCGGCGGTCGCCTGCGGGGGATTACGCCCTCAAACGGCGTGCTGACCTTCGAAATCGGGGGCGCTTCCACCGGTTTCACCTTTGAATTCTCGGGACAGTAAACAACGTTTTCAGGGAAACACCGTGCATTACACGCGCATAGGAAAGCGCACCGTGAACGCCGTACGCATGGCGGAGGTGCTCCAGGTGCTGGTGAAGCACGGCTTTGCCGACCTGTTGCGGCGCGCCGGTTTTGAGGACGGCATGCCCGCGCGCGTGTTGCGCGGACTCAACCTCATCGAGGCGCCGGCGGGTCCGCCCGCGACCTTTGGCGCGCGCATGCGCGCTGCGCTTACGGAACTCGGACCGACGTTCATCAAATTCGGCCAGGTGCTCAGTACCCGTCCCGACCTGGTCGGCCCCCGCACCGCCTCGGAGCTGACACTGCTGCTCGACGAGGTGGCGCCCTTGCCGTTCGAGGCGATGGAGGGCGTCTTCCGCGCCGAGTTTGGCGTGCCGGTGGAGGAGCGGTTCAGCAGTTTCGACAAGGAGCCGGTCGCGTCCGCGTCACTCAGCCAGGTGTACCGCGCCATGCTCACCGGCGGGCAGCCCGTGGCGGTGAAGATGCAGCGGCCCGGCATTGAGAAAAAGATACTCTCCGACATCAGCCTGATGCGGCAACTGGCGGAGTGGGTCGCGGACCACATCGAAGAGACGAGCTTTCTGGACCCCGTCGGCATCGTGGACGAGTTCTCGCGTTCCATCCGGCGCGAACTCGATTTCTCCGTCGAGGCCTGCATCATCGAGCAGTTCGACCAGGCGCTCAAGAACACGGACTATGTGTTTGTGCCGACGGTGCACAAGGCGCTGTCATCCGAGCGCGTGCTGACCATGGACTGGATCGACGGGGTGCGCGTGGACCGGTTCGATGCGTATGAAGCCCGCAACTGTGACCGCAGCGAGATCGCCGTGCGCGCCTGCACGCTGATGTGCGACATGGTGTTCAAGCACCACATCTTTCACGCCGACCCGCACCCGGGCAACGTGTTCATCACGCACGACAACCAGCTCGCATTCCTCGACCTGGGCATGGCGGGGCATCTGGAGAAGAGCGATGTCGCCGCCATCGCCGACCTGTTTCTCAGCATTTTCGTGGGCGATTCGGCGGGCTGCGTCGACGCCATCTCCGAGTTGAGCACGGAGCGCCTTCCGGAGAACCGGCAGGCCCTCGAACATGAACTCGCCGAGTTCATCGCTTTCGAGGCGCACGCCATCATCAGCGGCGGCCAGGTGGCCAAAGGCATTGAACGGGCCATCGAGATCATTCGCCGGTACCATCTGGAACTGGCGCCCCGGTTCACGCTGTTGCTAAAGGCGCTGGCCACGGTGGAGCGCGTGGGGCGCACGCTCGATCCCGAAACCGATTTCGTGACCATCATGCAGCCCTATCTGGAGCGGCTGATCCTCGAGCGCTTCCGGCCGCCGTACATCTTTCGGGAGGCGCGGCACAACGCCAACGCGTTTCTGAAGCTGACGCGCCGCATCCCGGGGGATGCGACCTTCCTGCTGCACCAGTTGCGCAAGGGCAAGCTGCGCTTCGAACTCCATCACGAGCAGCTGGAACAACTGGCCAACGCGCTCGACCGCAGCAGCAACCGCAACGCCGTCAGCACCATGACGGCCGCGCTCATCGTCGGGTCCAGCCTGCTCATTGTCACCGATTCGCCCCTGACCCGGCTCGGCATCGCGGGGTTCGTTTTTGCCGGCCTGCTCGGCACGGCGCTGATTGTGTCAATCCTCTGGACCAGAAAGTTCTGAGAAACCCATGCCGCCTGCCTACGCCGCCATGAAGTACCGGTCCTACGCAAAGATCAACCTCTATCTGGACGTGCTCGACAAGCGTCCCGACGGGTTCAACAACATAGAGACCATCTTCCAGACGGCGGGCTTGTTCGACGAACTCGCATTTGAAGAGCGCAAGAACCGGGTAACGCTGACCTGTTCCGGGGCGGAGCTCGACACGGGCGAGGGCAACCTGGTCTATCGCGCCGCCATGCTGCTCCGCGAATATACCGGATGCAGACAGGGCGCGCGCATCCATCTGGAAAAGCACATTCCCGTGGCGGCCGGGCTTGCCGGCGGTTCGGGCAACGCCGCCGCCACGCTGATCGCGCTGAATGAGTTGTGGGAGACCGGGCTGCGCCTCGACCAGTTGCGCACGCTTGCTGGCGAACTGGGCTCGGATGTGCCCTACTGCACCCTCGGCGGCACGGCGGCTGCCACCGGGCGCGGCGAGGAACTCGAAGCACTGCCGTTCATTGGGGAGCAGTGGCTGATACTGGTGCACCCGCACATCGCCGTGAGCGCCGCGCACATCTACAACCATCCGGCGCTCGAGCGCAACCTCCAAGCCCCGGAGGACGGGCGGACGCCCGCCTTTCGCGCGGCCCTGAACGCCCTGCGCAACGGGACTATTGCCGGGCATGTGTTCAATCGCATGGAATCCGCCGTGTTCGCGGACCACCCCCGGCTCAAGCACACAAAACAACAACTGTCTGGCCAGGGTTGCACGGCCGCCGCCGTCAGCGGAAGCGGACCGACGCTCTTCGGGCTATGCGAGGACAAGCGCCACGCGGAATCGGTGGCGGCGGCGCTGTCGGAGCACGACTCGTCAGTCGTGTGCGTTGTGCCAGTAGGGGTGGAACGGGTGGATTAGCGCTCTTGGGACGTGGCACGCCGGGAACCCTGCCACGTGCCGCGCCGCTCCAGCTCCCAATCGACGGCGTTGAGCACCTCCCACTTCTTGAGGCTCCACGCCGGCCCAAGTAGTTTGTCGCGCGGCGCATCGCCCGTCAGCCGGTGCACCACCATGTCCGGCGGCAGCAGTTCCAACTGGTCGCAGACCATCCCCACGTATTCAGCCTTCTCCATTAGAGGAAACGGGGCTTGCGCATATTGGCGGGCCAACCCGGTGTCTTCCATCAGATGGAGCAGATGAATCTTGATGCCCTGCACGTCCTGCCCCGCCACCGCCCGCACCGTCTCCCGCATCATCTCGTGAGATTCTCCGGGCAGACCGTCGATGATATGCACGCACACGTGGATGCCAAGCCGCCGCAGCGCTGACACACCCTCGAGATAGCGGGCGTAGTCGTGGCCGCGGTTCATGCGCGCGGCAGTTTCCTCGTGTATCGTCTGGAGGCCCAGTTCCACCCACAGGAACGTGCGCGCGTGCAGTTCCGCGAGGTAGTCCAGCACCCCGGCGGGCAGGCAATCGGGCCGCGTCGCCACCGCCAGCCCCACCACGCCTTCGAAGCCGAGTGCGGTCTCAAAGCAGGCGCGCAGCCGGTCCACCGGTGCGTAGGTATTCGTAAATGCTTGGAAATAGGCAATGTAACGGCGTGCATCCCATTTCTTGCGCATGCGCGCGCGCACCGCGGCGAACTGCGCCTCGAGGCTGAGTCTGCGCGCTCCCGCGAAGTCGCCCGAGCCCCGCTCCGAGCAGAAGGCGCACCCGCCTTCCCCCGCCGTGCCGTCGCGGTTCGGACACGTAAACCCCGCGTCGAGCGATACCTTGAACACCTTTTGTCCGAAGACATCACGCAGGTACCGGTTGTATGCGTAATAACGCTTGTCGCCGAAGTGTTCCGGCATCACTTCATGCTGTGCGTGCGTGTCTGCCATATGCCGGCCAGTCTATCCCGCATGTTTCCCCGGCGGCAAGGGCACAAGGTGCGGCCCGAGGGCGGCGGGTGGGACTGGCTTTACACAACCGCATGAACATGCTACCATTGCGCGAGTTTCCCGGGCTGATGCCGGGGAAAGCTAAAGTGAATTAGGAGAGACGGTTACAGGGAGGAGGCGGGAGCCGCCATGCAGACGTCGCTGATTATTGAATCGAACGGTTCAGGAAAGCAGAAGCTGGATTCCCTTTTGCAGGACGGGTACAAAGTCGTATCGATTACTGCGAATCACGGCAAGAGTTACAACGACTTTCTCGTCATCCTGGAAAAGAATTAGGCCGTGTGCCCCCGGGCCCGCTTCGGAGGGCCGCCCGACACAGGCGTTCCGTGGGCGGGAGCGCCGAGCGTCCCGTGTTAACCTGATGCGCCGCCTGCGCGTTCTGCGTTGGGCGGAAGCACTGTATTCCGGAGGCTTATCGGACCATCATCCAAGGAGACACGCGATGAAAGGCAAATTCGTGGCCTGGGCCGGTGTCGTGGCGCTGCTGGTTGCGGTCACCATGTTCAACATGCACTGCGGCGAGCCGCGCCTCACGCAGGACCAGATGGAAGAGGCGCTGGAGGCGCAGAAGAAGCTCGATGCCGCGCACGCCGAAGCGAAGAAGGCGGAAGAGGAAGCCGCGTCGCAGGCAGGCGCCGCGAATGCAGCGGAAGCACCCGAGGCGGGCGGCGCCGAGGAAGCCGCCGCGGCCGAAACCAACCAGGAGGAATACACCGTGGCGGAACAATGGCCCGAGGAAATGCCCGATGTGTGGCGCGTCTTGTGGGACTGCTCCATGGGCGAATTCGTGATTGAAGTGCACAAGGACTGGGCGCCTGTCGGCGCGCAGCGCTTCTTCGACCTGTGCAAGTCCGGCTTCTACGACCAGGCCCGTTTCTTCCGGGTGGTCAAGGAGCCGCGGCCGTTCATGGCGCAGATTGGCATTGCCGCCGACCCGGGCGTGCAGGGGCAGTGGCGCGACAAGACGATCAAAGACGACCCGGTGAAGCAGAGCAACAGCGTGGGCATGGTCACCTTCGCGAAGACCGGCGCGCCGAACTCGCGGTCCACGCAGATATTTATCAACTTCTCAGACAACAGTTTCCTGGACAACCAGGGCTTTGCGCCGTTCGGCAAGGTCGTCGACGGGATGAAGGCCGTCATGGAGATCAACGGGGAGTACGGCGAACGGCCCAACCAGGGCATGGTCCAGGCGCAGGGCAACGATTATCTCATCCCCGCGTTTCCGCGGCTCGACTACGTCGAAGAAACCAGGCTGCTCGCTGCGGAATAACGTCTGTCCAGAAGCCAGCAAGCGCGTCCAGGGTTCCGGCCCCGGGCGCGTTTTCCGTTACGCTGTGCGCACTGCGTCCACGAGGGCTTCGTAGTTCATCATCGTCGTCACCGATATGTCGCGCCCGTAAGGACATGAACTCGGCATGAGCACGAAGCCACGGCCCTCGCCTTGTGTCCCGTCGCGCACGGCGGTTTCGGCGCGCTTGCGAAACTCCGGGGGCGGCATGGATTCGATTTCGCTGATTTCGATGTTGCCGAAGAGCACCATGTCGCGGCCGTATTCAAGGCACACCTCCGCCAGGTGCACATCGCCTTGCGGTGGTGGTTCAAGCGGGTCGACAGCGTCGGCGCCCATGGCGGCGATGTGCGGAAGCGCGCTCTTGACCCGGCCGTGGCTGTGAATGCGCGCGAAGCCGCCGTGGCGCTGCACCGTCGCGACCATGGGGCCGGTGTAGCGCACCACGTACTCCTCGAAGAGTGCGGGCGGCAGATACGGCTCGGTGGCGTATTCCGGGCCGAAGAAGCGCCAGAGATGACCGGGAAACGCCTCGGCCACCCGTTCCGTGCGCCGGTGCAGCGGGGCGGCGAGGCGTTCGAGCAGGCGATGGAACAAGGCGGGTTCCGTGGCGGCGATGAGGGTGTAGGCGGCCATGTCGAAGAGTCCGGCGGCTTCACAGATCGGGTCGGACGAGTCGACCATCACGATGCCGCGCTCGCCGATGTCCGCGTCGAGTTGTTCGAGTGCGGCGATATCCGGCGGCGCTTTTTCGAAGGCCGCATCGGGCAGGCCGAGCAGACAGCGCAGGTCGTCCGTGTCCTTGACCATGTGCTCGAGCACCCAGACGGTGTCCGCGCCGGGGTCGCGGCGGGTGAGTTGGCTGAGCTTGCGTGCGCCGGCGTCGAGTGTGGTGCGTGTGAAACGCGAGCCGTGCTCTTCCCAGGTTTCCCGGGTGTAGAACTCCCCGGCGGAGCCCGTGCCGCCAACGACGGGCTGCAGCATGCCCATGCGGATGACGTCGGTCTGCTCTTCCGCGAGTTGGAGCAGCGGGCGCCACGACGGGCTGTTGTACACGTTGAACGGGTCGGGGTCGTCCGGGTTGACGACAAACCCCCCGATTTCATAGAAGTTGACCGCAGGCCGGTCCACCGGTTCGCCGCGGAGCGTGGCCATCAGCCTTTCGCGTGATGTCATTCCGTCTCCTCTGCCCGCATCTTCTTCATTCCTTCTTGCTTGCCCCCGGGCTCAGTGTTGCTGTAGCAGCGTCAGCATTTTCCGGTCGAGCTTGTGTCCGCGCCAGTCTTCGTATTCGGCGCCGGGCCGTTCGCTGTCGATGATGCCGAAGGAGCCGTGGAAGTTCCACAGTGCCCAGCCCCAGCCGGCGTCCTTCCACAGTTCGAGACAATCCCGCATCCAGCGCATCACTACATCGTGCGGTGTCTTGTTGTACGCGCCGAATTCGCCGACCATGACGCCGGGGCCTTCGGACTCGAATGCCTTCCAGGGCCGGATATACCGTTTATCAATCCAGTCCCTGTCGCGCGTTTGGCCGTCCTGCTCGAGCGGCCAGGTGGGTGTGGGCACGCCCTCCCAGGAACCCGACCAACTGGCCTGGTAGTGCGTGAGCCGGTGCGGCTCGTAACCGCGCGTCGCGCCGGCCACTTCGAGTCCGAGCAGTTCTCGCGGCGGCACCCCGCCCCACATGCGCCCATCACAGAAAATCAGACGGCCCGGGTCTTCTTCGCGAATCGCCTCCACCACCCGTTCGACCACGACACGGTGCTTGTCCGGCGCCACCTTGGCGGGCTCATTGAAGAGATTGAAGCTGAGCCGGGAGTTGGGGACGCCCTGGTACCGGTGTGCGAAGGTGCTCCAGTGCAGGGCGCAGACCCGCTGCGCTTCCTCGTCGTCCCAGAGCGGCTTCGGTTCCGGCGGTTGTGCCACAGTATAGCCCGGCGCGCGGTGGAAGTTGAGACAGACGTGCAGACCGTGCTTCTCGCCGAGCGCCACCCCCTCGTCAATTTCCTTCAGTTGTGCCTCGACAAGCTTCGTCCAGTCGTCTTTTTCCGTCCAACAGCGGTAATCCATCGGAAACCGTGCGAAGTCGAAACCGAACTCGGAAATCCAGGCGAAGTCCTCTTCTTTGAAGCGCCGGTTGTTGTGCACCATGAACTTGGGCTGCAGATTGAATCCGCGCCAGCGCGGCAGCTTGCGAAAGGTCACGTCCTGTTCCTGTGTGGCCTGCGCGGTCAATGCGGTGCCGCCCACTGCCACGGACGTCTTCAGGAAAGCGCGTCTGGTGAGACTCATCTGTGGTGTCCTTTCTTGTGCTTCGCATTGGGAGGCACGATTGGCGAGAAACGGGTTGAGCATTGCAGACCGGTGCAGGGCCGCGCAAGAGGCCGTGTGTTGGGGTGTGCGGACTTTGCCGCATGCCGGAAACGTCCGGCATGCCCGCCGCGGCCCGGCACTCCAAAGTCTCGACGCATATTTGACTTGCGTCGCGTCAAGAGGGTACACTTCCCTTCTTGTTTTGAACGAACCCTTCGGGTTCAGTGGCCGCGACATCGCATTGTGTATCCTATCTTCAAACGCGGCATCAGGTTAGCAGTTGCCCGGCGGGCGCGTTGTGCGCGCTTGCGGGCGGGAGCGCGCGGGCGCGTTGAGAACGCCCCGCAAAGGAGTGTATGTTGTGAAGAGGACGTTTCAACCTTCGAATATCCGGCGGAAACGGACACATGGATTTCGCGCCCGGATGGCGACGCGAGGTGGGCGGCAGGTGCTCGCCAACCGCCGTCGCAAAGGGCGCAAACGCCTTTCCGCCTGAAAATTGGAGTCCGTGAGCCTGTTGTGCCGGGCCAATACACGTTTCCACATGCAGAGCGCCTTGCGACAAGGTCCGAGTTCCACCACGTTTTCCGCCACGGCGAGAAACACGTGGGGCGCGCGTTTGTCTGCTACGTGGCCCGGCGGGAAGGGCAAGGATGTAAGTTGGGCATGGCCGTTTCGCGCAAAGTAGGGTCCGCAGTGGTGCGCAACCGGGTGAAGCGTTGCATTCGCGAATTCTACCGCACGCACCGGGATCGGTTTCGCGCGGATGTGGCGCTGGTGGTGGTGGCGCGGCCCGCGGCCGCGGAACTGGACTGCGGCGCATGCGCGGAGGCATTGCGCGAGCTACTCGCGCAGGGGGAGGTCTTGTGATACGGAGCCTGCTGATTGGCTTTATCCGCCTGTATCAGCGGTTTCTTTCGCCCCTGCTCGGCCAGAACTGCCGGTTTCATCCTTCCTGCTCGCAATACGCGGTGGAGGCGATTNNAGAACACGGCGTATGCCGTGGCGTCGCCCTGGCCACCTGGCGTATCCTGCGGTGCCAACCCTTTTGCAGGGGCGGCCACGACCCCGTGCCGCCGCGCAGGGGCCGGCATGCCGCAGGCGAGCCTGGCACAAACAACTAGGCTTGCGGACCACCGAGACGGGCGTGTTGCACGCCCCGGGAGACCGCAGCATTGCTGGGTGACAATAATCGCGACAGAGAATTGCAGCGCAATCAGCTAATCGCCATCCTGCTGATGACGATCATCGTGGTGGGCTGGTCCTACTTCTTCCTTCCTGAGCCCGCGCCCCGGGAGACGCCTGAGCAGACGCCGGCCGAAGTTCCCGCACAACAGGCCGCCGAAGGGCCCGCGCAATCCACCGCCCCCGATTTGACGCCGCCCGCAAGCGCACAGAAGCCAAGTCCCCCCGGCGGCGAAGATTTGGCCGGACTGCTCCCCGCGGCGCCCGCCGAACCGCTCGAAGACACCGAGGTCGAGTTCTCGACGCCCAATCTCGACCTGGTGTTCACGCGCATCGGGGCCCGGCTCAAGCGGGCCACGGTCATCCTCGGTCAGAACGGCGAAGACACCACCCAGCTTGTGCCGACCTGGGGCGAGGTGCCCGATGCGGAGGCGGTCTACCCGCTTGGGCTGCGTTTCGCGCAGGACATGTGGGGAGACGCGCTTGACCAGCGACCGTGGACCCTGGAAGAGCGCACGGACAGCAGCGCGCGGTTCGCCATCGAGGCCGAGGACGTGGCCAGGGTCACCAAGGATTTCCGGGCCGCTCCCGAACCCTATGTCATCGAGGTGGACGTGCGGTACACCAACCTCCAAAGTGAACCGCAACGGCTCGGTCTCGACACCGGGGTGCCCGCGGTTTCACTGGACTGGGGTCCCAACATCAGTTCCGGCGACGAGAAGAAGGGGGTCAAGCAGACCGTCATCTGGCCCGCGGGCGACGGGCTCGAGTAA
>NPIG01001468.1_pt2 | contig 11798 bp, 4 predicted proteins | sample 8637441 | NCBI WGS metagenome assembly NPIG01 (sample SAMN07420675, study PRJNA396082) | bioreactor metagenome | isolation source: sample BR6 brine-fed electro-methanogenic bioreactor BR | place: Japan: Kochi | collected 2016-06-14
GGGCCATTGCGCTGGCGCCGCGCGCGGGCGCGGTCTCACCGGACCCGCCGAAGGACACCAGGGAAGATGCCTTTGCGGCGAACGAGACGGCAGCGCGGCTGCGGCTGTGCGCGATTGTCGATGCCCAATGGAATCACTTCTACGACACCTACCGCTTCGCAACCGAGTTTGCGCAGCTGACGGACGCCGGCCCGCCTTATCTCACTCCCCGCGACTGGAGCATGCCCGCGGGCGGATACACGTTTGTGCTCGGCGGCAACTACGCCAATTTCAATGTGACCGCCAGCCCGGTGGTGTTTGGCGTTGATGGCGACACAGGCTATTTTGCCGACGTCACGGGCGTCGTCCGCTACGAGACGGGCGCGCTCCCGGACGGCAATTCGCCCGTGCTGCCCGAGCAGTGCGCGGCCGCGCCGGCAGACTACGCGGCCGGGGCGCTCGCCCGCATGTGCGCGGCGCTGCGCGCCCAGGAACTCTACCGCGAGTTCTTCGGCGTGTACGCGGCCTCCTTTGCGGATTTCACCGACCCGCCGCCGTCGCACTCGCTGCTGTACGGCGATTGGAACGGCGGGTGGCCGTTCTATGACTTCACGCTGGAAAGTGACGGCGTCACGTTTTCCCTGCGGGCGCAGCCGCAGACCGCGGCAGGGTCCAGCCCGTGGTACTACGCGGACGAATCGGGGGTCATTCGGCAGCGCATCGGCGCCGCCGCGGGTCCGGAGGATACACCCGTGGACACCGCCTGCCCCGGCAATCCGCCGCTGCTGAACCGGTTCTATCCGCTTATGGCGGAGAATGAAGCGCGGACGCGCCGCCGCATGTGCGCGGTGTTCGAAGCGGAACAGGCCTACTTCGCCGACAACGGCGTGTACACAACCAGTTTTGACCCGCTGACCGAGGCAGACCCGCCCTATCTGACGCCCGCCGACTGGGCCAGGCCCTATGACGGGTACAACTTCGCTTTGGGCGGCACCCCGCAGGGATTTGTCCTTTCCGGTAACGCGGTGGAATACGGCGTTCTGGGTTTGCACGGCTATCGCATGGACAGCAGCGGCGTGTTGCGTGTGGCACTCGGGTCCGATGCGGGACCGGAAGCCCCGCCCTCCATTCACACCTGCGACGAGGCGGGCGAAGGGGAAGGCGAGGGAGAGGGGACGGCTGACGCGCACAGCGCCGACCAGAACGGCGACGGCCACATCGGCATTTCTGAGTTGCTGCGCGTGGTGCAGTTCTTCAATTCGGACGCTTTCCACTGTTCACTGGTGACCGAGGACGGCTTCGCGCCGGGCCCCGGCCCGGGCGCGTACGACGGCTGGCGGGATTGCGCGCCGCACAGCAGCGATTACGGGCCCCGGGACTGGCGCATCGGCCTGACCGAACTGCTGCGCCTCATCCAGTTCTACAATTCCGGCGGATACCACTGCGCTTCCCAGGGGGACAGTTCGGACGAAGGGTTCATGCCCGGCGTGGAAGAGGGTCCGCACGCCTGCAGTCCCCATTCCGCCGACTACAATCCGCAGGACTGGCAGGTCGGGCTCAGTGAACTGCTGCGCGTGATTCAGTTCTACAACTCGGGCGGCTACCATTGTCAGGCGGGAACCGAGGATGGGTATGCTCCGGGACCGGGCGACCAGGGTTGCTCGCCGCATGCAGCCGACTATAACCCGCAGGACTGGGCGCTCACGCTGAGTGAACTGCTGCGGGTAATCCAGTTCTACAACTCAGGCGGATATCACCCCTGCAGTACAGGTGAGGATGGCTTCTGCCCGGGACCTGCACCGGCATAAGCGCCAGCATCAGAATCTTCACACGGGCGGCCAAACGGACTTCGGTTTGGCCGCCTTTCTACTCACCCGTGCGCGAAAACTGGGCTCTCTTCCTCTCCTTTTTGCCAGTCTTTCGCCCACTTTCGCGGCTTCCGGGATGATTTCCAGGTTCTGTAAGCGACTCTTCCGCATATGGTTATGGCGAACATGAGCATCACTTGCACGAATGGGACCGTGAACAGCTTGGTCTTTTCGCATTATTCCTTGCAAAAAACGTGCTCATAACCTAAGATGGAGAGGCAGCAATACTGCGGGGAAAGCCGGAGATTCAGGCCCGGCGATGGATGACCTGAAAGAGAGTGAGGCGGAATTGTCGACGGGGTATGCTGTTACATGGGGAGAGCTTACGGGGCGGTGTTCTGCCCTGCTCAAGGGCGGCATCAGCTTGCTTTCTGCCAAATGGTGTGATTGAGGGGGCTTCTTCAAGAGCCGTTCTCTTTCTGATAGTGCGGATGTGTGGCAAGAGCTGCAATGAAATAAGGGAGCAGGGACATGAGTACTCGGGGAATCGGTTTCTTACTTGTTGCGGCCGTTCTGGTCGCGGGGGCTGCAACTGGGCAACCCTTCTATGTGTCGCCAAGCGGAAGTGACGGCGCCGCCACCGACTGGGCCAGCGCCAAGACAACCATCCAGGCAGGCATCAATGAAGCCTACAACTGGAGTCAGGCCAACGGCGGCGCGTCGGTGGAGGTCTGGGTGGCGCAGGGCGTCTACAACGAGGTGCGCGGCGAAGTCTGGGGCAACGTGTCTGTGAGCGGCTCGGTCATCATGAAAGACCACGTGCATCTGTACGGTGGCTTTCAGGGCACGGAAGCCGCATTAAGCGAGCGAGCGCCGGACTGCTTCATTACCACAATTGACGGTGCGAACGGGCGGGGGGCCGGTGTGCCGGCCTACCACACGGTGGTCTTCGGCAAGAGCGCGACGCCCGTCGTCGATTCCATTCTCGATGGATTCCACATTACGGGGGGCGCTGCCTCAGGTGCGGGTGGCGCCGACTATCACACCTACCGCGGCGGCGGCATCTACAACTGGCTCTCCAGTCCGACCATCGCCAACTGCACGGTGTTTCTGAATACGGCTGCTGTCTCAGGCGGCGGTATCTCAAACGAGGGCAACGGCACTTATACTCCAACACCATCGATTGAGAATTGCGTCTTCTGGGACAACGTTGCGTCTCGTGCCGCCGACCCGTCCGTGCGGCCCATCCGCGGTGGCGGCGGTGTGTTCAACAACAACAGCCAGGCAGTCTATGTGCACTGCACCATCTACGGCAACACGCTTGGAAATCTGGCCTACATCGACTTCGGATTGAACGGCGGCGGCATGTACAGCTGGAACGGTTCGACGACAGTGGATGGGACCATCATCTACAACAATCCTCAGGGTGATGTGCAGCACCAGACCACGGAGACCGGTACAGACATCACCACTATTACGTATTCGGATGTAGGGTCCGTTTTTGGCGCGGTGGCCTATGGCGCCACGAATCTGCCGCTCGGCACGCCGCCCAACTTCGCAACAACCGGCCCGACATTCTATTTGAACGCTGCGTCCCCGTGTGTGGACCACGTCACCACGAATCCTCTGCCGAACGACTTGACGCTGGCGAGCCGTCCCATTGCGGCTGCAAACGACATTGGCGCTTTTGAAGATTTGGCGCCTGCCGTGAATCCGGTATGCGCGGCGGACTTCAACCTGCCGCTCGATGCGAGCGGGCAGGCCACGCTGACTGTTGGCGACATTGACGCCGGCAGCACGGCCGTGGGCGGCGTGCGCCTGGCCACCATCAGCCCCGACACCTTCGGGTGCGCGGACATCGGCCCGCGGGTTGTCACGTTGACGGTGTACGACTACCGCTGCAACAGCAACACCTGCACCACCACGGTCACGATAACGGATTCGGCGCCGTCCGTGACTGGCATCGCCTACAACACGCCCGCCACCGCCGACACCAATGCGGCGTCGCTCACCTGGGATGTCACTTTCGATGAAGACGTCTCGGGCGTCGGCACGGCTAACTTCGCCCTCGCCACGGGCGGAGGCCAGGCCGGCGCGGCCATCTCCGGTGTAAGCGAGTTGAGCGGCACGGGCACCAACAGTGTGTGGCAGGTAACCGCGTCGACCGTGGACGACCAGGTGGGCACGGTGCAACTCGACCTTGTCGATGGCACGGGCATCGTGGATTCGTGCAGCCAGGTTCTGAGCAACACGCTTGCCGGCGCATCGTACAACGTCGACAGGGTAGACCCGAACTGCACCAGCATCGTGCGCGGCGTGAACCCCGGCACGCAGCTCACCAACGCGGCCCAAGTCGAGTTCGATGTCAGTTTCGACGAGAGTGTAGTCGGTGTGGGCGCCGGCAACTTCAGTATCGTCGGGGCCGGCGGTGCGGCCATCTCTGGCGTATCCGGCAGTGGCACCGCGTGGACGGTTACGGTCGACACGGCCGCCGGCGTCGAGGCTCCGCTCAGCATCGACTTGACGGATACCACGGGCATCACGGACGATGTGGGCAATCCGCTGGTGGCAGGCCGAACAGGCGATGAGTCGTATGACATCGACACGCTCGGCCCGCAGGCGACGAGCATCGTGCGCGGCGCGGTGCCCGGCGTTGCCGTCACCAACGCTGCACAGGTTGAGTTCGACGTTACTTTCAATGAGAACGCCACCGGCGTCGCTGTCGGGAACTTCAGCATCGTCGGGGCGGGCGGCGCATCGGTCGACAGCGTATCCGGCAGCGGCACCGCGTGGACGGTAACTGTGAGCACGGCTTCCGGTGTCGAAGGCGTCGACAACCTGAGCATCGACCTGGACACGGCGCTTGGCGGCATCACGGATGATTTGGGTAACGGGGCCTCCGTGGTCCATGCGGGTGATGAAGCGTACAGCATTGACACGCTCGGACCGACGGTCTCCAGTATCACCCGCGTGAATCAGAGCCCAACCAACGCGGCGGCCGTGGACTTCCGGGTCACCTTCAGCGAGGATGTCTCCGGTGTCGGCGTGGGCAACTTCAATGTGAACGCGACCGGCGACCAGACGACCGCCACGGTCTCCAATGTAGTCAGCGCAACCGCGGCCGAATGGGATGTGACGGTCGACACCGTGAGCGGCACGGGTGATTTGGGCATCGACCTCGACAGCAACCTGAGCGCAATCACGGACACGCTGGGCAATGCCATGACAGTGGCTTTCACAGCGAGCGAGCGGTATGACATTGACCGTGTCAGCCCACAGACCACCGCCGTCTCCGCAATCACGGCGAGTCCGACCGGTCTGACTACGGTCGTCTTCAACGTGACCTTTGACGAAGCGGTCACGGCATTCAACGATGCCGCGGACCTGACAGTCACCGCGACGGGCACCCTGACGTACAACGCCACGGTGCAAATCGTGGATAACGGCACACAGGATGACTACACGGTCACCCTGACGGATGTCTATGGTGTGGGCGACATCAGCATCGACGTCAACACGGGTTCGGATGTGATCGACCTGGTGGGCAATGCCCTCGTGGCCAGCGGCATCACGCCTGACGTGGTCGCGGTGAACACTGCGATAGTCTTCGACGACGCACCCGATGATGTGCGCGCGTACGTGGACGATGACCCGTTCTTCCTGTCTGTGGCCGTAAGCGGCGGCGCGCCCCCATTCGGCGGTTATGACTGGAAGCGCGTCCCGGCCGCCGGCGGCTCGGAAGAACTCATCGACAGCAACACGGACGCGTTGCTGGTTAACCCGAGCGCTGCGGAGAACCTCGGCACTTGGAACTACTGGGTCGAGGTCACGGACACCTATGGCGGCGCTTCGTCGCCCGAGGCGCAGGTGGAAATCGCCGAGCATCTTACCCTCGACCAGGGGATGCCGGACGTGGTGAATGGCGTCACCGGTGAGGCGGTCGACCTGAGCGTGCAGGTGTCTGGCGGACTCGGCGACCTTACCGTCGTCTGGTCGCGCGACCCGGACGCCAAGGCCTACCAGGTCATTCCTGGCGAAGAGGGATTGACCCTGACCCTCGACCCGGCCCAGGAAGAAGACACGATGATGTACAAGATCGACGTGTCAGACGAGGGCAGCACCTTGACCGGTGAGTTCGATACGGTCAGTGATGAAGCCATGCTGATCGTTGAGACCGGTGTGCCCGTGGGCGGCGCGCTCGGGCTTGGCGCACTGGCCCTGCTGACCGCGCTTGGCGGCGCGGCGGCCATTCGCCGTCGGAAGTAGCACCAGCCGCTTTCGGGCGGCAGATAGCAGTAAGAGGCACCGCCGGTCCTCCTCGGAGGGCCGGCGGTTTTCGTCATCCGGGTGCGGGATGCCGCTCAATCACGGAAATCAATTGATTCAAGGAGGGCCAGCTCGGGGAAGCCGCCGTTGGGACGCCGCTTCCAGGGCGCATACCAACCGGACCATTTCGGGTCGCGGTCACCTGCTTGTCGCGTGGCAAGATGCTCGCGCAGGCAGGCACATGCGTGCTCAATGGCCGCTTGCGCGGCGGCGAGCATTTCAGTTGCGCCGGTTTCCGCATGGCAGGTCCAGCTTTCCCAGGCCTTGAGCAAAGCCGCATGCACGCGCGCCGTCTCCCAGAAGATACGGATGGGCAGTTCGAGGTGGTCGTGGCAGAAATTGGCCCGGTCCGCGGCAAGCGCACAGGCCTCCTGTGCCTCCCCGAGGGCTTGTTCGAGTATGGCCAGGCGCGCTTCGGCCTCACCACGCCTGCACATGAGTTCCGTGAGGTCCCTGAAAATGTTCCGCTCGCAACAGGCATCCTGCGCCTCGACAAGCTCATGCATCATGTGCACATATCCCTTGCCGCTGGCCTCGTGCAGTTTGTTCCAGGCACGGCACGCGGGCGCCGCCGCCTCGCGGCCGAAATAGCGGGACGCAAAATCCTCCCGGAACTTCGCGCCGTTGAACCGGCGCGGCGCGGCGGTGGCCTGGCTGCAGGCCTCGAGGTTCAGCAGAAAATGGCGGAAGGTCTGGCCGTTCACAAGGCAATAGTGGTCTGCGCCGTTTTTCGCGACCAGTTCGCGCATACTCTTCTCTATGCGTTCGGGATAGGGGTCCTGCACAACGTGGTTGAGCCAGAATCCGGCGTGCATGTAGGTGCCGAAGCGATAGCCCCGCGTATCGTCGGGAAAATCAGCGAACCGCCCGAATCCGTCGTTCGGCCAGAGCATGATGTAGTCCCGGGGCGGATTGAAGCGGCCGGTTCGCCAGACATCCTGCCCGTGGGTATAGAGGTCGGCGAGGAGGACCGCCTTCGGGTTGCGCTCCAGCACGATGTCCCGCAAGGCGGTGAAAGCCTCTGTCATAATGGTGGCCGTGTCCTCCCCGGCAGCGCTCTGGTAGGGGGCGTCCCATATCTGGCTTCGCGGCCGGTTGAGAAACAGGGAACAGCGCCCGATGGGGGTCTCGTCCATGTAGTAGGCCCAGGTTTCCCGCCAACGGTTTTGATACCTGGTCCAGTTGTTGGCTTCCTCCTCGGATATGTGCTTGAACTCCCAGGCGAGGTACATGGGAATCTGGACCATGATGCCCCGCTCCTGTGCATAGGAAACGAGCCAATCGATGAGTTCCAGGTCGGCCTTATAGTCCGGCCTCAGGTTGCGATAGAAATCCCAGCGGTAGAACTCGCTTCTGCCGAGGTGGTCGTGAATATCGATGGCGTTGTATCCAGTTCGCTGCAATGCATCGATGACCCCCTTCCACGTCTGCTTGTCGAACTGAAGATAAGGCTCGCTCATGTTGGCGAGTTCATCATTGTCGTTGTCGAAATAGCAGAGAATGGGCACCTGCGGGGGGGCGACAATGCGGTCCAGGTCCGGTGGCCGAAACCCCGGCTGGCGCGGAGGCGTGATGCCCGTGAAATACCGGAACGGGTCCACTGCCAGGTAATCGCGGGTGAACTGAAAAACGGTGCGCTGCACACCGCGGGCATCGCTTCCCGCGAGGGCCAGAATGCCGCCCTTGGGCGCATCCTGGAGCCGCGTCATGCATCCGCCGCCCGGCCCGGGGAACGCCTCCGTCACCCGCAGGCGCCGCTGGCGAACGGCGTCGCGCAGCGTCCGGCACGTCTGGGCGGTCCCCACCACATAGACAGCACCGCGAAAACCCTCCGGGATCGGTTCCGGCAGCGCGCGGACCCGTTCTCCGAGTACTGTCTCCAGGTCACTGCGAAGCGATTCGGCCGTGTGCCGTTCAACGCTGCACGCCTTTTCGCCGTAGACCACCAGCGCGGGCATTGTAATCTCCATCTGGTTGTTCCGCTTCGGATGGGGCCCTACTGTACCGGCTGCGTTTCGAGCACCGCAAGGGATACGACTGGGGTGACGATGTTAAAACGGGCAGGGGCCTGGCCTTCAGGCTGAACCGTTGAGCGTTTTGGCCTGCTCTTGCTGCTCGCGGCGCATCTCGATAAGGCGGCGCTGCAGCACCTTCACGGCTGCTCCGAGGATACGCTTGAGCCGTTCGTCTCTCGGCGAGGAGGTGAGACGCCGCGTGAGCAGGTCGTAGCAGGTGATCGTGAGCCGAATCTCCTCCAGCGTCATCCCCTCGAGTTTGCCTGTGCGTATCTTCTCGAGGGCCATGCGCAGAATCTGCTGTCTCCGCTGTTCCTGCTCCTTGTCGACAGGCGGGCCCGACCCGGCTGCTCTGGGGGGCGGTTCGGAAGTCGTCTGGTTGGCGAATTCCAGCCGCCCGAGCAACCGGTCGGTGTCCGCCAGCGCTGCTTCGAAGTTGTCTTCCGCAACTTGATTGTGCAGGGAGGCGACTTCCTCCAGCGAAAGCTTGCCAATGTCTTCGAGCGGTGTCTCCAGTATCTTGCGGGCGGCCTGCATTGCTTCGCCGGACAGGTCCGGAAGCATTGCCGCAACGTCAGGGTCGGGGGCAAGCCAGGCGGTCCTGGCCTCCCGTTCAGCCTTCTCGCGAAGGAGGTCCATCTCATTCTCGGTGCGCCGAATGGATAGGCGGCACATTTCCAGGCGGGCCTTTGCGTCATCCAAGCAGGATTCCAGGTTATTGAGGACATGATTCCAGCGGCGCTGGTTCTCAGTGTCCGTCCGGCGGCGACGGTCCGCATCGGCCAGCTTGGTGCGCACCTGTTCCACGTTGCGCGCGTGTTGTGCCTCTTGCTCGCGCAGCGTTGCCAGGTGTTCTTTCAGCTCTGCGAGTTCCTTGCTCATTCTGCCTGTTCCGTGCGCCCGCGGGGCGGAGTATAGCACACGTCGCTTCAGCCAGACGATTCGGGGAATCACCGTCATGCCGAACCTTCGCCGGAGAAAAGAAGACTGTTGACTATGCCCCCCCGAACGGATACTGTGAGCGTCATGATCCATCAGAGCAAACACTTCTGTTGTGCCGTTGCCGTGTTCTGCCTGCAGGCCAGCCTGAGCGCAGGCGACACGGTCTATCTCAGCGATGTCTGCACAACCCTCCCGGTGAAGCACAGCCAGGGGTGGGGTTCGCTTGGTCTTGACTCCGCCACCGTGCCTCCGGACGGGCGGCCCGCCAGCCCGCTGCGCGTGGGGGAGACTGTCTACGAAAAGGGCCTCGGACACCACGCGCCCGGTGAACTGGTCATTCCGCTTTCTCCCGGCGAGTATTGTTCCTTTGCCGCCTCGGTGGGTGTGCACTGGCAGGGCGGCGAACGAGGCAGTGTCGTTTTCCGGGTCTTGCTGGATGGCGAAGAGCGTTTCAACAGCGGAAAGATGGGGGACTGTGACCCTCCGGTTCCGGTCGAACTCCAACTGGGCGACGCCACGGAACTGCGTCTGGTCTCTGAGGACGCGGGGGACGGTATTGCCTGTGACATGGCGAACTGGCTTGACGCGCGGCTGACGCGCGACCCCACTGCGTTCCGCGCAGGCACGCCCCGGATCCTGCTTTCGGGCGATTCTGCGCCAAACCCCAGCGCCGGACACTGCGGCTTGACCCTGGTCGCCGGGGAGACCGGTCCGCAGCTGTTCACCGTGCGTGGCCGCATGCTTGTGATGAGCCTGGAAGGGGAGGAATCGGTGACCCTGGAGGTTCCTTTCGAGAATCTGCCTCCGGGCGCACGCGTGTGTGGGGAGTTCAGTCACCTTGGTGGTGGAGCGGCCAATGTGGCGCTTGATCTCGATGCAACTGGTCCCTTATCCGCACGCCTTCTCAACGAAGCGGTTTCCCTGCAGTCCCCTGCACTGCAGGGTGGCGCCGGTGTTCTTCAACTCCTTGTCACAAACGAGGAAGCCCCTTCACTGATTCGGCTTGACAGATTGCGCGTCATCCAGGACAACAAGGAGCATGTGATTTCTTTCGTGCCGCGCGGTTCCGGCGAGGAGCAGTTTCCCCCCACCCCGCTGCCCCCCCTTCGGGAAAACATGGAATCTTTCCTCATCGAGTGGGACTGGCGGATGCAGGACGGTATCACTACCGAACGGGAACCTGTTCAGTATCGCACCGCCACCGGGCGCGTGCTGGGGCAAGGCGCCCGACTGCTCCAAGCGCTGCAGAATGCCGGAACCCACTTGGACGCAGCGCTGGTGGCTGCATGGCACGCCTGTGAAACCGCCTATCGGGAGACTCTTGAACAGGGCATTGCGGACGACGCGGCTGCCTGGGAGTCCTTGTGGCGGGATGCGCACCGGCAACGGCGCAGGCTTGTACTGGCCAACCCGCTGCTGCCTGACGTGCCCATTCTCTTTGTGAAGCGCGTGCCTTCCGTGTTCAGCCACCAACTCACGCAGTATTACGGTTGCGACGCCCGCGCCGGGGGCGGGTTGTTCCTGCTGGAGGAACCGGGCCAATCCATGCGATGCCGGGAACTCGTTTCGCGCCAGTTGCCGCCGGGCAGCTATCAACACCCGGAGGTCGGCTACGATGCCGGCCGGATTCTGTTCGCCTACTGCCCGGTGCCTTCAACGCCTGACCACAGCAAGCGTGAGAAGTACATGGACCGAAAGTACCATCTATACCAGGTCGCGCCTGACGGCACCGGATTACGGCAACTGACACACGGAGAATTCGACGATTTTGCCCCACGCGAGCTTCCTGGCGGCGGGATCATCTTCATCTCGACGCGCCGCGGCGGCTTTCATCGATGCGGCCGCGGTCCATGCCCGGTCTACACGCTCGCCCTGGCCGGGGCCGACGGCTCGAATCCACGGGTGATCTCGTTTCACGAAACCCACGAATGGGACCCGGCCGTCCTGGCGGATGGGAGTGTCGTTTACACCCGGTGGGACTACGTGGACCGAAACGCCGTGCACTATCAACAGCTCTGGCGGGTGCGTCCGGACGGCACGGCCCCTTCCATCTACTACGGCAACAACACCTTCAATCCCGTGGGCATCTGGGAGGCCCGGCAGGTGCCGCACTCCTCCCGGGTGATGGCCACGGCCGCAGCCCACCATGCCATGTCTGCAGGCTCCATAGTCTTGCTTGACACATCCAGCGGTGTGGACGGGCCCCGCCCCCTGGAACGGCTTACACCGGACGCCCCTTTCCCGGAAAGCGAGACCTACGTGGCCCCGTCGAACTGGCATGCGCCGGGCAGCCCGAAGGAATACCCCGTGCCCGAGGCCCAGAGGCGCTGGCCGGGACACTGCTATCGCAGCCCCTATCCGCTGTCGGAGGACTTCTTCCTCGTCGCCTACAGCTACGACCCGCTCATCGGTGAACCCGCCGCCAACAAGCCGAACATGTTTGGCCTGTATCTCGCCGATTCTTTCGGCAACCGGGAACTGCTCNNATCTCGAGCCTTTGGCCCGCACCTCTTCAAGCGCGGCCACGCCCCGCCGACATACCGCCACAGGCTGAACCGGAGTCTGCTGAACAAGGGGTCTTCTTTGTGCAGGACGTGCACGAGAGCGACCCCCATCCGCTGCCCGATACGGTGAAGCGCCTGCGCATTATCCAGATTCTGCCCAAGAGCACGCCGCACGCAAACGACCCGACAGTCGGCCTGGCCAATGCATCCCCGGGCCGGCAGGT